>JAEEGF010093865.1_pt1 | contig 25511 bp, 16 predicted proteins | sample 9134171 | NCBI WGS metagenome assembly JAEEGF01 (sample SAMN16246542, study PRJNA631951) | gut metagenome | biome: gut microbiome; feature: rumen; material: AP-attached | host: Bos | place: Iran: Karaj | collected 2018-10 | reverse complement strand
AAAGGATTAGGATTCCTTTGAATATATGTTTCTTTGTCATAATTTGTTGTTGTTAATTATTTTATATATGTTGCAAAAGTAGGGATTTAAAACCAATTCTCCAAATAATGTAGTTAACAAAACTACACAAAATGATTCACTCCCGATGGAATGGATGAAATTAAAAGTGGGCTAGTGCCTTTCCCCGACCCTGCGGGGAATCAAAAACCTGTCCCTGTGATTTATCAGAGTGCAAACTTAGAGTCCCTGTGACCCGTTTCCACCATTCTTACTAAAATGATCAATTGAACCTGCTCCCATGATTCTTATTTATTTCTTTTCTAAGTTGCATCGAAGAGTAATAATACAATTTCGATCTGTTATTTGATTTAAGTATGGCTTCTACAACAGAGACGGAATCAGCAACGGAAATATTATAAATCCTTCTATCACCTTGCGCCAATCCAACTCTAAGACCAGATAAGAGCCTTGGGAATCCTTCATCCAAATGAGTTGCGATAATGCTATCATTACTATCAATATCATCAATAAGAACTTTTATTGCTCTATGAGAATCTTTCTTTAACAACATTTTAAATGCGACATAACGGACTGCTAATGAGTTATGTTTTGTTGCTAATTCCGTTAGTTCGTCAGAATTACAGTATTTTGCAATACTATCACCATAAATCCATTGTTCGAACCTGGGATTCCTTTCGTCTGTCAGATAGCATTCATCAAGCCAAATATGTTCAAAAGGACTATTCAGTCTGGATTCACATAAAGCACATATACTATCAATACTACTGACAACCACGGGATTTGTCAACCCTGTTTCAACCTTCTTATTGCATCCACACAACAACACAACTAATGATGTTAGAATTATTTTGTACATAACAAATCTCTTTTATTATTATCTTTAATATGGTTTGGTAGAAGTTGGGCTGACTGTTCGATATGGTGTCCCTTTATGATCCTAAGAATCATAGGGACAGGTTTTTGATTCCTTTTCATACTTCTGTTCAGTTTATATATGAGCGAGTAAGGAAGCCCGTAACTCTTGTTCTTGGCATACAAGTTCACGTCTATAGCCTTTGTATGATAAAAAACGAGTGTATTTGATGTTTATTGCACATGGAATCAAAAACCTGTCCCTCCGATTCATTTCTTTTATCAATGAGAAAAAGGTATCCATGTCTTGCTTCTTTCTTTTGAATATATGACAGGTGAAGAATTAATCATTACTATTTCTTATAAGAAACAACAAAATTTAAGAAGGAGAAATCACTGTAAAGATATGGTTTTGTGTTTATGGCATCATTCTTCCAAAAACCGTCCCATATTTCTAATGTGTCATCTATTCTTATTACATTTTTCTTGTAAAACCCCAAATGGTCTTCTTTGCAGATGGCCCTAATTGGAACTACGTAAATATTTAAGACCCTTTTGGTGTTTGAGTATAGGTACCGATGCTCGTACTTTTGTATTAGTTTCCTGTTCTTGAATAGCATATATCCAAAAGAATCTGATTTGTCATTTAATACTATTGGCAAATCTCCTATTCCTTGTTTTTTATTATCTGATTCGTCTAGAAAAAATCTTTGTTCTTCTGTTACAAACAAAGGTTTTAACTGATCATTATCTATTTTTGAGCAACTACTGTCATAAGGTATAATCCACAAAAAATCACCTGTATTCCATTTTAAAGAATTCCTTTTCCAATCCTCATGGAATATATAAACTAAATATTCCTTAATTTCTTGACCTCTACATGACGATGTTAGTGTCAATAAAAAAAATGTTGTAAATAAATATTTCATGCTCTTTGTTGTAAATTGTTATTTCCTTTCAGGCAAGACATCCCATAACTTATCAACCTCTTCTGGTTTTATTGGTTCTGGAGGGCTATTTAATATACCTCCATGAGTATATCCATTATCACCAATGCCAGAGGTATGAAACAATTCGTGAGATTCTGTTCCTTCAGGTGCTTTTAGTGCTATTGTAATTAAACTTGCTTGAAAATCGGAGGGACAGGTTTTTGATTCCTTCCCTTGCATCACATGGCAGATGCCCGTGCCGCTTTTCTCTCGCTTTTGTCGTAGCATAGAATGCTTGTTTTCGTTATATAGCGCAAAGATATTATTCTTGTTACCACCAAATATTCTTCATCAGAATGAATCAAAAACCTGTCCCCTTGATTTTATAATTCTATAGTGTGAACCATAAACAGCAGGGCGTTCTGGAGAACAACGGGACGGTTATGGGCAAAGAAGACGGTTCCTTCTTTTGTGGCCTTGACATCACTGAGTATCTGACCGTTGTAGGGATGGATGATGTGCGCCAGCGACTGGCTGGGATGGACACGACTGCCGACATCGACCAAGCGAACCAGAATGCCCGCATGACGTGCCTTGACATGCTGTAGTGTTGACTCATCGATGAGCACGGACTCGTAGGCGGATCCCGTCGAGTCGGTAGTGAGTATGCCCGTGCGGCTCATCATACGCAAGATGGCATTAACGTTCTCGTCGCCAGCTTTCAGGTCAACCTGGCTGGTCTTGCCCGCATAGACAGAAAAGGCCTTGGTGTTCCATAGTTGCCAGTTATAATTGAGCAGTGTAGTATCGAAGGGTCGAGGCGGGTAGACCGTCACATAACGCATACCGAAAAGTCGGGCAGTCTCTACATCCTCATAGCCGGTTTTGAGCATACGGACGTGTGGGATGAAGTCTCCTGGCACGTAGTAGCTGGCCAGCTGAATACCATATTCAAAGCCATTCAAGGCTTCGAAGACAGCAGCAGCAATACGCTGCGTGGTCTCTCCATTGGCATAACCAGGGAACATGCGGTTGATATCGGTATTGTCCATCGCCCAGAAACGGCGGCTGACGTTCATCGAGAAGGGATTGCACGAGGGAATGACCAGTATGCTCTTGCCCTTGGCAATGCCCCCATGACGCTCAATGATGCCCAAACTGTTCACTATCTGAGCACAGATATACTGCTGTTGCACCTCGTCGCCTCTCATGGCTCCCACAATGGCCAGCGTTTTGGCTCCCTCTCCGAAACGGTAGCCGCGGATGCGGAAACTGTCGCGACAGGGCGACGTCATCTCAAAAATCGTTTCCTCTCTCATACTTGTTCTTCTGAATTAAAGATTCGTGCCATCAGCGATCCTTCATAGACAATCGGATAGGCACGGATGGTGAAAAGATAGCCGTTGACGGGTGAGGTAACCGTGCTGAGCACCTGTCCACGAAGCGGGTCGACAATCTGGCCGATGGTTTGACCCTCTATGACTGTAATGCCGCACTTAAGCTCAGTAAGGAAGACACCCGAGGTCTCCGCATTAAGGAATGTCACGCGGTCGCCCTTACACACGATTGGCTGCTGTATGTCGGCTGGCACTTTACCCCGCCACATACCCATGTGCTTCATCAGATGCAATATGCCTCCTACCAGCCGACGGCACATCTTGTGATTGATGCGCTGACCGACACCCATCTCCACTACCAGGCATGGAGTACCCGTGCTGTTGAGTGAGTGGGCCAGCGTGGCCTCCAGTACGGTGGCTGCATCGTGCACCCATACGAAATCTGTGCCAAGGTGCTCAGCAAATGGCACCAGCCACACGGCATCCTGTACGTTGATCCGCACCTGCGGTGTTTCACGCAAATAAAGATTGCTGGAATGAATATCAATAACCATGTCGGCTCCCTTGATGTCTTCGATGATGGCATGGGCGGTCTGTTCGGCCATGGTTCCTTGAGGATCGCCTGGAAAAATGCGGTTCATGTCGAGGTCGAAGTTGGGTATGCCCCGCTGTATGGTGTCAATGCCAAGTGGATTGAGTGCAGGATAGATCTCCAGTGTACCCGTGAGCTGTTCAGGATGCTCGCCGACGATACGTGATAGTTCGTAGCACACCATCTGTCCCTCTAGCTCGTCGCCGTGCGTGCCCGTGACTACGCAGAAGCGCAGTCCCTTCTTGCCGTGATGAATCACATTCTTGCGGATGCGGAACTGCTCATCGACGGGCAGTTCTGTCGATACAATAGTCTTTATCATAGTTCTTGTAATGTTACGCTAATTTGTGTTTGCTGTACTGCCTGTCCGCGAAACATGCCGCGACTGACGGGACAGTCGGCAGAGTCTCTCCCGTGGGCTATCTTGACATAGCCTTGCTGCAGTAGTTTACGGTCGTGGGTAGGGTCATAGCCCTGCCAGCTATAGCCGTTGAAAACCTCCACCCAGGCATGGGTCTGGCCGGTGCCTTCGAGGAACCCGTTCACGTAGCGGGCGGGCAACCCGTTGGCACGGCAGAAGGAAATCATCAGGTGGGCATAGTCCTGACATACGCCGCATTGGCGGCTGAACACATCTGCGGCGGGCGTTTCAACCGTAGTGGTCTCAGGCTCATAGGTCATCATTTCATAGACCCTGTGGCACAGTTGCCGCGCCTTCTCTGCCGTAGTTGCTCCGGCGTCAGTCAAAGCTGCCTCTCGCATTGCATCGTTGAGTTGCGTAAGCTGTGAAGGCTGGCTATATAGGAACATGTTCTCGCCGCGCTGTTTCTGGAAATAAGTCTCCGTAGCCACAATACCCGTGCTGACGTAGGCGAACACCGTATGAGGCTCACTGGCACCGCCAAAGAGAATGCGGTTGCCGAAAGCATCCGTGCCAGCGTTTATCCAGTAGTCGGGCGAAACGATGATATGCTCCTGCTCGATAGTCTGGAAGGCATTGGCTGCAGGCTGACACCTCAGCATGACGGCATGTGCCGACACAGGCTCGCTGAAAGTCACGATGGTCTGGTAGTTGTATAAATACCTTTTCATACCCTCACCAACTGATTGACAAACGCCAGCAGTTTGTTCTTATAATCCGAGTCGCTCAGATTGAATTTCTCGCGGATAATCAGACTGTCCAGCTGACTCTCCATGTGATCGTCGAGCAGACCTGGTAATTGACGCGAATAGTGTTTCACCGAGTCGTATGCCTGTGCGATGCGCTCGTAGCTGTATTCAAAACGTAGCAGCATGTCGAGGTTCTCTATATTACGTCCGATCATCATGATGTATAGGGCCTTATGGTTCAGCAGCCGCTGCTCTGCAGCTCCCCAGAATGCCAGAGACCAGTCGATGACGGGTTGCAAGATCATGACATTCGTTTCCTGATTGTCACTGCACTTTTTCAATAGTGCGACACTCATTTCTAGATAGCTCAGTGTCTCAGACATAATCTCCTCCCGCAATAGGATGGCATTGTCCATAGCCCTAGTCTGTGCCGACATCACAGAACTAGGGTTCTCCCGGTCGTACATCATGCCAAGCGTGAACTCATCATTGGTCTGATATACACCCAGCGGGTCGAGTTTCTGCCAGAAGGGCCAATAGTCCTCCATCTCTCCGTCTATCATCTTGTCATAGCACTTGCGCATAAGGTGGAGCGTGATATAGACGCGCTCCTCGTAGCGCCCCAGCCAGAACAGGCTGTTGGCCTTGTTGGCCGATATAATCGTATTCTTTACCATAGTTATTTTCTCTTTTTGTTATTCCTCCATGACCCACGTATCCTTGAATCCGCCTCCCTGCGATGAGTTGACCACGAAGGAGTCCGGATTACGCGAGAAGCGGGTCAGGCCACTGCGCCAAACTTTCGTCTCTTTCCCGCTGATGACGAATGCCCTCAGGTCGGCCTTGCGTTCAACAAACCCGTCGGCAGACGACTGGGAATCGGCATCGTCCAATACTTTCAAATCCTTGAAGTCTATGACTTCCTGGGCTATCCAGCGTCGTGGCTGACCGATGATGAGGGCTTTCAGCTCTTCGTTTTTCTCTTCCGATAGATCCTTACCAAATACTACACCGTAGCCTCCCGCCTCGCTGACATCTTTGATGACCAGCCGCTGCATGTTCGACAGCACATAGTCGTAGTCTTCCTTGAAATATGGCAGGTAGGTTGGTGCGTTCTGAAGGATGGGATTCTCATCCAAATAGTATTCCACCATCTTCGGCACGAAATAATAGATGCCTTTGTCGTCGGCCACTCCATTTCCTATGGCATTGACAAGTGCTACGTTGCCAGACTTGTAAGCCTGCATCACATTGGGTATGCCAAGTAGTGACGATGCCTCAAACACCAAAGGATCCATGTATTCATCGCTGACGCGGCGGTAGATACAACCCACGCGGGTACGTTCTTTATAGATACCTGAATAATAGACCTTGTTATCCTCCACGAACAGGTCGCCGGGATAGGCTAGCGTCGCACCTGTCTTTTCAGCCAGATAGGAATGCTCGAAGTAGGCAGAATTATAACGTCCTGGGGTCAGAATGACAGAGATTCCCCGTCCGTCATTCATCTCATCCATCATTCCGTGCAGCAGGTCGGCATACCCCCGGTTCTCCGCGATGGTATGTGAGGCAAAGGTGGATGGGGCGACACGACGCGTTATCTGCCGTGCAATCATCGGATAACTGGCTCCGCTCGGTATGCGCAGGTTGTCCTCCAGCACATACCACTGGCCGTCCTTACCTTCCACTAAGTCAATACCTGCTATGTGGGCATACACACCACCCGCCGGACTGATTCGCTCACACTCTGGCATATAGCCTTTCGACGAATATACGAATTCCTCGGGTACGATACCGTCCTTTATGATTTTCTTCTCATGATAGACATCCCACAGAAATTTGTTCAGTGCCTGCACTCTCTGCTTCAAACCCTGCTCCAAATAGGTCCAATCATCCTTCCCAATGACACGGGGAACGGGGTCAAATGGGAATAGTTGCTCATTGAACACACCGTTCTTGTAAACACCAAAGCGTACACCATAGCGCTCCATCCACTTGTTAACCGAATCTCGGCTATCCGTCAGTTCTGTTATTCTTATATTCATACCTCTTACCTTACTATATATTTATTCGACGACAAAGGTACAAAGAAAAACAGATACAGCCGTTATAATATTTGCAATTTGATTGTTAAATCACTTGTTTGCTTTCATATTGTAATGTTTATAACTATATATTATATCACATTGCTTACAAATTTGAAATATTTTATAACAGATTGTTATATGTTGTTATAATTTAAAACGAGGAACCCCATTGCTGAGATTCCCTGCGAGTCCTCTTTCAAGGCATATGTAGAACTAATGGAACAGCCTATCTGCGTCCGCTGTGACCAGCGCCGTTGTGATTAGTGTGCTGAGCCATTTGGCGGTTGGGTGCTCCGTGGCCTTTGTCGTTACCGATGCTCGCATGGCCGTTGGTGTGCCAGTTGCGGAGTCCTGCCTTGGCGCTGGTGCTTCCCCATCTGCCTTCATATTCTGCGTAGAGGGCACCGATGTTGTTCTTGTAGAGGTAGCACTTGGGCATCTCCTCGTTCATGTTCTGTACAAGTTTGTAAAGGTGTGACATAGTATTAAACATCTGCCGCTGTTTGGTTAATTGAGAATTGAGAGTTGATAATTGATAATTATGATTACCTTCGGGCCCTGAAGTTCATCACTTGTCTCTCTTTTGCTGCCGCGGCGCGCAGCTGTATTTTTCTACCGCAAAGGTACGAAAAAGTTTTGATTCCTGCAAGAGTTTTTTGGCTGCCGGGCGACAATGGCGGGCGCTTGATTTTCTTCTGATTGGCGAAAATTTTGCTTCCACCCATTGGAAAGGTTGTTTCCGCCCATTGGAAAGCAAAAATGCGCCCGTCGCGCGCCGAGAAATTATTTTTGGGTGTTAACATTTTTTTAAACTTTGTGGGTGTAGAGCAATTGCTCATACCTGATTCAGATATCAGGTTTATGGGGTAACGAACCGTTACTCCATGTTGACGTTCCGTAGACAGTAACAATGCGGTATTTTCCACTTTTCCATTTTTCCACTTTTCCATTTTTCCATAAAAGGCCAAAAAATCAACGAAAAACATTTATATATATATAAATATATATATTAATATATATATAAAATATTAGTCTCTATCAATACCGTGGAAAATGGAAAAATGGAAAAATGGAAAAATGTATTTTTACGAATATACACAACACAATGAAAATCAACGAGTTATAATATTCTACAATCGGTCTGCTATTGAGAAAATACATTTTGCATAGCGAAAAATCAGCCTGAAAAGGTTGTCTGTTTTAGTCCTTTTTGTTGACCAAAAAACGGCTTTTGTTGACTAAAAATGCCATATGAATAAAGACCATCACAATGTTCAAAACCTGTCTGCATACAACTTTCAACGACGGTGAACGAATCGTTCACCGTCGCTTTTTTTCCATTTTTCCATTTTTCCATTTTTATGTGCTGCGCCCATGATTTTTGGCGGCGCTCGGCATAGCTCAAGCAAGCTTGGCTCTGCTCTCACTTGCACAAAAATTCCATTTTTACGATTTAATTTATAGAAAACAATTCTCAAAGGAGTACCCATTTCGTTCACCCCTTTACGAAAGCCCAATTTATGGGCTGCGCCCTGCGCAAAAAAAATCCACCCGGCAGTGCCAGGTGGACTATTGAGTGAGCAACAATCAGAATGAATGTTTCGTGACTTAGATAGACATCAGGTACTCGATGCTGTTCTTGGCCAGCTTCAGCACGTTGCCCTGACATGAGTTGTTCTTGGGGTTGGCACTCTTGTCGGGGGTGCCGTCTTGGTTCTTCATGGAGAACTCGCAACCGCCATTGCCTATGCAGAGCACGGTTCCACAGCCTTTCTGGAATCCTTCGGGGGCAAGGGGCGCTCCCTTGGCTTCCCACACATTGAGCTGGGAAACCCACGATGCCTGGCTGTCCCACGTGCCCAGGGGGTAGATGCCGTAGTCGTCGGTGACGGCGTTGTAGCACTCTTCGGTGGTGTTGCCCAAATCGGTCAGCTTGGTGGGGATGTCGAAGAACAGGCAGTTGTGGTCTTCGGTCCAGCCGGGACCCTTGAAGGCGATGGCTGCGAAACAGTTGTCGTTGAGTTTCTCGGTGGGGATGCCTGCATAGATGGGATGGCTGCTGAAATCTTTGGAGAAGGCTCCGGTGTTCAGGCAGACGCCCATCTTCCAGGTGTCGGGGTTCCAGCCGCCGGCACCGCATCCGAAGGCGTTGCTGACGCCACGAAGGAGCGAGGTGGGGAGGCGGTTGATGGTACCGATGTAGGGCACGGCATGCGACCACAGCAGCAGGTTGCCGCCGTTCTTGACATACTGCTCGATGCAGGGGGCTGCGTTGCGGGCCACATCGGAGAAGTTCCAGATGTCGTCGACGTTGCCGGTCTCGAGGTCGCGCAGCCAGAAGAGCATGCGGAAGTCTTCGATGTCCTGCACGGTGCTGATGCTGCCGAAGTAGACGTATTCGCCCTTGGGATAGTTCTCGTGGAACCAGAGCCATGCGCTGGCCTCATCGTCGTCGCCATTGGCAATGAGTTCCTCGGGGGTGGCGTATTCTGACAGGAAGCCGGGCAGCTTGCCGCCAATCTTGGTGGAGCCGGTAACGGGCAGTGCACGGCCCTCGTTGTTCTGGGCAATGACGGTGGCCTCCCAGCGTTCTTTCATGGCCACGTCTTTGAGCAGGTAGGAGGTGCCGTCGACGGTCTGGCTGATGACGCGGGAGCCGTCGCCGTTGACGAGTTTCAGGATGTACGAGGTGGCGTTGTCGCTGGCCTTCCAGGTGACTCTCAGGTCGTGCTGGTCGTCGCCTGTGTCGATTTGCTCGAACTTCAACTCGCTGGCCGATGCTGCACCGGGACGGGTGAAGGATGTCATGACGCCATTGGAGAGGGCTTCGCCGTTGGCGTACTTGAAGAGGAATTCGTAGAGCTGGTTGGTCTCGAGGTTCCTGAGCGTGAACGAGTTGCCGGCACAGGGGGTGAGTGCCTGCTGCTGGGTTCCGTTCTTAAAGACTGCGACCTGCATGACGGCTCCCTGGGGACTGGCGGGCCATGTGAGGGTGTAGTCGTAGTTGTTCTCGCCGCTGAGGGTTCCTGTGATACCGGCCACGTCGGGGGCGGTGAGCTGCATCTGGCCTGAGCCAGGAAGGTCTCTGTCCTGACAGGAAATGAAGAGTGAAGAGTGAAGAATGAAGAATGCTGCGCCGAGCACTTTCACCATCATGTTCATGCTTCTTTTTCCTCTATTGCTGATTATCTTTTTCATCTTTGTTCTCATTTAATTATTATATATGTATTAAGCATTATGCATTAAGCATTAAGCATTAAGCTTTATCAATATCCCTTGTTCTGGTGATAGAGTCCCTGCACATAGTTCATCTGGTTGGATGCTATGGGGAAATACTCGTTCTTGCCCTTGGTGAAGAAGGCTTCCTTGTAGTAGAGGGCGTAGGTCTGGCCGTCGTACTCGTCGGTCTTCTCTGACTCGAAGTACTTGTTAAGGGTTTCGGAGAGCATGCCCCAGCGGCGCAGGTCGAAGAAGCGGTGCCCCTCCATGGCGAGTTCCAGGCGGCGCTCCCAGCGCAGTGCCTTGCGGGCATCGTCTTTGGTGGCGAAGTTGCCATAGAGGGCTATGTCGCACTGGTCCTTGGCATACTTGATGAGCGATGTGCCGCTGATGTCGCGCTTGGCGCGCTCGCGGATGGTGTTGATGATCTGCAGAGCCTCGCCGTTGAAGTCGCCGCTCTCGATGAGTGCCTCGGCACGCATGAGCATGACGTCGGTATAGCGCAGCACATAGTCGTTCTGTCCGAATGCCTGCCAGGGATTGTCGTAGTCTTCGCCCTTGGAGCGCTGTGGTATCTCCTTCATCGAGCAGTAGTAACCATAGGTGTTGGGCGTGCGGCTGTTGGCCTTTGTCAGGGTGTATTGTTCCTCGTACTTATAGGGATAGGTGGGCATGCCCACGGTGTGGAACAGACGGGGGTCGTACTTGTACTTTGAGTCGGCACCGTTAACGACGATGGCATTGTGGTCTTCGTCGAAGTTGTCCATAGGCAGGCCGTTGCGGGTCTTGAAGGCATTGACGAGGTTCTGCGAGGGCTTGTGGAAGTCCCATCCGCACGACCAGATGCCCCATACGCCATTGAGCATGTTGGACCAGTTGGCGCGTCCGAACTGTGTGCCGTCGTCGGCCTTGTTGGAGTGCTGCACGGCAAAGATGCTCTCCTGTGAGTTGGCATAGTCCTGCAGGAAGATGTGTCCGTAGGTGTCGAGATAGCCGTAGGGTGAGTTCTTCACCACATTGGTGTACTCGATGACCTTGGCTATCTTGGCCTGATCGACATGGCTGTAGCCCGTGGTGGCCTCGTAGCCGTCGCCGTAGGCCCAGTTCAGGTAGCACTTGGCCAGGTAGGCGGCAGCAGCCACCTTGTGGGCGCGGCCTGTGGTGCCGGGATTAGCCTCGGGCAGATTGTCGTAGGCATACTGGAAATCGTCGATGATGTGCTGCATGATTTCGTCGTGCGAGCTCTGCGGGGTTGACTCGATGGCGGCATTGTCCATTCCCTCGGTGATGAAAGGCACCTCGTACCACATCTGCTGCAACTTGTAGTAGAAGTGGGCGCGCAGGAAACGGGCCTCGGCCTTCAGCTTCCTGATCTCGGCGGTCTCCTCGGCGCCTTCCATTGACTCGATGGCGCGGTTGCAGCGCGAGACGGAGCTGTAGAGCTGATACCACAGTTCGTCGAACTCGCCGCGGTCGGGCTGCAAGGTAGAGAAAATCTCCATGGGGTGATAGCCTGTATCGTTTTCGCCAGAACCGCCCTTCAGACAGTCGTCGGCACTCATGTCGCCGTAAGGCCATAGGTTGAACGGGTAGGAATACCAGTCGTCGCCCAGCTTGGCATAGGCAGCGGTGACGAGTTTCTCGGGACTTGAGAATGCCGTCTCTTCGTCGAGCGTACCCTGAGGCTTCACATCATCTACGCTGCATGATACTGCAAAGACAGAAAGCAGCAGTGTTGCTATATATAAATTAATCTTTTTCATAATTCTTAATTCTTAACTCTTAATTCTTAACTCTATTAGAATCCCAGTTGTATTCCAAATGTGAAGGAAGCGGTGTGAGGATAGTTCCAAGCGGTGTTCTCGGGGTCGGAACATGTCAGCGAGCTGGACTTGATGGTCAGCAGATTGTCGGCCGAGAGATAAACGCGAGCCTTCGAGAGCAGCACTTTCTTGGCCAGTGCGGCGGGCAGTGTGTAGCCCAGCTGCAGGGTGCGCATCTTGATATACGAGCCGTTCTCGACGAAGTAGGACGACATGCGGCCCTCGTCGGCACCATTGGATGTGGTCAGGGCAGGAATCGATGATGAGCTGTTGGCCTGCGTCCAGGCATCAATCAGGCGCTCACCCTTGTTAGAGCCGGCATCGGTGATGCTCCAGAAGTCGGTCTGGAATTTCTGGTCGTTGACGACGTCGACACCCGACACGCCCTGCCAGAACATGGTGAAGTCGATGTCGCGCCAGGCCAGGTTAACATTTATACCATACGAGAAATTGGGAACGGGATTGTAGACCCAGGTGCGGTCTTTCTCGTTGATCATGCCGTCGCCATTGAGGTCGGCATATTTCAGGCCGCCTACACGAGCACCGGCCTGTCCGTGGGCCAGCACTTCCTCGCGCGACTGATAGAGTCCCTCTACCACATAACCGATGCGTGAGCCATAGGCACGCTCGTCTTGGGCCAGGTTGTGGTAGTCGTTGTGCTCGTATGAGTTCTTCGACTTCTCGGGCAGGTATGTCACCTTAGAGCGGTAGAAGTCGACGTTGCCGGAGATGTCGTACGACAGTCCGTAGGATGTCTTATGGCGATAGCCCAGGTTGAGTTCCATACCCCAGTTCTTCAGCGTGGGACCGTTGATCCACGTCTGACCGCCAAAGCCGATGGCTCCGAGGAATGCGGGCTGTACGAGCATGTCCTTGGTTTCCTTGAAGAACACATCGTAGGAGCCATAGAGGTCGCCACCAAAGAGCATGAAGTCGGTACCGAAGTTCCATTGCGACGACGACTCCCACTTCAGGTCTTCGTTGGCCGACTGCAACTTGTAGTAGCCCGAGGGGAATGTGCCTGAATACTGCAGGTTCAGGTCGTAGGCAGTAGAGTTCTCGCGGGTTGAACCGTAGTCGGCCACGTAGAGTCCGTAGTGGGCGGTATTCGAGTTCATACCCTGATTACCGGTCACACCATAGCTGGCACGAATCTTCCAGTCGTGCAGCCAGTCGGCATTGATATGCTTTGAAAGACGATAGCCGAGAGATACCGACGGGAAGGTACCGAACTGGTTGTTCTTACCGAAGCGGCTCGAGCCGTCGTAGCGCAGCGTGAAGCTGGCCAGCAGCAGGTCGTTCCAGTTGTAGTCTATCTTGCCGAAGTAAGACATCAGCTTATAGGCATCGCCGGCACCGGTGACTGTCTGGATGCCTGTACCGGCATTGGGCCACATATAGTCGAGCGTCTCCAGCGGATAGCTGGTGCGGCGGGCCGAGAAATCGATATAGTTATCCTGGTGGGCCTCGATACCGGCGAGGATGTTCAGGTTGTGGCCCTCCACGATGTCGAAGTTATACTGCAGGGTGTTCGACCATGTCCACTTCGTGCTGTGCGTCTGCGACAGGGTGCTTGCATTGGTGCTGTTCTTCACCACGTCCGAATTCCAGGTGTGCTGCAGCGAGCGGATGTTGCTGTTGGTGTAGTCGATACCGAAGTTTGAACGGAACAGCAAGCCCTTGACGGGGGTAATGTCGACATAGGCATTGGCAAAGATACGCCATTTCTTCAGTCGGTTGTCCTTGTTGTGATAGAGCTCGCGCAGGGGGTTCTGACGGTCGCTCATGCCACCTACCGGTCCTGAGAACGTTTCACCGTCTTCTTCATAGACAGGCAGTGTGGGAGCAATCTTAAGCGCATTCTCCAATGGTGCGCAGTCTACATTGTTTGTATACGAGAACTGTGCATTCTCGCCGACGCTGATGATTTTGTTAATCTTGTAAGTGCTGTTGAAGCGAGCCGAGAAGTTCTCGAAGTCGGTATATTTCAGCACACCGGTAGCTTTCTTGTAGCCGAAAGAGAAGAGCGAAGAACCCTTTTCGTTGGCCTTCGAGAGTGAGAGGTCGTAGTTCTGTGTGATGCCTTTGCGGCCGATTTCGTCGACCCAGTCGGTATCGCTGAACGGCATGGTCTTCTTGGCATTCATGTAGCCGTCGTAGAAACCGCCCACGGCATACGACTCCACGGCTCCCGTAGCAGGATTGTAGACCGTGATGGGCATTCCATCAGCGGCATTCAGCGACAGGCCATAGTTCTGGGCATAGTCTACAGGGTTCTTGCCATCGTTGAGGGCTGCCTGAACCAGTGCGGTTGCATACTGCCGGGTGTTGAGCAGCTTCATCTTCTGCGACATCCACGCTACCGATACCGATGCATTGAGGTCGATGTTGATATTGTCGCCCTTCTTACCCTTCTTGGTGGTAATCACGATAACGCCGTTGGCAGCACGTGAACCGTAGATAGAGGCAGAAGCAGCATCCTTCAGCACCTGCATCGTTTCGATATCCGACGAATTCAGGCTGTTCAGCGACCCGCTGAAAGGAATACCGTCGACTATATAAAGAGGTGTAGTGCTCGAGCCACCCATGGAGCCAATACCACGAATACGCACATTGGCCTCGCCCGAAGGTGAACCGTTAGAGGTAATAGTCATGCCGGGCACCTTACCCTGCAGCGAAGCCATGGGGTCGGTGTTGCTCGACTTGAAGTCCTTGGTCTCCACAACACCAACGGAACCGGTCAGGTCGGCCTTACGCTGAACCTGATAACCCGTCACCACCACTTCCTGCAGCATCTCGGCATCGTCCTTCAGCGTCACTTGCATACCCGCTTGGGCTGGCAGTTCCACGGTCTGGTAGCCAATGTAGGAAATGGTGAGGATGGCACCCTCGTTGACTTTAATTGTGAAGTTACCGTCGAAGTCGGTAATAGCACCGTTCGACGTGCCTTTTTCCATCACCGTGGCACCGATGACGCCTTCGCCAGTGGCATCAACGACAGTGCCCGATGCCTCAATCTTCTGCGCCTGAATGGCAACGCAGACGAACAAGAGCATTGTGCTCAGTAGAAATCTTCTTAGATTCTTCATTTCTTGTTTTTTTAAGTTAGCAATAGATTTTACTGCCGGCAAAGGTAGTGCGAATGACAGAAACCGACTAAAACAGATGTTTCAAGCAGTAAAAAAAATCGTTCATGTAACATTTTTGTTGTTAAATGAACGATTTTTGTGATTCAAACCCGATGTGTTTTTATTCTATTCCTTTCCCCCCGCATCTCCAGGAACTATTCCGAACTCATCCTTGAAGCACTTGGTGAAATAGCTGGGCGACGAGAAACCCACGTCGTAGGCCACCTCCGAAATGTTCTTGTGGCCCTGCGCAAGCAGCGCACTGGCACGGTTCAGACGGCTCAGCCTGATGATGTCCACCGGTGTCCTGCCCGTCAGCGCCTTTACCTTTCTATATAATTGCACACGACTCAGTCCCATCTCGCTGGCCAGCGTCTCCACGCCGAAGTCGCTGCTGCCCATCTGCTCCTGCACCAGCTGACGCAGATGGTCCAGGAAATTCGTGTCGAACTGTCCGCCCTCGGCAATCTTCTCCTTCTCCTCCTTGCTCACCAGGGTGATGTCAGCCGCTTCGTCGCTGCCCTTTTCTTCCTGTTGCTCTCCCCTCGGCTGGTCGGAGGGGGTCGCCGTCTGCGAACCAACCACCAGCGCAAAGGTCTCGCGCTCCATCTGGTGGCGGCGGCGCATCACCATGATGCGATACCACAGCAGTCCGATGGCCAGCAGCGCGATGATGGCCACCAGCAACAGGTACACCTTCTGGTGACGGTACTGCAACAGGTACCAGTCCACCCTTTCGTGCAACGACGAGAGCCGTTCGTTCTGCTCGCTCATCTCCTCTGCCTGCATCAGCATCACCTCCGCGTTATCGTGCGTCACCAGGGCCGACTTCAGCAAGTTCTCCTTGTCGTAGGGCTTCCCCTCCAGGATGCTCATGGCCAGCTTCATCAGCAGGTCGCCGCGCGTGGGATAGATATACGAGGCCGTCAGCACCCCGTTCATCACCTGCTCAATGCCGCCGTCCTTTGTCGGCAGCGCATCGATGCCCACGAATATCATCTTCTTCTCCAGTCCGCGCTTCTTCGCAGCCTCGTAGGCACCCACCGCCATGCGGTCGTTCTGTCCGAACACGCACACAATGTCCTGCCGCTGCTGCAGCACCGAGTCCATCAGGCTGTATCCGCTCTCCTGCGTCCAGTCGCCGTCGCAGGTCAGCAGGCGGCCCTCGTCGGCAAAGCCCTTCACGAAACCCTCATGGCGCTCCTGTGCCGGCGATGAGCCCTTCAGGCCCTTTATCTCCAGCACCATTCCGCTGCCCCTCTGCCCGTTGATGAACTTCCCAATCATGCTGCCCATCTCCAGGTTGTCGGCACCCATGAAGGCCGTATATTTCTCAGAGTCCGTCTTGCGGTCGAACAGAATTACCGGAATGCCCTTGTCGTAGGCCCGGTCTATGGCCGACGAGATGGTGTTCACCTGGTTGGGCGACACAATCAGCAGGTCCACGTCCTCGTCTATGAAATGGTTTATCTGACTGATTTGCATCTGGTCGTCGTCGTCGGCCGATGCAAATTCCAGTTTCGCGTTGTCGTAGAAGTAAGTGCCCATCACCAGTTCCTGGTTCTGTTTATCGCGCCAGATGTCCTCGCTGCATTGCGAGACGCCTATGCGCCACACCTTCCGTTCCGAACACGAAACGAGTGTGATTGCCAGTAGCAGCAAGCATATATTTTTCATTTGTAGTCCCTCAGTTTAAGTTTACATTCTAAAAGATGTGAAGCTCTTCACCATCCGATTTAAATGCAAAGATAGGAAAAATTTTCGAAAAGTGTTCCAAAAGCAATGCATTTTTTTACTTTCTCTGCCGCAACTTCCCGTTTGGGATAAAAACTGGAGGGCATTACTTCAGCTTGGGCTTCAGTTCGTCGGGCGAGTCGTTGGTGAACATGTCTACACGGGGCGCCTGCATGGTGAAGAAATGACTGACAACCTCGGGGGTGAGCCGCAGCACAGGACGGAAATCGCTGCCCTGCATATAACGGAGGATGGCTCGGCGCAGCTGACGGGCCACCAGGCGGCGGTCTAAATGGTTGCTGATGTCGATGGTGGTGATGAGCAGACGGCCGTTGAGCACGTTGGCCTCGACAAGCATGCCGAGCTTGCGGCTGACATGCCAGGTGTCGATGGGCTGGATGGGCGACTGATACCCGGGCGGCAGCTCCATGAGGTTCATGACTTGCGCCCTGTTGAGCAGTTCCCACCAGTTGAGGTCGGCCCAATAGTCGGTGGGGAAGCCGTAGGAGAACAGGGGGTGCGACGTGTCGATATAGGCGCCGGTGGTGTGGGGCGGCCGCATCTTGAACCATGAGGTGTTCCAGAACACGGGGAGGTAGTGCTGCACGACATCGCTGCCCAGACGGACGCGGCCCGCCGCCGTGAGCAGCACCTTGCCGCCGCTCTGCAGCACCTGGAGGGCGCGGGCATCGAGGGTGTCGGACAGATAAATGTCGGACACCTCGGCTACATCGCCGTCAGAAGGATATACCCAGAAGTCCCAATGGTTGCGGATGTCGGCACCGAGCGTGACGGTGAGGGTGAGCTTGCACGGGGCCTGAATGTCACGGAGGGGGAGGCTGACGATGCCCAGCGAATGGTTCTTGCCGACGGGGATGGCACCCACGGGGAAGCGGCCGCTGGCCAGCGGGGAAGCGGAGGCATCAGTGATGGCATAGGCGGCAGGAACGCCCGTGAGGGGACTGCCCGAGGCATTCATCACCTCGACGGGCACACGGAGGGTGTCGGCCGACGAATAGACGAAGCGGGGGAAGCGGGCCAGGGGAACGACGGGCGAGCAGAACTCGCGCCAGGCGGCTGCGGTGGTGTAGGGCTTCTCACGCCAATGCACGTTGAGCACGCCCTCGAGCGCGGTGCCCTGACCGCTGTAGTCGTTGAGGGCGAGCAGCTGGAACCCGGCATAGTCGGGGGTGCGCAGGTTGCGCTCTATCTCGTATTTGTAGGCCAGCGTCTGCAACCGTCCGCTCGCCATGAGGAAGTGCCGGTCCTGAGCAGCCATGCCGTTGTGGCGCAGCAGGTCGCGGAAAATCTCGAAGTTGAGGGCGCGATAGACGCCGGTGTACTGGGGTATCTCGCTGAAATCGGGGAAGGCGCACCACTGGCCCTGTTCGTGGGCGACGATGGGCGACTGGTTGGGCTCTGTACTCTTGTAGTTGCGCGGGAAGGCGATCTGCGAGGCATAGTCGTCGTCGGAATGGGGGGCGTGGCTGTTCCAGTCGAGTCCGCGGGCACCGCCCTTGACATGATACTCGGAGCCGTCGTCCCAGGCCCAGCCGCCTCCCACGGAAGCGCCGCAATAGACCTTGGTGGAGTCGTACTGCCGCATGGCCGCCACCCAGTCGTTGCAGTAGCTGACCCAGTCGCCGGCGGGCTCGTTGCCGGCAGCCATCATGAGGAATGAGGGATGGTGGCCATAGGCGTCGATGATGCGGCGCGACTCATTGAGCAGGTACTCGTCGATGACCTGACCGCGACGGAGGGCCACGCCATGGTTGGGCCACGAGGGACCCTCGGGCTGCAGGTATATGCCCACGCGGTCGGCAGCGGCGAAGGCGGCCTCAGGGGGACAATAGGAATGGAAGCGGACGTGGTTGAGCCCGTACTCACGGCACTTGAGGAAGATGCGCGTCCACGAGGCCTCGTCGGCAGGGGGATAGCCGGTCTCGGGGAAGCAGCAGTTCTCGACCGTGCCACGCAGCCATATAGGCTGACCGTTGAGCAGGAACTGACGGCCACGGACGGCAATGTCGCGCACGCCGAAGGTGACGGTGAGCGGACTGCCGCGATGGACGATGGTGCGGGTATAGAGATAGGGGTCGGTCTCGCTCCAGAGGCGCATGCTGTCGCCCAGAAGTATCTCGTGAGGGGTGCCGTCGACCACGATGGTGACCTTGCGGGCGGCAATGTCTGGGATGACGCGGATGACGGGGCGCGGGACGACAGTGAGCTCGATGCGCCCGGCAATGCCGTTCCAGTTGCCCTGCGTCTGGTCGGTGACGCTGTGGGAGTCTTGTCCCACGCCGACGTTCTCGATGCCGTTATAGACGTCGATGGCGATGGTGTCGGTGCGCCCGGGACGGATGAAGTCTGTGACATCGTACTGGTGGGGCGTGGAGAGCGACAGCTGGCGGCCCACGCGGCTGCCGTTGACATAGACGGTGGTCTCGATATGGGGCCGCTCGAGGAAAAGCACCACGCGACGGCCCTGCCACGAACGGGGCATGCGGACGGTGCGGCGATACCAGGCATGGCCCACATAGTGGGTGGCGGGCGTGAGGAAGAACGGGAACTTGACATTGCCCTCGCGGCGATACTGCTCCATGTAGGGATTGAAATAGTAGGAGGAGTCGTAGGTGGAGCCTGTCCACACGGTATGTGCTGTGACGGGGTTGCCCTTGCCGTTGGTGAGCATGGAGCCGGGCAGGGTGACGTGGTCGTTATAACGGGGAGCATCGCCCATGGCGAAATCCCAGCGGCCGGAGAGGTCGACAGTCTGCTGTGCGAAGAGGGGGCAGCAGAGGAGCCATGCGACGATGGCCGGGAGCAGACGGGAAAGACGGTTCATAGTTGAGCGGGGTTATATGCACTATGGCGGAGTATGCTGCAAAAATAGGCATTATTCCTGAAACGCGCAAGAAAAAAGGGCGCAATCGTGAGCCTGTAAGGAAAAATGATGCGAGAAGCATGGGGGGATTATCGGAAAAATGTAGTATATTTGCAGCAGAAACTAAAAACCGGTAAAAGATATGCAAGACAGTAACCGACGCTTCATCTATTTCATCTGCCTGGTATCGGCCATGGGCGGACTGCTCTTCGGCTACGACTGGGTGGTGATAGGCGGTGCAAAACCCTTCTATGAACTGTATTTCGGAATTGGCGACTCGCCGCTGATGCAGGGCGTGGCCATGACGACGGCCCTGGTGGGCTGTCTGGCGGGTGCCATGGTGGCAGGAGCCGCCGCCGACAGGTATGGCCGCAAGCCGCTGCTGACGGTGGCCGCCGTGCTGTTCACGGTGTCGGCCATTGCCACGGGACTGTTCAACGACTTCACGCTATTCAACGTGGCGCGCTTCGTGGGCGGCATAGGCATCGGCGTGGCGAGTGCCCTCTCGCCGGTGTATATCGCGGAGGTGAGTCCGAAAGAGATTCGCGGACGAATGGTGAGCATGAACCAGATGGCCATCGTGATAGGTATTCTGGCCGCACAGATAGTGAACATGCTGCTGGCCAAGGACACGGGCGTAGCCGAGAGTCAGGCGTGGAACAGGGAATGGGGCTGGCGCTGGATGTTCTGGGCCGAGACGCTGCCCGCAGCGCTGTTCCTGGTGATGAGTTTCATGATACCGGAAAGTCCGGTGTTCGTGCAACTGAAGAAAGCCAGGGGCAGCAATATGATGAAGGAACGCAGCGAACAGGCGGGACTGAAGGAACTGCTGCAGCCGAAATACAGCCGGATGCTGCTGCTGGGACTGATTGTGGCGGTGTTCCAGCAATGGTGCGGCACAAACGTGATTTTCAACTATGCGCAGGAGATATTCACGGGTGCTGGCTTCGATGTGGACGGAATGTTCATCAACATCGTGATAACGGGCATTGCCAACGTGATATTCACGCTGGTGGCCCTGTATGTGATTGAGCGATGGGGCCGCCGCACGCTAATACTGATAGGTGCCGGCGGACTGGGACTGATATACCTGACGCTGGGCACGTGCTACTATATGCAGGTGACGGGCGTGATGATGGTGGCCCTGGTGGTGGCAGCCATCTCGGTGTATGCCATGACGCTGGGTCCCGTGACGTGGACGCTGCTGGCCGAGATATTCCCCAACCGCATCAGGGGCGTGGCCATGGGTGTCTGCACGTTTGCGCTGTGGGTGGGATGCTGCACGCTGACGTTCTCGTTTCCGTCGATGAACGCCTCGCTGGGCAGCAGCGGCACCTTCTGGGCCTACTCACTGATATGCGTCTGCGCATTCGTGTACCTGTGGCGCAACTGTCCGGAGACGAAGGGAAAGAGTCTGGAAGAACTGGAAAAGGAACTGGTGACCCCCACCAACCTCCCCGAGGGGAGGCCCCAAAACTAATAAACTCATAAACTAATAAACTCCTAAACTCAAAAAATGGTAAAGGCTTGGAGAGAAATCGTGACAATTCCGACGTATGAGATCGGACAACCGGAGAAGAACCCCATCTTTCTGGAGAAGAGAGTGTATCAGGGTTCGTCGGGCGTGGTATATCCCTATCCGGTGATAGAGTCGATAAGCGACGAGAAGACGGACAAGGAATGGATGGCCGTGTTCCTGGAGAACGAATATATAAAGGTGATGGTGCTGCCGGAACTCGGCGGAAGAATACAGATGGCCTACGACAAAATACGGGAGCGCCACTTCGTGTATTACAACCATGTCATCAAGCCGGCGCTGGTGGGACTGACGGGACCGTGGATTTCGGGCGGCATAGAGTTTAACTGGCCGCAGCACCACCGTCCGTCGACATACCTGCCCACCGACTGCGACATTGTGGAAAACGAGGACGGTTCGGTGACCGTTTGGATAAACGAGATGGAGCGAATGTTCCACCAGAAGGGCATGGCAGGCTTCACATTGCGGCCGGGCTGCGCCTATCTTGAGATTCAGGGTCGCGTGAGCAACCGCACGCCGCTGCCGCAGACATTCCTGTGGTGGGCCAATCCTGCCGTTGAGGTGAACGACGAATACCAGTCGGTGTTCCCGCCCGACGTGAATGCCGTCTTCGACCATGGCAAGCGGGCGGTGTCGAGTTTCCCCATTGCCACCGGCACCTACTACAAGATGGACTACTCGGCCGGCGTGGACATCTCGAACTACCGCAACATCAAGGTGCCCACCTCGTATATGGCCGTGAACTCGAAATACAACTTCGAGGGCGGCTACGAGAACGACACCCAGGCGGGAATGCTGCATGTGGCCAGCCACCACTTCTCGCCCGGCAAGAAGCAATGGACGTGGGGCAACGGCGACTTCGGACAGGCTTGGGACAGAAATCTTACTGACAAAGTGGAGAATGGAGAGTTGAAAATCCGCCCGGGTTTCCGCCCCTATATTGAACTGATGGCGGGGGTATATACCGAAAACCAGCCCGACTTCACTTGGCTGATGCCTTACGAAGAGAAGCAGTTTGTGCAGTATTTCATGCCCTATCGCGAAATAGGCATCGTGAAGCAGGCCAGCCGCGACTTCATCTTCAACATCGAGGAGGACGGCAACGGCAAGGTGACGCTGAAGCTGATGGCCACCAGCAGGCAGAACGTGAAGCTGGTGCTGCGCAACAAGCTGAAGGACGAGGCGTATTACGAAAAAACGCTGACCATGAGTCCCGAGGAAGTGGTGACGGAGAGCATCGACGTGAAAGAGGCAAAGCTTTCGGAACTCACGTTTGCCATCTGCAAGGCACAGTCCAAGCGTTCGAAGGGAATGCTGCTGACCTGGGAGGCCGAGCCCGATGAGATTCGTCCGATTCCCGATGCCGCCGAAGCTGCGCTGTCGCCTGTGGACACCAAGACCAACGACCAATTGTACCTGACGGGACTGCACCTGGAGCAATACCGCCATGCCACATGGTCGGCCCTGGACTACTACGAGGAGGCGCTTCGCCGCGACCCTAACGACGTGCGCTGTCTGAACCAGGCCGGACTGTGGTATCTGCGCCGCGGGCGGTTCCAGAAGGCAGAAGAGTATCTGCGCCGTGCCGTAAAGATATGGCAGAAGCGCAACCCGAACCCCTACGAGGGAGAGCCTATCTTCAACCTCGCCCTCTGCCTGAAATATCAGCACCGGCAGCAGGAGGCCTACGAGCTGTTCTGGAAAGCGACATGGAACAAGGCATGGGCCGATGCCGGCTACTTCGAGGCTGCCTGCATCAGCACCGCGCAGGGACGCTATGAAGAGGCAATGGACGAGACGGAGCGCGCGCTCATCAGCAATGCCTGCAACCATAAGGCACGGGCGCTGAAAGCCGCCCTGCTGCGACTGCTCGACAAGAAGGAGGAGGCACTGGCATGGATTCAGGAGAGCTATCGGGTGGACCGTTTCAACTACGGCTGTATGTTCGAGGAGCACCTGCTCAGCAAGAGCGACAAACCGCTGGAGCATCTTAAAAAACTGATGCACGGCAACGTTTATAACTACCACGAGCTGGCACTCGACTATGCACAGGCCGGACTGTGGCAGGAGTGCATCGGCGTGCTGCAGCTGGGCAACGACGTGCAGCAGCACCCCCTCACTTATTATTATATAGGATGGGCACAGTTCAGCCAGGGCGACCCCGTGGAAGCCAATGCCTCCTTCGAGCAGGCCGAGAAGGTGACTACCGACTACTGTTTCCCCAACCGTCTGGAGGATGTGGTGGCGCTGAGCCTGGCCAAGACCATGAATCCCGACGGGGCCCGTGCGCCCTACTATCTGGGATGCCTGTACTACGACAAACGGCAGTACGACCTCGCCATCGAGAACTGGGAAATGTCCGCACGGCTCAATCCCCTGTTCCCCACCATTTGGCGCAACCTTGCCCTGGCCCGCTTCAACAAGCAGGACCGTCAGCAGGAAGCCCTGCAATACATGGAGAAAGCCTTTGAGCTGGACACTACCGACGCCCGCATGCTGATGGAACTCGACCAGCTGTATCGGCGCATGCAGAAACCGCACCACCTGCGCCTGGGCCATCTGCAAAAGTATCCGGAACTGATACGGCAGCGCGACGACCTGGTGCTCGAAGAAATCACGCTGCTCAACCAGCTGGGCCGCTACGAGGAAGCCATGCAGAAAATAGACGGCCACCTGTTCCATCCGTGGGAAGGCGGCGAAGGCAAGGTGCCGGCACAGTATCAGACGGCAAGGGTGGAGCTTGCAAAACAGGCACTGACGCAAAAAGAATACGAACGGGCCGCCCGGCTGCTCGGCGAATGTCTGGAATATCCCCACCACCTTGGCGAAGGAAAACTCTACGGCGCCCAGGAGAACGATTTCTACTATTTCCTCGGCATTGCCTACGAAGCACTCGGGCAAGCGGAGAAAGCCCGCGAATGCTGGGAAGAAGCCACGAAGGGACCGCAGGAGCCGGCTGCCGCCATGTACTATAACGATGCCAAGCCTGACAAGATTTTCTACCAGGGACTGGCACTACAGCGACTGGGCCGCCAGGACGAGGCCAACGGACGCTTCTACCGCCTTGTAAACTACGGCAAGCAGCATGTGTTTGAGCATCAGGTGATGGACTACTTCGCCGTTTCGCTGCCCGACCTGCTCATCTGGGAAGACTCGCTCGACCGCAAGAACGAAATACATTGCAAGTATATGCTGGCCTTAGGCTATTTCGGACTTGGCAACCGCCAGAAGGCTGAGCAATACCTCAGCGAGGTGGAGGCGCTCGACATCAACCACCAGGGCATTCAGGCGCTGCGCACCCTGATGGAGATATCGTAGAAAAAACGTTCAGAAATCGAAGTCGTTCACGCCGTCCCAGTCGGGATTGGCAGTCATGTGGAAGGTAATGGCGGCTGATTTTGAATCGCTGCCGTTGCCGAAGAAACTGCTGTTGCAGCGCGTTATCTGGTTGCGGGTGACGGGAATGTTCTCGATAATTTGTTCTTTCACCACGTTGTCGCCGGCATCGAGGGCGGTAACCGTAAGTTTTGTCAGCTCATCCTTCTCAGAGTGCGGCATAGTATAGATATCGAAGGTCTTCACGCCATCGGCAACAGTGCGAATCTCGGTCTGTTTCGAGGCCACGCAGCCATAGCCCTCGGCAGGAGAGAACGTTGATGAGCCGCCCGTGTAGTAGAATTTCATCTTTGCCACATTCTGGGGAATCTCCTCGTCGGTGAGCACCAACTGGAACATGGCAACGGCACGGGTGAGCGACAGGTCGTGTACTTGTTGCTCGCCGGTCACCACGAGGTCGCCGTAATAATAGAAGGTGTCGGTCACCTTATTGTTGGGAAAGGTTACTTTCTCGGTAGAGGTGATAGTGGCCGAGCCGTCGCCGTTGTGGGCAATAACCACGAGCTTATACGTTCCGGTAGGAATGGTCATGGCAATGGTGCCAAAACTGGCATCGCCTTCTTTCTGTGCAACGCTCTGGATTTTTGTACCGTCGCCACTGAAGACGGCAACGTTCAGGCGGGAGCATAGTTCGGTAATATCGATAGAGGCGCGCGAGAAGGCTATCTGCTCGAACTGAGTCATACGGAGGATGACGTTGGCGCCTTCAGCGGGTTTCTCCTCGCTGACGGCTTCGTAAGGTTTCTCGCAGGCTGCCAACAGCAGCACAAGAAGTGGGAAAAAGATTTTCTTCATAGCGTCAGATTTGTTTGTTGTTGATGATGCAAAAATAAAGAAAAATCCCGGAATGCGCAATACATTC
>JAEEGF010948364.1_pt1 | contig 25520 bp, 17 predicted proteins | sample 9134171 | NCBI WGS metagenome assembly JAEEGF01 (sample SAMN16246542, study PRJNA631951) | gut metagenome | biome: gut microbiome; feature: rumen; material: AP-attached | host: Bos | place: Iran: Karaj | collected 2018-10 | reverse complement strand
CCAACAGGATATCAAAAAGATATACAATCTGCTCTTTACCGTTCTGTGTGACGAGGAATTTGCCATTGAACTTCTGGAAAAACGCGAGTGGCTCCAGGAAAAAGGTAAACTGGATAGTACATTGCTCAGCGAAGTCAAGAACGCCCTGCCATCTAAAACATTCATAGACTATTGTTATGAGGGCTATCTGCATCAAAAGGAAAATCATAGAAAAACAGACTACATTCTGCTGACCACAGCAAAGGAAAACATAGCTACCCCAAAAGCCACAGAAATGCTTCTGGCTACGCTGAAAGACTCTTCTCCCCTTGAACGCTATAGCAGTGTCATGGGACTCTCGCTGGATCCCAATTTCGGAGCCACTCTGCTGGTCGGTTCAGCTCCGCTCACCGTCCAGCAAACCTCCAGTACCGAAGATCCCAACCTGATCCAGAAAGCCAACGACCGACTGCACTTTCTGAATATGCTGGAAGCCCAATTCCCCGATGACGAAAAAATGACCCGCATTGTCGGACTGGTCCGTTCCAACCTCCAGCACACCGCCAGCACCGACCCCAACAAAGGAACATGGGGCATGGATGAAGAATCCATAAGTTTCTTCCAAGACCTGGCCAACGAAGCCATTAACAAGACCATTAATCAATTTGTCGAGAATGCCTCCAAAAGAATAGACGAAAAAAACAACAAACAAAAAACTGAAAAATAACTTATACCTATGAAAAAATTTTATATCTTTATCATCCTGAGCTTGATCATCGCGGGAATCTCCGCAACCACTGTCTGTCATATCCGTGGTTCTAACGAGAGAAAACTCACACAGATGAAAGATCAATGGAACAATGAAAAACAGGAACTTCAGGCCCAACTGGACGACATCACAACCCAGATAGAAGAATTGGAAAATCAGAAAAATGAACTGAATTTCCCGGAACTGGATCCTGCAGTTCTCATTAACCGTCTGCGGAGTATGGTAGATATGGCCGATCCCGATAAAACAGGAGTAGAATTGTCTGAGATCGTTTTTATGGGAAATACGCCCCAGACAAACGAAGTTTTGCTGAGTCAAGGACATACACAAGTACGAGAAGCCTTCTTCATCTTCCTGGGACTACGTAACCAAGGTGATCGCTCTCTGGAATCCATTAGGGAATACCTGACCAGCGGCGACAACGTAACACTCTACAGAGAACAAAATATCCTTCAAGTCAACGGCAGAAAGATCCGCTTTCGCAATGATCCGTCATGCGTCATTCCATCAACCTCTCGACTGGGACTGATCCAGACACTAGGAGGAATCAAGACCCCAGCGGCAATGGGATTGCTTTGTCAGACCATGCAAAGCTCCACCGATCTGGAGGAGATCCTGAGCGCAGGCAAAATCCTTCTGACCGCGGACAAAAACACCTATAGCAAAGCCATCCTGACCGTCTGCACCTCTGTCTTTCCCAACCTCAAAAATCAGGAACAAAGTGTACTGTTATCTTTTATCAAAGACATCAGTGAAGAGGGCTATAAAAACCTGCTGGCTAATCTCATTCTATATGACGAGAACGGAAAACTTTCTCTGGACATACTCCGCAGAAAGATAGAAACTCTGGGTGAAGCCGCTCTGCAAGAGTCCATTGATGTCTTCAACCGCGATGGTACTTCTCTGAAAGATAAAATGGGGATACTGGAAACTGTAAAGGAATTCATCGGTTCAAATGAACAGGTCAATACCATGTTCACCGGCTTCATCAACGGACTAGAAGGCGATGACAAAGATATGTTCGGTTCAGTGGTCATCATGCTCGGCGCAAGAGAACTGAATCACAACGAAAACAAAGCTGAAAAACAGCAGCAATATCTAAACCTGCTGAGTCAACTGAACACATCAGAGAATGATCAGTCCCTCTTTGGCGAAACATTGAGAATAGCAAACGATCTTTTCAATCAACGAATCGAACAAGGAGATAACTTCAATGAAGATGAATACTTGAAGCAACTCCTCTCTTCCGACTATATCCAGAAAATGATGAACAATACCACAACCTATATACAGAACCATCCCGAATCGAACTTGGGCACAATTAACTTATCCCCATTCTGATTTGCGAACTACTTGGAACATTTGTTCCACAAATCGAAGAGGAGGATTTATCTTAAACCCTCCTCCTCGATTCAGTATAATAATGATGTATTAAAAACTACTTCTGTTCAGCTGTATTTTCGTTGTTTTCCGACGTTTTTTCCGTATCCTGAACATCTTCTTCAGGATCCCATCCACCGCCCAGAACCGTATAGAGTTTGATTTGAAACACCTGCTTTTGGAGATATAAGCTGACCAACAAATCCTGCGCTCCACGCAAAGAACGCTGCGCATCCAATACGCTCAAGGAGCTGTCTAAATTAGATTCATAACGGGATTCCGTCAGCTCGTAAGTCTTTTTCACAGAATCAACATAAGCCTGCTGAGCCGTCAGTTGACGATCGACCGTTCCCAAAACCGCCAGCACATCCGCCACTTCACTGAACGCGGATTGGATGGCTTCTTCGTAACTGTTGATCATCATCTCTTTCTTCACCTTGGAAGCCTTGTGAGAAGACCAGGTTCTTGTGTCGAAGATCGGCAGCACGACCTGCGGAGCATAGCTCCAATAACCGCTGCCTGACTTAAACAAACCGGATAACTCACTGCTGGCGGATCCAATGGCCGCTGTCAGAGAAATCCGAGGGAAATAAGCCGCTCGAGCCGCGCCGATGTTGGCATTAGCCGCCAAAAGCTGATGCTCGGCCTCCAGAATGTCAGGACGTTTGAGCAAGATATCCGAAGACAGTCCCGCGCAAACCTCTTGAGACGGTTTCAGCGATGTAAGCGAATCCGGAAGCAGTTCTGCAGGGACTTCCGTGCCTGCCAGAAAATCCAGTTGGTTTTTATCCTGCGCATAAGACTGCAAATATGTAGCCGCCGATCTTTCAGAAGCCGCCACCTGAGAGGCAGTACGGCTCAAATCGATCTCGGAGACCAATCCCAAGTCATAGTTGTTCTTCACCAGATCATACGTCTTGCGATAGTCTTTCACCAGATTCTGATTGATGTCATAGCATTCCTTATCCGCCGCCAGCCGCAAATAGGTCTGAGCGATCGCCGAAATGACCGAGATCTGCGCGCTGCGCTGTGCCTGTTCTGTAGCCAGATACTCCTGCATAGCCGCATCTTTCAAACTGCGGATACGACCAAAGAAATCAATTTCCCACGCAGCCGCGCCTAAACCGACATCATCCCGTTCCGTAGTCATTCTTCGACCTGTTCCAGATAGATCAGCAGGAACACGAGCCCGGCTGATGCTTCCAGTAGCATTGATCACCGGCAGCAATCCTTCCGCCTGGATGTGGTACAACTTGCGATAGTATTCCACATTCAAAGCCGCTCCCTTCAACTGCCGGTTATTCTCCAGCGCGATCCCAATCACCTCTTGCAGCTTAGGATCCGTAAAGAAATCACGCCATCTCAGGTTCAACACATCCTCTCCAGTCGTTACATTTTCCTGAGTGACCTTTGTTGGATCATACGCTTGTCCAGTGGGCCATTCAGTTGGGACCGGAGATGTCGGGCGCTCATATTTAGGTGCCATTGTACAACCGACCATCATCAAAACTGATGCCGCAATAGCAAACACTGTGAATTTATTCTTTCTCATCTTATCGAGCCTCCGTTACTTGTGTTTCTGTTGAGAGTTTCATTCTCTTTTGAGCAGACTTTTGCAACTCCTTCTTAGCCAGCAATCTCATAATAATCACATAGAAAAGCGGAGCGAAAATCAATACCAGGAAGGTCGCACTGATCACACCACCTAACACCGGGATACCGATCGCGTTTTGCGCTCCGGATCCAGCCCCAGATGTATAAGTCAGCGGCAACACACCAAAGCCAAATGCCAGAGAGGTCATCATAATAGGACGGAAACGTAGTTTTGCGCCTTCCAATGTAGCCGGGATCAACTCCATTCCTTCTTCCACACGGGCTTTAGCAAACTGAACGATCAAGATCGCATTCTTTGTCGTCAACCCCAGCGTTGTCAGCAGACCGATCTGAAAGTACACGTCATTAGGCATCCCCATCAGACTGGACGCAATACAACCACCGATAGCACCCAGCGGCAGTGTCAGCAAGACCGCAATGGGGATCGGCCAGCTTTCATAAAGCGCGGCCAAGCAGAGGAAGATGACCAGCACAGAAAACGCGTACAAAGGTCCGGTCTGAGACGTAGACTGACGTTCCTGATAGGACAAACCCTGCCAGTCACAGCCGATACCAGACGGCAATTTCTTTACAAAATCCTCCATCATTTTCATAGCTTCGCCCGTACTGCGTCCCGGCGCGGCTTCACCCAAAATGTTCATGCTGGGGAACCCGTTGAAACGCTGCAAACTGGGTGAACCAAAAGTCCAATAACCGCTGATCAACGCGGAAACAGGAACCATCTTACCCGACTTATTGCGAACATACAAATTACCGATATCATCCGGCAGCATACGATAGCGAGGATCCGCCTGCATATAGACACGTTTGACACGGCCGTTCAACACAAAGTTGTTCACATAAGCGGAACCAAACGCGGTCGAGATCGTATTATGTATCTCATTGATAGGAATACCCAAACTGCCGGCCTTTCCCCAATCCACATCCAAGTGATATTGAGGAACATCATCCATACCATTTGGACGCACCACAGCCAATGTCGGATTGGGAGACTGAATATCCGCCATTACCATTCCCATCAACTGATTTCTGGCATCAGTCAAAGCTTCATGGCCTACACCACCCATGTCGATCAACTGGAAGTCAAAGCCCTTCGCCTGACCTAACTCCATGATAGGCGGCGGTGAGAAAGCATAGATATTCGCCTCACGACTCCCAAAGAAGCGAGCCATTACACGCCCTGTGATGGCAGGTACTTTTTTGTCCGCCCCCACACGTTCATCCCAGTCTTTCAACTTCACAAACGCGATACCTTGATTCTGCCCCGCGCCGCCTAAGCCAAAACCGACTATTGTCATAATCGATTCAACACTATCCTTTTCATTTTCAAGGAAATAATTAGCAACTTTCATCACAACCGCTTTTGTTTGCTCGGTCGTTGAACCTGGCGGTGTATTGACCATCATGATGACCATACCTTGATCCTCATCAGGCAGATAAGAGGTGGGCATTCCCGTGAAAACATAGACAAATGCCACACAAATAATGGCATAAAGCAGAAAATAACGCACCTTGCGATGCAGAGAATGTTTCAGCATCCTCACATAACCATTTCGGCAGAAATTGAAACATTTCTCAAAAATCCTGAAAAATGGACGAAATATCTTGAGTCCTGATTCAGAATTATGTGTTCCTTTTTCCTTTTGCTTCAGCATTGTAGCGCACAACACCGGTGTCAGCACCAAAGCCACCACCACAGACAGCAACATGGAAGAAACAATCGTGATGGAGAACTGACGATAAATAACACCTGTTGATCCACTGAAAAACGCCATTGGACCAAACACCGCGGAAAGTACCAGACCGATACCGATCAAGGCACTGGTGATTTGATCCATAGATTTGGAGGCAGCTTCACGCGGAGAACATCCTTCCTCCTCCATGATACGTTCCACATTTTCTACAACGACAATGGCATCGTCCACCAACAAACCAATGGCTAGTACCATGGCGAACATTGTCAACATATTGATGGAATAACCAAAGATCATCAGAACAGCAAATGTTCCTAAAAGAACGACCGGCACAGCAATCGTCGGAATGATCGTAGAGCGGAAGTTCCCCAAGAAGACGAACATCACGATAAAGACCAAAATAATGGCCTCTACCAAAGTATGAACGACCTCTTTGATCGCGACTCGAATAAACGGAGTCGTATCATAAGGATACATCACATCCATCCCCGGAGGCAGGAAGGGTTTCAACTCTTCCATCTTCTTCTTCACATTATCCGCCGTAGTCAAAGCATTCGCGCCGGAGGCCAGACGAATACTGATACCCGCCTGATACTGATTATTGTAACGAACATCAATGTTATAATTATCAGTACCCAATTCTGAATGTCCAATATCGCTGACTCGAACTACAGAGCCGTCATCATTCGTGCGGATCGGAATAGCATCGAATTCTTCCGGAGTTTTGAGAAAGCTCTGTACAATAATGGACGCATTCAACCGTTGTCCCTCAGGAGCCGGGCCGTCACCAAACTGACCAGCGGAAATCTCTACATTATAACTGCGCAAAGCCGTAGCGACATCACTGAATGTCAATCCGTATCCTACCAGTTTCTCGGTGTCGATCCAAATACGCATAGCATATTCACCGCCAAATACCTCAACTTCACCTACACCCTCTACACGAGCCAGCACACTTTCCAACACCGATTTGGCATAGTCGCGCAAATCTTCACCGTTCATGCTGCCGTCATTGGACGTGATACCCACAAACATCAAATAACTGCGGGTACTCTTCACTACGGAGACACCTTTATTTTGAACGTCAGATGGCAAACCGGCCATAGCCAGCTGCAGCTTATTCTGCACCTGTGCCCAAGCCATATCCGGATCCACACCCGGAGCAAAAGTCAGCTCCAGACGGGCACGGCCGGAAGATTCGCTGGTCGCGCTCTGATAAAGCAAATTATCAAAGCCGATCATCTTTTGCTCAATGATCTGAGTTACGGAATTTTCAACCGTTTCCGCAGAACCGCCTGTATAATTCGCGGAGATAGCGATCGTCGGCGGAGCAACATTAGGATACTGTGCAATGGGCAGAGTAAAAATAGCCATCACACCCGAGACCATCAATATGATGGCGATCACCCATGCGAACACGGGACGATCCAGAAAGAATTTTGATAACATACTATTCCTCTTTAGTCCTCACCAACCTATTGTGCCGCCGCGTCTGCCTTAGCGGAAGTCCTGCTGAACACTCCCTTGTATTCTTCGGAGGCAGCACCTTCATGAGAAATCTTTTGGAGTCCCTCAAGCACGATATGATCGTCCTCTGTGATACCAGATTTCACCATCCACATATTGCCGATAGCGCGATCGACTTCGATCATCTGACGATATGTCTTTCCATCTCTGTAAACCATCACATAAGGATTGCCTTTACGATCTCTGGTCACCGTTTCCTGCGGCAGCATCAGAGCTTCCTTGTTGATACCTTCCTTCACGATTGCCCTCACATACATACCCGGCAGAAGTTCTCCATCCGGATTCGGGAACACCATACGAAGAGTCATTGTGGAGGTCGTAGGATCGACCGTCACATCACGGAACTGCAATGTTCCTTTGTGTGAATAAGTGGAATCATCATCCAACATCAGTTCCACTTCAGTCACTGTTGCACCGTCATAGGTCAACTGACCGTTTTGAAGCCGTTTCTTCAGTCCAAGTAAATCAGTTGTAGATTGGGGTACATCCACATAAATGGGATCCAGCTGCTGCACTGTGGCCAGCGGTATCTGTTGATAAGCGGTCACTGTCGCGCCATCCGTCACAGAAGAGGTACCAATGCGCCCGGTTAGCGGAGAAAGTACTTTGGAGTAATTCATGTTGATCTCTGCTGTATCCACCATTGCCTTGTAATACTGGATGTCCGCTTCGGCCTGTTTCAATGAGGAAGCCGCGTCATCATAATCCTGCTGACTGACAGCTTTGTTTTCCAACGCCTTCTGATAACGATCCACACGCAGCTGAATAGCCGGCAAATTCGCCTCAGCGCGTGTCAATGCCGCTTTAGCGTTATTCAAGGCAGCCTGGAACGGAGCAGGATCTATCTGATAAAGAGAATCCCCGGCCTTCACATCACTGCCTTCTTCAAAGAGCCGCTTGAGGATGACACCATTGACCTGCGGACGGATCTCCGAGATACGGTAAGGCGCCGTGCGTCCCGGCAATTCACTGGTAAGCAGTACAGGTGATTTCTGGATACTGACTGTTGTTACGACCGGAGGCGGCGGTGCGGCCTGCTGCTGTTGTTCTTTCTTACAAGCTGTCAGCGCCAGTGCGCACAGCAAAGCGGTCACGATGCCGCCAGTTGCCCTAATTTTTTGGACCTTATTTTTTATCATACGTAAAATTCTTATTCATAATGCCGGAACTAGGATCCTTCCTCGTCAAATTGCCCTTCCATAATGCGTTTCATTTTCGTGAGAAGGCTTTCTCTATCGGACATTCCTACGATCCTGGCACAAACCATTCCTTTTTCAAAATAAAGGAGTGTCGGCAAACTATCCACACCGTACCAGATGCCCAGGCCTATACTCTCATCCGCGTTTACTTTGACCAGCTTTGCCATATCGCCCAGCAGTGTTTTGATCCCGGACAATGTGGAAAACAAAGTTCGACAAGGAGTACTCCAGCGAGCGCCAAAAATGACCCATACCGGCACAGAAGATGACAATACCATATCACCAAAGTTGACTTCGTTCGCTTCGGCAATGGTAAACGCTTCATCTTCTAACAGGTCATTCTGTTTTAAATACACGCTCATAATACTGCTTAAAAAAAACAGCTGAGCCTTCTAAGCACTTTTTATGCCAAGTTCTTAAAATAATTTATAACACATTTATTATTAACAATATATTTCATAGATAACATTCTTAAAAATGGGGTTGAAATTTTAAACGTTCAATTTTTCAACCAATAAATGTTGTTTTTTTCGTACTTTTCTCTATTCTATCTCCCGTCGTTATGAACGGGGCAACAAAACATACCATTGATTCAAACCGAGCGATCAATCTTCTTCTGGAACTTTCCCATGAACGCTCTTTGGATTCTCTTCTAAATAAACTCATTGATGCTATTATAAATGGCACTAATGAAGTTGTTTGCGCACAGATATGGCTTCTGGAAAAAGGCGACAACTGCACTGCCTGCGCCCATTCTCACCGCTGCACCGACCATTCTCAATGTCTTCATCTGCACATTGGCAAAGTACGTCCCAGCATTTATGTCTCCAACCGTGATAAATTGATCAACGACCCTAACAGTCGCATTCCTTTGGGCGTAGGACTCTTAGGGGAGTCCACCCAATCCGGTCAGCAAAATTACATCCCGGACTGGAAAAAACATCCCTCCTGCATTGAAGGATTTGAATGGATCAAAGAAAAAAATGTTATGGGTCTGGCTTCAACTCCTATCGTATTCAGAGGCAAAGTATTGGGAGCTGTTCTGGGTTTTACGACACATAAATTGGAAGAAGCCGGCAAACCTTGGGGACGAATATTCGCGGATTTCATTGGAGGTGCCATCGTCAACACACGCGCCATTGAAGAAATACTTCACCTGAAAGCTCAGCTGGAACTTCAAAATGAATATTTAAAAGAACTGGTTTTAGAAACAAAAGCATTCGGTCACCTCGTAGGACAAAGCGCCGCCCTGCAAAGGATCATCAGTCAGATCGAACTGGTCGCACCTACAGATGCTTCCGTTCTCATTCTGGGGGAAACTGGCACCGGAAAGGAACTGGTCGCATACGAAATTCATGAACGCAGCAATCGCAAGAATGGTCCTATGGTTCGTGTCAACTGCGCTTCCATTCCTAAAGAACTATTTGAATCGGAATTCTTTGGTCATGTCAAAGGCGCTTTTACCGGAGCCGTCAAGGATCGTCCCGGTCGGTTTGAGACAGCGGAAGGCGGCACCCTCTTTCTGGATGAGATCGGTGAGATCCCCCTGGAAATGCAAGGGAAACTCTTGCGCGTTCTCCAAGAAAAACGCTATGAGCGGGTTGGTGATGATAAAACCCGTATAGCCAATGTCCGTATCATTGCCGCTACTAACCGTGATTTGAAAGATGCCGTAGATGACAAACAATTCCGTGAAGATCTCTATTACCGCATCAATGTATTCCCCATCCAGGTCGCGCCTCTGAGAGAACGCAAAGATGATATCCCCTTACTGGTAAAACACTTTATTGATCTATCCGTCAAGGAACTGCGGTGTAACGCTCCCAAACTGACCCGTTCCGCGTTGGCCACACTGCAAAATTACGATTGGCCCGGCAACATTCGGGAACTGCGCAATGTCGTAGAACGCGCCGTCATCCTCTCCCGTGGAGGGAATCTCCATTTCAATATCCCCATTGATACAAAATCCGCAAGCATTGCTGTCCATTTCCCTTCGACCAATACTTCCGCGGATGCCTCGGAAACGGATTACCTGACTGAAGAAGAAATGAACCAAAAGCAGAAAGAAAACACCTTCAAAGTCCTCCAAAAAACAAATTGGAAAATCAAAGGAACCGACGGCGCCGCGGCTCTGCTGGGGATCAAACCGACCACATTGCTTTCCCGAATAAAAAAAATGGGACTTCAACGGCCCCGCTGACAAATACCAATCAACAGAAATTTTTGTTTTTTGTTAGATTTAATTTTATTCCTTAGCCTATCAACAGGTTATAAAATAAAAATAAATCTCTTTCTTTTTCATTTCCTCTTCAAAAACAATCTTTCATATTCAATATAACAAATTGAATATCTAAGGATTATATTTGGTTACAAAGTATATTTTGCTTCTTTCTCTGTTCAAGAAATATTCTGCGAATATCCTTGACCTAGAGCTTCCAAACAGGCACGATAACACCAGGAATCTTGAGTCGGTCTCCGGCTGTTATAACCTTGAATTTTATAGGAATACTAAACGCGGTTCGGTTCAAGTTAAGTCCTTTCTGTTTTATAAAGGTGAAACAGAGAGTTATTTAACGCTGCAGTAAGTCTGCATCGTTATTGCACGTGTTAACGTAATAAAAGATAATTAAAACGACACTTTTGAGTGTGAATAAGAACAGTTTATGAAAGAATATCAAACAGGTGAGATTCGCAATTTTGCCATCTTGGGCCATGCGTCTTCCGGAAAAACAATGTTAAGTGAAGCAATTCTGATGAACGGTGGGATCATTAACCGCCTCGGTTCCATTGAAAACGGAACCACTTACTCCGACTTCACGGATGAAGAAAAGAAACGGAAGATATCTATTCAAACATCCCTGTTATGCTGCGACTGGAATGAGAAAAAACTCAACTTCATTGACACTCCGGGTTATCTGGATTTCATTAGCGAATCCCTGGGCGCCATCCGCGCGAGCGATTCTTCTCTGATTGTTATTCATGCCGAAACAGGTGTGCAGATTGGAACTGATACCGTCTGGAATCACTCTGTCAACTCCAACAAACCAGTTCTCCTCGCGGTCAATGCGTTAGATAGAGAACACGCTGATTTTGAAACACGTTTGGAAGAAGTCAACACTAACTTCTCCATCACTCCCGTTCCTCTGACATTCCCGGTCAACCCGGGTCTTGATTTCAACCAGATCGTGGACGTTCTCTCCATGCAGGTGCTGACCTATCAGAAAGACGGCTCCGGCAAGTTCACCAAAGCTCCGGTCGAAGGTGAATTGAAAGACCGTGCCCAGGGTTATTATGAAGCCCTGCTGGAACATGTCGCCGAAGTCAGTGATGAACTGACCGAAAAATTCCTGGAAAACGGAACACTCTCTCCCGAAGAAGTGGAAGCCAATATACAAAAAGCTCTGAGCAAACGTTCTATCGTTCCTCTCTTCGCGGTTTCTGCGGAACGCAATGTAGGTATCCAGCCGATGCTGGACTTCATCGCCAAGTACGGTTGCAGTCCGCTGGATTGCGCTCCCATCCATGGCAAGACTCCCAATGGTGAAGATGTCGTTGTTGATCCCAAGTCCGGCGATCCGGTCATTTTCGTATTCAAGACCTTAAGCGAATCCCATGTGGGTGATATGCTTCTGGTTCGCATTTTCTCCGGCGACCTCGTCTCCGGTTCCGATTTACTCAATACGCAATCCAATGTCGCAGAACGTGTCACACAGATATTCTCGCTCAACGGCAAGAACCGCACCGCGGTCAACAAGTTGGTTTGCGGTGATGTGGGCGCGGTCGTGAAGCTGAAATCCACTCACACTGGCGATACACTCTCTCCGGCTAAGAAAGCCATTATCCTGCCGCCGATCGAATTCCCCCGTCCGAACATCCACGCGGCACTCTCCCTCAAGGTCAAAGGTGAGGAAGAAAAGATGGCCGTCGGTCTGGCTCAAATCCACTCCGAAGATCCTTCCTTCCACTATACCGTGGACGCGGAACTCCATCAGACTGTGATCTCCTGCCAAGGTGACCTGCACATGGAAGTCGTTTCCGAGAAGATCCGTCAGCGCTATCATGTGGACTTCAACCTGATCGAGCCTAAAGTTCCTTTCCGTGAGACCATTAAAGGTAAAGGCGAAGCCAAATACCGCCACAAGAAACAATCTGGCGGCGCGGGTCAGTTTGCGGAAGTCTGGATGCGCATTGAACCCAAACAGCGCGGTGAAGGCATAGAATTCATCCAGTCTCTCGTGGGTCAGAACGTGGACCGTGCTTTCGTGCCCTCTGTGGAAAAAGGTGTCAAGACTGCCTGCCGTGAAGGTATCCTGGCCGGTTACCGCATCGAAGACGTCAAGGTGGACTTCTACGATGGCAAGATGCACCCGGTAGACTCCAAGGATATCGCCTTCCAGATCGCCGGCAAAGAAGCCTTCAAGGAATCCTTCCTGGCGGCCAAGCCTTGTCTGCTTGAACCCATTTATTTAGTGACGATCACCACACCTGAAGCCTGCATGGGCGCGGTCATGGGTGACCTCTCCAGCCGCCGCGGCAAGATCCAGGGTATGGAATCCGAAGGCGCGAACCAGGTTCTCAAAGCCATGGTTCCCGCGATGGAACTTTACCGTTATGCTTCCGCGCTGCGCTCCTTAACAGGCGGCCGCGGTATCCATACGGAAGAGTTCAGCCACTACGAGGAAATGCCGAAGGAAATGGAAGCCAAGGTCATTGCCAAGAGCAAAGAAGCAAAAGATACTGCCTCCGCTTAGACGAGAGCAAGTTAGATAAGTAGTTTTCATAAACACCGGGTGAATGCGGATTTACCCGGCGTTTTTTTTCATAGACCGCTTGTCTTCTTGTCTTTGGCATAAAATCTGCTAGAATACAGTTGTGAGTGATAATGACGGAAAAGTCTCTCTGAAAATGGTTACCTGCTCCAGCTGCGGTTCCAGGGTGTTCATTCCTGACAATCTGCAGCCGCTAAGCACTTACCCTTGTTCAAAATGCGGTCATAACTTCATGGTACCCATGAGGCTTCGCCAGTTTGAATTGAGAGAGATCATCGGACAAGGAGGAATGGGAACAGTTTTTCGTTCCTTCGATGTCATGCTGGAACGTGAAGTTGCTGTCAAACTCATGAAACCGGAGCTGGCCAATGATAAAGAAGCCATCACCTCCTTTCTGCGCGAGGCAAAAGCCGCGGCAGGACTCAACCACAGCAATATCATTCATATCTATAGTTTTGACGAAAGTGAAGGCAACCGCTATCTGGTCATGGAACTGGCCAATAATGGCAGTTTGGATTCCTGGATAGAATCCGGACAAATCGTTCCAGAGCTGAATGTATTGGATATCGGAGTCAAAATTGCCTCTGCGCTGGACTGCGCTAATAAACATGGTCTGCTGCATCGGGATGTCAAACCGGCCAATATCCTATTCAATAATGAAGGTGAACCCAAACTGGTGGACTTCGGTCTAGCGATCCAAGGTGATGATACCGAAGTCGGCGAATCCGTTATCTGGGGCACTCCCTACTATATCGCTCCGGAAAAGATCCGCCGGGAACGGGAAGATTTTCTGGCAGATATGTACTCTCTGGCTGGAACACTCTATCATGCACTGACGGGGCGTGTTCCATTTGATGCTCCTACTGTGGAAGAAGTTATCTTAGCACATGTAGAAAGTCCTCTGACTCCTCCTAATCAAATCATCTCCTCCATCACAGAAATGACCAGTCAAGCTATCTGCCGGGCAATGGCTAAAGATCCTAATGAACGCTATCAGTCTTATGATGAGTTTATTATGGCACTAACGGCTGCCCGCAGCCAACTTCTCATTCAAACCTATCGCTCCAATGACAGCGAAGATGAGAAAAAAGGCTGGTGGTAAAAAAGATATTCTCCTGAAAAAGGTTAGAAGGCTTTAGTACTCAAAATCCGCTGGGTATTCTTTTTTCAAAACACCCCGGTCAAGCAGGATACGAACCGCCTGACAATGAAGAGCTGAGTCGCGTGTTCTCCACCGAAATGGATACCCTTTGCACTGAGAGGGTTTCACCGAATGTACCCGGCACACGTTATACTCGCCCAGAAAGATACAAGTTCCATCTTCTAACATTTTGACACCCAACCCTTTTCTATCATATCTCAGCTGGGTGTACGATTGGATGAAATCCTCCTCGGTGATTTTTAAGAAGTTTGCCAGCCGAGTGATTTCTTCCTCCGATATCTTCACTTCCCCTTCCCATCGGCAGCAGGCTCCACACATAACACAAGGCACTTTATGCAAAAAATCGTCCGATTGAGGATCATTCAACATAAAGTGCCTCATTTGCAAGGCTATTATAGCCTCTTTAGCGCACAAACATCACACCTGCACGGAGTGCCTGTTCACGCTGATTATAATTCAAAAGCGTTTGACCGTAACCGGTGAAGTATTGGATATCCAGATAAAGATCAAGGCAGTTATCTGTCAACCGTCCCAGAGGATAGCTCAGATCCAGCTGCATACTTCCCTTTTCTAATTCGTCACCCATACGGAACCAGCTGGCCAGCTGGATGGTGTCTGCCCATTGGATAGCGGCTTTCACATCCGCGTGACCACGATAATGCCGAATACTAGGATTGTCAGACAAAGAACCAAAATAGAACCAGAATCCGGGAGCCAAATAACCGTTCAGTCGTTCCGGATCACCAAAATAAAGTTTCGGACGCGCGATCACATAATTAATACTGCGTGAACCCGCGCCGTTGCGTCCATTGGATTCATGAGAGATTGCAGCCATCAGATCCATCTTCTCCAAAATGCCTTTCGGTTCTTTGAAGATATCCTGCCAATGGTATTGGAGTTCGGGTTTGAACATTGTATCCAGGAATGGAGCAGATTCTCCGGCCAGATCCCATTCTGTATTCTGGGTATAAGTAATAAACACATTGGTGAAACCGTTCCATTTATTCGCTAAATAACTGTCCTCAGTGAATAATCTATAGCGCAAACTGACTTGGAAACGGGCATTGGGGAAGGTCCCTCTCAGGCGTCCATCAGTTCCACTGGGATTAGCACCAATCAAGAAATAAATTGGATCATAACCGGCAAAGTGTTTACTAAAGTAATCCACCATTGCGTTCCGTTCTTTTGCTTCTTTTCCCTCCAGTTTGGCATCAGCTTCCCCCATTTCACCAGTAATGTAGGGGGAACCCTTGATCGTAGGATCTACTTTGCCATCCGCTTTGAGTTCAGGTGTTTTTCCGCTGAGCTGCAAAGATATAGTGGAGGCATTGTCCAAAGAAATCTGAACATCTCCCTGCGTGTTTTCGACCGGTACTTTGTACTGACGAGATTTGAAAGTACCCGGTTCCATATCGACCCATTCCTTACCCGAATCACTCTTGATAAGTATTTCTTTTTGAATACCGTTCTGAGTAATATAAGCCGTCATTTCAGACGGTATTTCAAAACGCTCTTTGGTTGTGCCGGTGTTCATAAAAAGAACAGTCACGGTCACTGGGCCAGAAACTTCACCGGCATCCTTGGGAGCACTCAAAAGATAGGAAATGGATGGAGTGGCTTCTGCCGCTTTAACACAAGTTCCTGCATAAGGAAGAGATGTAAATAATAAACAAGCAACTAGACAAGCACGAACAACATTGCGGCCTTTCAAAAAATTGAAGGTCGTAAACACATTATTTTTCATATATTTATTGTACAAACGCATAATAACCAGAAGCTCAAGGAATCGTATCCTTGAGAATCTAGTCTTCTTCGGGCAGCGGTTTATTCACCGTTTCAGGTGCCCAAATCAGGGCTACAATACCAATTATGTAGGAAGTTGCAATCAAAACCGCAGCGATACGGAATCCGGCAAAGGCCGTTTTCCCATCCAAAGCCACAGCCAAACTGCCTAGTATCAATACACCGCCAGCTGTGATGAAACGTCCTACGTTGTAGCAAAAACTGATGCCTGTACTGCGGAGTCGTGTCGGGAACAACTCAGGCAGATAAACTGCGTAACCACCAAAAGGTGCCAATGTCGCAAATCCTAAGAATGGCCATAAATACCAGATCTGGGAGGCATCTTTAAAGGTCAAAAACACAAGAACGACCGAAATCCACCCCATGATCATTAACCCCAGGAAGGTCGCACGCCGTCCAATACGGCTTGCGGCTATGACAAAGAAATACATGCCAAAAAACGCACCTGTCTGCTGCAGCATCAATGCCTTGGAACGGAGCCGGGTCTTGCTGCTTTCATCCATACCTCTTGGAATCAATTGTTTGATCATCTCCACCTCAGAAGCCATCAGCGGTTCGGTCAAAGCCTTGCTTTCCTCAATGCGCGGTTTGATTTCTAAATTGATGCGGAAATGTTTGAATTGCATCTGCTTCTCTTCATCCATTCCCTGAATGATGGATACCTGTTCTGCGGGCGATGCAGAGACCAGTTGTTCATAACGAGCCTTATCTTCCTGAGTCATCGTGGGAATAATGGATTTGATCAAATCTGAACTCCAGAAGCCAGCTCCCCATAGTCCCAGGACACCGGCCACAGCCAAAGCAATACCGACCAGTGCGTTGCGTCTCCAAATAGGATGACTGAAAAGATCTTTAACACTGCCAAACTGTTTGCTTTTATCTCCCGGATTAGCCAGAGCCGCCGCACGGGCTTTGACCCATTTCTCCGGTTCATGCATCTTGAACATGACCATGACACCAATTAGAGCCGGAAAAGTTCCCACAAAGTACAAACCTTGCCATCCCCACATTGGAACGATCACACCTAAGAGCCATGCACCAAACAGGTTGCCAATAGCGGAAAGAGCCTGCATCATTCCTAAAGCACCGGCACGTGCATTTTCCGGCATCACTTCCGCCACTAGTGCTGCACCAACGGCAAACTCGCCACCCACACCCAAGCCAGTTAAAAATCGTCCTATCGCGAAGAAATGATATGGGGTGAATGTAATGCCGACATCCGCCAGACAGCGTCCCAATGCCAGACTGAATTCACTTGTTGCCAAACCAGACAGTCCCGTAAAGGCTGCGTAAAGGATGATCGTCACAGCCATAGTTTTAGCACGTCCCCAGCGATCACCCAGCACACCAAAGATCAGACCGCCGATAGCCCAGCCAATAATAAAAATAGTCGTGACCCAGGAGCCAGCATTGTAGCGAGCCGCTTCTCCGACTGTCGGCAGCAATTCCTTCATAGCATCCGCACGGGAAGCCGTGAACAGCTGCTGATCCATCGTATCAAACATCCAGCCGCATGCAGCCAGGATAAACACAAGCCAATGATATCCTTTCAGATACCTCCACCAACTACCGGAATGAGTAGAATTCATAGCATTTATATTTGGTTCAGCTCTTTTGACAGAACCAAAAGACTTTCGATTTTATCCCCTTTTTTTTGAAAATCCAAGTATTCTCTTTAGTCTTCCTTAAGAAAGAAATTTATGCGACAATTCTTCCACATGGACGGCCTTATGGAGCACCTCATCAACAATGACAGTCTATCTTCTCAGTCCAGTGGCTCAAAAAAAATCCGCTGGGGCATTCTGGGAACGGGCAAAATCGCCAACAAGTTCGCTTCTGAATTTTCTCATACAGCTTCCGCGGAACTTGCTGCCGTTGCTTCCAGAAATCTGGAGCGAGCCCGGTCTTTTGCGTGCGTACATCAGATACCCAAAGCTTATGGAAGTTATGATGAACTTCTAAATCAAGAGGATATTGACATCGTCTATATCGGACTCGTCAACAGTGCTCATTATCCGATCACACGTCAGGCTCTTCTCGCAGGCAAACCTGTTCTTTGCGAAAAGCCCTTTACCCTCCATACCGAGCAAACCGAGGAACTGATCCTGCTAGCTCGGCAAAAAAATCTTTTTCTGATGGAAGGTCTCTGGACGCGCACTTTCCCCGTTATCAATCGGGTGAAAGAGATCATCTCCTCTCAAAAATACGGAAATGTCACTCTGGCTCAGATGGATTTCGGATTTATTGGCAATCTGGATCCCAATGGGCGTTTGATGAACCCGGAGCTAGGCGGAGGGGCTTTGTATGATGTTGGTATCTATCCGCTGACGACCGCTCAACATTTCCTGGGCGATATCACTGAATTCCAGGCGATGGCCACTCTTTCACGTACCGGTGTGGATACGCGCGTGCTGATCCAGGCACAGCACTGCTCCGGAGCTCTCTCCGTTCTTCATGCTTCGATAGATACCGCTTCACAAAAAGAGGCTTATCTGTTTATGGAACAGGCAACAATCCACATCCCCTGTCCTTTTTGGAAACCGCCTGTAGCAAGCTGTACCATTCATGGTGGCGGAATCGGTTCTTCGCCCAATACTCCCGTGGAGACTCAAACAATCAGCGCTCCTTACAGCGGCAATGGATTCGAGTTTGAAATCGAACATGTATCTCAGTGTCTCCGCGATGGATTGAAAGAATCTCCCAAGATGCCTCTGATGGAAACACTTCAAACCGCGAGAATGATCGAAAAGATCCGTTCTAACTGGAAAATCGTACACGTTTAAAAAAATCAAAATATGAGCTATCGAATCGCCTTTGAAATCGCCGGACACCCCATCTACTGGTACGGGATCATGTTCGCTCTGGGCATCATGGCCGGTCTCTGGACAGGCTCCCGCCGCGCGAATCTGACTGCCGACGTAAGCTCCGAGCAGTTTCTCAACTCCGTCCCCTGGGTATTGATCGGGACACTGGTGGGTGCCAGAGCTCTTTTTGTGATCACTTATTGGAATGACTACTTTGCCGGTCAGCCCTGGACTGAGATTTTCAATTATCGTAACGGCGGACTGGTTTACTTTGGCGGCATGATCTGCGGCATTGGATGCACACTGATCTATCTGATCAAAAACAAAATACCGGTTTGGACATTCTTCGACATCGCAGCTCCCAGTCTGGCTTTGGCTCACTCCTTGGGACGCGTGGGCTGCTTCATCAACGGCTGTTGCTATGGCCGCCCCACTTCCTCATTTCTGGGAGTGCGTTATCCTGAATACCATGAGACCCACGGTGTCGCCGTCCATCCTGTTCAGCTTTATGAGGCGGGACTCAACCTCCTGCTTTTCGCTGTTCTGGAATACTGCTTTCGCCACAGAAAGTTTCAGGGACAGATCACCGCTTTTTATTTCATCGGCTACGGAGTGCTGCGTTTCATCGTGGAACTTTTCCGCGGAGATGTCCCCCGTGTTTTTCTTTGTTTCTCACAGGCGCAGCTCATTGCCCTGGCGGTTGAACTGACTGGGATCGCTCTTTTGGTCTATCATTATCACAACGCAAAAAGAAAGATATGATGGAAAACTTAGAATCTCTGGAAGATAACTATTGTTTGGAAAACACATCCCCGGACGGTAAAACCGCTCTGCCCAAAGAAGAAAGTTTTACCATCGAGACCTCTTTGCCCATGGAAAGGATGGATGCCTTTCTCAAAACACGCTATCCTGACCTGTCCCGCACCGCTCTTCAGCGTCTGATGCATCACGGGTATATCCTGATCAACGGTCAAAAAGTCTTTCCTTCTGTTCATCCCCATGAGGGTGATGTCGTTACCATTCGCTGGCCTGAACCCAAGCCTTTGCAGGTATTGCCCGAAGATATCCCTCTGGATATCCTTTATGAAGATGAACATCTGATCGTCGTCAACAAACCGGCAGGGCTTTGTGTCCATCCCGCTGTCGGCCATGAGGAACACACTCTTGTCAATGCCCTGCTCTACCATTGCAAAGATCAGCTTAGCGGCATTGGAGGAGTCGCACGCCCCGGTATCGTCCACCGGCTGGATATGGATACCTCCGGCATCTTGATCGCGGCCAAAAGCGACCAGGCGCATCAGTCCTTGAGCCAGCAATTCAATGAAAGAAGCACCGAAAAACTTTATCTGGCTCTGGTGTGCAGAAACGATCTCCCCGAAAAAGGCAAAATCGAAGTCCCCATTGAACGTGACAGCAAAGACCGCAAACGCATGACCGCCTGCAAAAACGCAAACCAGGGCCGCTACGCGCTGACCACTTATCAAGTCCTGAAGCGCGGAGAATACGCCGCGCTGGTCCAAGCTCAGATCCATACCGGGCGCACCCATCAGATCCGCATCCACTTTCGCCATATCGGCTACCCGCTCGTAGGCGATGCCACCTATGGAGAGCGCCAAAACGCGCGTCTCAGGGAGCAGACCCGTTACACGCCCAAACGTCAAATGCTCCACGCCTGGAAAATGTCCTTCACCCATCCGTCCACTCAGGAGCGTATGCATATTCAGGCTCCGCTGCCCGAAGATTTCCTCCAGTCCGTGACGACCCTGATCGGCGGATACGAGGGATTCCAATATCCCAGTCTCTCTTAACCAGTCCTCAATAAGAAGAATGTATACGGCAAAGAAGGTAAAAATTGCGCGACATATCTGCTTTTGATTGGACAAAATCCTTATAAAAACTTAGAATTCAGAAGGTGCCGGGCGGTAACAGTCCCGGCAAATTTTCTAGCCAATATCATTTTAAAACGATGCAAGCTCAATTTAAACAACACCTTCAGGAGACTCTCAAACAAATCCGAGAGTCTGGCCTTTACAAAGATGAACGTCCTATCTCCACACCGCAGAACAGTTTTGTTCAAGTGCTTGGAGGAAAGCCCGTTCTCAACCTTTGCGCAAACAACTATCTCGGTCTGGCTCAAAGTCCAGAGATCCGCGAGGCCGCCAAAAAAGGCCTGGATGAATGGGGTTACGGCATGGCCAGCGTCCGCTTTATCTGCGGCACTCAGACACTCCACAAGAAACTGGAACAGGAGCTGAGCCAATTCCTGGGAACCGAGGATACGATCCTCTACTCCTCCTGCTTTGACGCGAACGGTGGTCTCTTTGAAACACTTTTGACGGCGGACGATGCTATCATTTCCGATGAGCTGAACCATGCCAGCATCATTGACGGCGTGCGTCTCTGCAAAGCAAAACGCTTCCGCTACAAGAACAACAATATGACCGATCTGGAAGAACAGCTGCAAGCGGCCGATGCCGCGGGCGCCCGTTTCAAGATGATTGCCACGGACGGTGTCTTTTCAATGGACGGTTTCATCGCGAACCTGCCTGGAATATGTGACCTGGCCGATAAATACAACGCCACCGTCATGGTAGATGAATCCCATTCGGTCGGTTTCATGGGCAAGCACGGCAAAGGCACCCACGAATACCATAATGTGATGGGTCGTGTGGATATCCTGACCGGCACCTTTGGCAAAGCATTGGGTGGTGGCAGCGGCGGCTACACCAGCGGTCCCAAAGAAATCATAGACCTGCTGCGTCAGCGTTCCCGTCCGTACCTGTTCTCCAACACGCTGGCTCCTTCTATATGCGCCGGCACTTTGAAAGCGCTGGAGATCCTGAACCGTTCCACAGAACTGCGCGACCGTCTGGAAGAAAACACACGCTATTTCCGCTCTTCCATGACCAAGCTGGGATTCAATATCCCGGAAAGCACACACCCCATCGTTCCCATCATGCTGGGCGATGCAGTACTGGCTCAGAAATTCGCGGCCCGGATGCTGGAAAAAGGCGTTTATGTGGTTGGTTTCTTCTATCCCGTTGTACCGCAAGGTAAAGCCCGCATCCGCACACAAATCTCCGCCGCACACACCCGCGAGGAACTGGATCTGGCTATCAACGCCTTCGCGGAGACTAAGAAAGAATTGATGTAGAACTTAAAAAACTGAGAATGGAGTCGACAACTCCATTCTTTGTTTTTATATTGCGTAAAAAGGCATATCCATGAGAAACAACGTTCCCTTAAACCTTCTGCTGGTAGATGGATCCTCTGAGGAAAACGCCAATCTCAAACTTATCCTGGAGGGGCAAGGCTATGAATCTGTCATCGAGAACATTGATTCATATACAGAGTTCAGAGAACATCTCAAGGGTAATGTGGATGCCGTCTTGTCCGAAGCGGACTCCTCCAAGAATCTCCGTCTTTTGAGCATCATCAAAGCCGAAAACCCCGGCATGCCTTTTATCGTCATTTCAAAAAATAATATCCCTTCTGAGGATGTTATCAATGAAATGAAAGCAGGTGCCTCCAACTATGCATACAGAGATGATCTGAAGGGACTGGGCACCACCATTGAAAAAGAGATCAAAGCCTTTCATGACTACCAAAAGGATCTGCCTTATCAGAAAGAACTGAAAGAACGGGCGGACCGCTACCGCAGTCTCTGGGAAAACTCAAGAGATGCCCTCATGCTGGTCACTGACAATATGATCATCAGTGTGTGCAATCCGGCCGTGGAGACTATTTTCGGCTATCCGAGTGAGGCCCTGAACGGTCTGCCACTGTCCACGATCCAGCCGCCTGAAAGATTTAAAGATGTCCCCCTGCTGACTGATTATATCGAAATGGACAAAGGAGAATTCAATTCTCTGCCTCATTTTGAAACCCAGGCTCTTCATAAGGACGGTCATACCATCGACATCGAGTTTTTCGTGGATAAATTCACATTGAACGGGAAAACGGCAACGACTTTGACCATCCGCGACATCACCCAATGGAAACGGACACAAGCCGAACAAATCAAAAACAAAGAACAGATCCGGATCGCACAGCAGATACATAAAAAACTTTATCCTGAAACCTATCCGGACTTCCACGGCTACGATATAGCGGGCATTTCCTATCCGGCTGAAGAAATCGGCGGCGATTATTTCGATTTCTTTGAACAGGGACGCAACTCCCTGGATATCGTAATCGGAGACGTTTCCGGCCACGGACTGGGTCCCGCCATCCTGATGGCCGAGACGCGAGCCTATTTGAGAGTGCTCTCCCGAAACCGTGAGTATCTGAACGAGATACTTACGAGAACTAATCAGGTTCTGGTCGAAGACATGGATCCGAACCGATATGTAACTCTGACCCTTTTGCGGCTTATTTCGCGCCCGTCTGCATTCATTTACGCCAATGCCGGCCATACACCCGGTTTCATCATCGGGGTAGATGGTCAAGTGCGGCAGAAACTGACCCGCACCGGCATCGTCCTGGGACGTAAAGCTGATGTCGTTTATAAACAAAGCGAATATATCGCTCTGGAAGAAGGAGATATATTAGTACTCCTGACAGACGGGATGCAGGAGATATTTTCTCCCGATGGAGAAATGTTTGGAACAGAACGCATTATCAAAACCATTCACAAACATAGAGAATGCTCTTCTAAAAAGATCATCGAAGCCCTATACAAAGCCGGGACAGATTTTTCCCAAACTCCTACTTTGGACGATGACTTCACCTGTATCATCATCAAGGTAAAACATTAGATCTATATACACGAAAAAAAGAGAGAGTCCGTACTCTCCCTTTTCATATTCACCCAAACGCGTGGATTACCGTGGTTTGACTTCCACCGATTCGATTTCGGATATCTTCATCGTGATCTCCGAACCACCTTCCAGCGGAACCATATAAATATCATCGGTTGTCACACGAGAGAAGCGCATTCCTTCAAAATGCTTGTCTCCAACTGTGATAACAAACTTTACCGCCTTTTCCTTGGCACCTAATACCGGACGGAAGAAAGTCGGGAATTTGGTTTCAAAGAACTTGCGGTTGAAAGTGACATCACCTCTCTTATACACCGCGGATTCAAGACCGCTGTTATCCCCTTTCACAGTAGCTGCGCGTGAAACCATGCGGGTCGCCATATTCGCGCCTGTGGCTGAACCAGTCGCGTCCACAAACTCACGTTCCTGCGTTGGAATCTCCTCTGTCGGCTCTTCTTCAACAACTGCTTCGGGCTGAGTCAGAAAGATAATAGGCCCCAGAACCGGCAAGACCGCGGAAACACCGCACACCAAAGCCGGTTGTTTACGGCGAAAACGCGCTACCGTGTATGCTGTTACTAAATTCGCAACATATAACGCCAACAACAGCAGCAATCCGACAGGAGTGATCCAGGCACTTAAAAAACTTGGATCCGGATTGTAATAAGTCAAACGCTCCACATCGCTTACCACAATTTTCGGTGGGGGTTTCACTTCTTTGGCCTTAAACTCCAGCGGCACTTCAATAAAAGGATCCGCATAATACTGAGCTTGAGGGCTTTTCTTAGCTAACTCTTTCAGAGAATCCTGGGTAAAACTGGGCCACTGGATCTTGTCGCTGTAGCCTCCAGAATCTTTTCTGAAAACGACACCATCTTCCTTAAAGGTGATAGGCTCTCCTTTAATGATCTCACCATTTGTGCAAAAGTATTCACCCCCAAACAGTTGATTCGGGGCATGAAGCACTGCGCAAATTCCGACTACAAACAACAAGCGTTTTAACATCGCTCCCAATTTCTACCAAACCTATTAAAAAATATAAAGTCTAAAATGCATACTGATGTCACTTCACTGATTTTTCCTTTCAGAATATCCTACTTTGGGGCAAAATCATTCCCGTGATCGGAAATACCAATCGGTTCACTGCAGCGCTTCACTGCGAAAATGAAAACTGCCCTCCTGTTTGGATGATGCGGCAGGCAGGCCGGGTATTGCCCGAATACAGAGCATTGCGGGAAAAGTACTCATTCCTGGAGATGGTACGCTCACCGGATCTCTGCGCAGAAGTCACTCTGCAGCCAATTCGACGCTTTGGATTTGATGCAGCTATCATCTTCAGCGACATCTTGGTCATCCCGGAAGCTATGGGACAGCACTATAGTTTTCAGAACTCAAAAGGCATTTCAATGGATTTCTGTCTGGATCCGAACCATTTTGAAACCCAGCTCCAATGGAATCAGGTGACAGACCGTCTTTCTTATGTCAAAGAAGCGCTTCATCTGGTTCGTTCAAAACTCGATCCCTCAACTGCTCTGCTAGGATTCGCCGGTTCTCCCTGGACACTGGCTTGTTTTATGCTGGAAGGAGGTCATGTTCCCATAGACACCCCCCCAAAAGCTCTGGATTGGTATCATCGTGATCCCCAGACTTTTGACGCGTTTATGAGCCGTATGGCTGAAAAAGTATCAGAATACCTTCTGATGCAATGGAATACCGGTATTGATTCAGCTCAGATCTTTGACAGCCTTTCACCGCTTATCCCTGAAGCGGATTACTGGAACACTTCTGGAAAATATATCGCAAAGATCCTTGCTGGCTTGGGAACGGAACGTCCTATGATCGTTTATTCCAAGGGCGACGCCTGGAGGCACTTTCTATCCACTTCCGCTCAAGTTTTCTCTGTGGATTGGACACAATCCTTGCCTGAAGTGGCCTTAGCCGCCGGACCTCACCGCTGTGTGCAAGGCAATCTAAATCCTGAACTGATGACGCAAACACCAGAGAATGTTCGTGGTGCTGTGACAAAACTGCTTCGTTCGATGAGTGGTCATCCGGGGTTT
>JAEEGF012277094.1_pt1 | contig 25526 bp, 17 predicted proteins | sample 9134171 | NCBI WGS metagenome assembly JAEEGF01 (sample SAMN16246542, study PRJNA631951) | gut metagenome | biome: gut microbiome; feature: rumen; material: AP-attached | host: Bos | place: Iran: Karaj | collected 2018-10 | reverse complement strand
AACATAAACAGTGGCTTTCAAATAAAAGGTACAACCGCAGCCCTGGCGGCGAATCATATCAAATGGTAATGGAGAGATTATTCAAGGCACTTGATTATATTCTTGGGAAGCATGATCCATCTTCAGATAAGAACCTGTTGATAATATCACATGGAGCTGTCATCATGACGCTTATCGCGATGAAAAGAAATATACCATTTGAAAATTCGCATACTATAGAGGTTTATAATGCATCGCCTATAGAATTCAGTATCGAGGAATTGAAAGAGATAAGAGAAAGGCTTTAATGAAGCTGCAGACAGAGGATTTAGGATAACAAATATGAAATACACAGAATTAACAGAAAAAGAACTTGATGAAAACATTGGCAGCTATGAGCTGAAAAGAAAGGACAAGTGATATGGCTTATCCGAGGACACTTAGTGACTACATACGACTGCATGCAAATGAAGCAGCAGATATGGAAGTAGATATTTGTCAGTATAGTGAAAGAGATGATGTTTGGGGCTGCTTTTATCATGGCAAGTTAGTTAAAGATAAAATACCGGAATGGGCGCTTGGGTATGAAGTTAAAGATGTCTATGAGTCTAAAGAAAATCATTCTTGTACTATTTATCTTAAAGCCCTAGAATAATAGTGGAATGGTTTAATTACAGTATAATTGACGTTGTTAATTCGGAAGTAAAAATTCTTTTTAAGACATTTTAGGGAACTTTTTACATTGATTATCGAAAAAAGTTCCCTATTTTTTATTTGAATTTTAGGGAACTTTTTGGTATATTTCTATTAGAAAAGTTCCCTAAAAGGAGAAATCGATGGATAATAAGTTGGAAACAATTAAGAGTCTATTACAGGATAAAGCTGATCTTCAGGCACGTCTTAATCTCATACCTTATGACGGCTCACCGGAAGTGAAGGAAAATTCCAGTGGCAAATACTTGTATATAAGAAAAAGAGTTAATGGAAAACTCACGTCAACATATGTTGATGTTTACTCAGATAATCTGTACCAGTTGCTTCTTAGAAACGCTAGAGAAGCCAGAGAATTAAAAAAGAATATTCGAAAGATAGATAAGCAGCTTGCAGAAATTGGATATAGTCCTGCTGAATTACCTGCAAATGTTGTCATGAATTTGGATTTCGCTAGAGCCAATATGAAATCCAATATCTATGATCAGGCTGTTTTGGAGGGAGTAGCAACGACTTTCCCACAAACAGAGGAAATATTGGAAAAAGGCATCGTCAATGGCATGACAGCAGATGATGTGCAAAAAATCCTGAATCTAAAACACTCTTGGGAATTTATTCTTGATCAGGATGTTATACAGGCTGATACCGACTATTATTTACTTTGTCACGTAGCAAAGCTTGTTAATGAAGGATTTTTCTCTTATGGTGGAAAGATACGTAGTGTGCCTGTAACCATAGGAGGCACCAGTTATGTACCGCCTATTCCTATAGAGTCAGTGGTTATAGAGAACATAAACGAAATAAGATCATCTGATAAGGTGGATATAGATAAAGCTATAGAATTATGCATGTATTGCATGAAAACGCAGGTCTTCGTTGATGGTAACAAAAGAGCTTCAGTAATATTTGCTAATCATTACCTTATATCTCATGGTCAAGGACTTCTTGTCATACCAGAGAAAGAAGTGCCTGAGTTCAAGAAATTGTTGGTTGCATACTATGAAGGTGAAAACATCAATGTGATAGCTGATTTTCTTAAAGAAAAATGTTGGAAACGGATGGAGAAGTAATTGCACCTGCTCTTGGCATTAAAGTGCAATTATTGCATCATAAATATGAATCGAATTTGAACACAGTCTTTGAGAAAATTCGAGTATCAGTTTGCTAAGATATTCAATTGATGTATTAGCATCCATGATTGGCACACCAGTAAATATAAGCAAGATTACCAATACCTTCAAGAGTGTTGTCAGTAAGGATATTACAGCTTAATGGTCGATCATGGTCTCTTTGGGACGGGGGAGTGGTAAATTTATTCAAAGTCACCTGCCCATTGTTAATCGTATTGTGGGGATGGCGTTATGGATAAATTTATATGGTTCAAAGATTCTGTTCCTAAACAGTTACCAGTAAAACAAGTCTATGGAATAGCATTTTCAGCTGACAATCGAGTCGTCTTGAGGATTGAGGATGGGAAATACAAATTGACGGGTGGAAAGCCTGAAAATGCTGAAAATTTTGAAGAGACTTTGAAACGGGAATATATTGAAGAATTAAATATTGAATTGGAAGATATCCATTACCTTGGGTATTTATTGGTGGAGGAAAACTCAGATAAGTATGCTCAGGTAAGAATGATAGCGAAGATAAAAGATATTTATGATAGCCATGTTGATCCGGCTACAGGAAAAATTTATGGGAGAGAGCTGGTAGCAGCAGATAGGATTAAATATTATCTAAATTATTCTGATCATGCAGGTAATGAGATGATTGATGATGCGATACAACTTGCCAAGGACAAAAATCTCTTGAGATAGTGATTAAAGGGGGGTATTAATTGAAACAGATTATTGAACAAGTAAAGCATCTTTTTTCTCTTGAAAACAGTACATTCACCGCTGTGTCAGGCCACGAAGGTGGACGAAACCAGATCATGATTGTCAGTCTGAATGGGGATAACCAATATGTTCTTCGCATCTCTGCCCTTGGCGACCGAACTGAGAACGATTATCTGGCTGAAACAGAGTTTGTTCACTTACTGGCTGAAAACGGCGCACCAGTAGCAGATGCGATCCCGTCTGTTCATGGGAAACTGGTGGAATGCATTGAGGCAGATGGTAAGGAAGTGTACGTCAGCCTGTTTGCCTATACCAAAGGAATGTTGATCGCGGATAATGGTTATCAATACAGGGAAGGTGCACCGCTAAGCGAATATTTCTACAATACTGGCAAGGCACTGGGCAAGATTCACAGCCTATCTAAGGCATATGTGCCTGTTCATAACCGACCAAACTATTTCGACAAATACAATATGTCTTACCTTGATCACCTGATTCCAGATGAATACCATGAACTGAAAAGAGCTATCGGGAAGCGTCTGGAAGAATTCCATATATTACCTATGGATAAAAATTGCTATGGTCTTGTTCACTTCGATTTTAGTGATGGTAACTACCATATCGACATGAATACTGGTGAGATCACGGTATTCGATTTTGATAATTGTATAAACTGTTGGTATATGTTCGATCTTGCAAATCTATGGATTCACAACGAAGGGTGGACAAGGCAGGAGACCAATCCAGAAAAGCGTTTTGAGCTGATGCAGCAGTGCTTTGACTTTCAATTGCAAGGCTATAAAACGGAGACGGATATTTCAGAGGAGATGCTTAAAAAGCTGCCACTATTTATAGACATGGTGCTGATTGAAAACATCGTGGATGAATTTGAATGCTGCAAACGAGAAGGTGAAGAACTTGACTATGAAGATATTGAAGATGCGGCAGAATGCCTGATAAATGGTATCCCTTATGCGGGATTAGGAGAATACTGAAATTTTGGCATATTATTCACATAAATGTAGGGAGACTTTATGGGACTAATAAGCGCTAATAATGGAGATTACGCTTTTGAAACAGTAGATGAAGCAATAGATATAGTAAAATCCAAATTACCGGATAAGAATGATATTTGGATCAGCCTTGATGATAAGTATCCTTGCCTGGTTGTCTGGATATCCGGAGAGTATGCTGCTTTGAATTTTTATCAGGATGAAGCAGGTGAAATGTGGTTGTCCTATAACGCTTACAACCATGAAGAAGTGAGCTTTATGGCTGGCGGAGAAGAGTGGAGCCCCGAAGCGACAGCTATTGTAAGTGCTAATGACGCATATGTCTGTATCCGAACATTTCTTGAAATAGGCAGCAGACCGAATTGCATACGATGGCAGGAACTATAGAAGCGCTTTTTACATGAGTGCTGAGAAATCACAATAATAAGGTTACAAGATCAAGATGAAAGATTTATTGTTTTATAACGAATAATTCAAGGAGGAAAATAACGAAGAATGGTTTCAGCTTTTGGTAAGTCAGACTGATTATGCAAATGTTTCTTTTGAAGTTTTTTCTCAAAAGATGGCTAGATATATTTTTGTTATTAACTAGTATTGAGGATTAAAATGACACCTAGTGAAATGAACTTCAGAAGATATTCGATATTGAAAGCATTAAGCAAAATTCAATTTAGGGAGATTACAGGGGAGAATATATCAAATGCTTGAAAAAATGGATGATTTCTTCACAGCTCGCGTTAATGGATATGACGAGCACATGAAGAGCAATATTGAAGGAGCAGATACATTTTATAAGTATACAGCATCACTTTTACCTAAAGAGAAAAATGCTAATATTCTGGATCTCGGATGTGGAACAGGACTTGAATTAGAAGAACTCTTTTCTATAAATCCATCTGCTAAAGTTACAGGAATTGACCTGACTAAGGCAATGCTTGATTCGCTTAAGACTAAGTTTCCGGATAAAGACATTACTACTATCTGTGGATCTTATTTCGAGGTTCCGTTTGGTGTAGATATATTTGATGCAGCTGTTTCGGTAGAATCGCTACATCATTTTACCAAAGAGGAAAAAATACCATTATATACAAAGCTCAGAAAATCGCTTAAACCTGACGGTTACTTTATACTTACGGATTACTTTGCTGATTTTGATGAGCAGGAAGTATGTTTCAGACAAGAACTCTTAAGAATACGACAAGAGCAGAATCTGCCTGATGATGTATTCTATCATTACGATACGCCATTAACCGTTGAACATGAAAAGGAAGCTCTTCTTGCTGCCGGATTCACACAGGTTGAAGAACTTAATAGCTGGGAAGCGACTCATACCTTAAGAGCAATGAAGTGAAATAACAGATTCGGAAAATGGAGTTGTTTAGATTATGACTAAAGAATATTTATATCACGGAAGCCCTAAAAAACTTGAAAAACTCATTCCTAATCAAGCTTGTGACACCGGATTCAAAGAAGGATGCCAATATGCTGTATACGCAACAAGTAGCAAGAATATGGCTATATGCTTTTCTCTAGGGTGCATAGAAGATGACGAGAACGCTGAAAGAATAATGCTTCCAGAATATGGCGACAAGATGGTATTTAAGAAGTGCCATCCCAATTACGGTGGAAAGGGTTATTTATATTTACTCGACAAAGAAAAATTCGTACATGCAATGGGAACTCAGTGGGTATGTTACGAAGAAATTGTACCTGATGAGATTATTGAGATCGAAGTAGATGATTATTTGGATTTGTGTGTCATAGAATGATTCGGTAATATAAACTAATAGGCTAAAAATAATAAAGTCCTCGCGACATATGTGTCGTGGGGATTTATCTTTGGATAAGAATTCATTCAAAGTATCTTAAGTGTAATGTGAATGTAATGTTGCATCAAAAAGGGGATCATATCCGCGGATATGATCCCCATACTTTTAATATATAGATAATTATTTGATTCCAACCTGACCCCAAGCATCAGAAGGAACAAGTGCTATATAAGTCTTTCCTGGATTAACTACAAGCTCAGCACCATCTAATGTGTAGAATTTTGTAGCTCCTGTATAAGATGTCTTAAGCCATGTTACAGGGATTACCATACCGCCTGTGAGGTAGTAGCCTACATTAGTTCCGATGCAGTTATATACCATATATCCGTTCTTATCAAGAAGTGTGAAGTCGCAGTCCTGAAGGAATACATTGGTGAATGTAACCTGCTGCTTGTCATCACCGTCTACTACAGGACTTCCGAATTCATAATAGTCATATGTGCCTGTTGCAGCGTTGTATACGAACTGTGTTGAATTGTGTGGAAATGGTACAGATACGTTTGTAGCAGGAGCTACTCCTGCATCATCTGCAAGTGAGTTGGCACCAAATGTATAGTGCTGTCCTTCATATGCGGTATAAGCTGATGGATATCCTGCCTTGGCCATTCTGGAAGCAGCTTCTCCGGCTGTGCAGTATTCTGTGAATTCTCTTGGCTTACCGTTAGGTATTCTTGAAAATCCGCCTGATAAGTGGTTAAGACCTGTTGCATCAAAATATGGATAGATATAGAATGGACCGCCATCATGAATAAGGACAGCATTGTACTCAGCAGCCAGCATGATATTGGTAGGTCTTGTAGAGCGGATGTTACCGATCCTTGATACAGAGTTGTAATCCTTATAGACAGCCATAAGACGTGTTACACGGTTGTTGTGAGTTGAGTTGATCATCTCGTATACAACATCAGCTTCTGACAGACCATAATGGGGATTGGCCCTCTTATCATTGTCGATCATGACAGCTATAGGACGCTGATTTTCAGGCGCTGTTGTAGCAAGTCCTGTAAGTTCATTGATGCCGGCCTGAGCATTAACAGTAGCAGCATTAGTAAGTGCTCCTATTGCAAGAACAGCACTAAGAGCAGAGACAGACACTGCCTGCAATAACTTCTTCTTAGAAATCATTAATTATATTCCTCCTTGGTACCCCTTTTTTAGAATTTGGATAAAATAATTATAGCTAAAAGTGTGCTATAGTAAAAGTATTAATGAATAGAGATATTGGATTTTAAGGGATGTTTCAAAATTTTTTACATCCCGGAGGGACATATGCTTAGATTTTGCTTTGGAGCTTCAGGCTCAGGTAAGAGCCACAGACTATATGAAGAGATCATAGATCGTAGTACCAAAGATACTGACAGGAACTACCTTATCATAGTACCTGACCAGTTCACCATGCAGACTCAGATGGACATCGTCAGGATGCATCCTGATCAGGGCATCATGAATATAGACGTCTTATCTTTTGGACGACTATCCCACAGAATATTTGAAGAGACAGGAAGGCGCACAGAAGCTGTCCTTGATGATGTAGGTAAGTCTCTTATCTTAAGGCATGTAGCTGATCTTAATAAGGACGATCTTCCTGTTATTGGCTCTCATATGCACAGAGCAGGATATATAGACGAAGTCAAGTCTACTATATCAGAGCTGATGCAGTATGATGTAGGGCCTGATCAGATGAAGATATTGATTGACAATTGCCAGTCAAGAAGAGCTCTTAAGAGTAAACTCTCTGATCTGCAGCTGCTATATCAAAAGTTTCAGGAATATACAGAAGGTAAATACGTAACTCCGGAAGAGACACTTTCTTTTCTATGTAAGAGGCTAGCTATATCTAGACTTGTAAGAGACAGTGTTATAGTATTTGACGGATTCACGGGATTTACCCCTATTCAGTACAGAGTTATAGAAGAGCTTCTGGCCTGCGCCGGCGAAGTTATCGTATCACTTGAGATGGATGATGAGTCAGATCCTTACAAAGATAATATAAGCGAGCAGGAGCTCTTTTACCTGAGTAAGAAAACTGTCCAGAGTCTTCTTAAGTGTGAGTGGAGATGTCTTCAAAGACTTGATCCTATTGGAACGCCTGATTATGACAGGTGGAAGGGATACAGGGATCTTCACAACGACGATATAGTCCTTAAGGGGGCTAATTACAGGCTCAAAGGCAATGCGCCTATGGCATTTCTTGAGCAGAATCTGTTCAGATACAGAGCATCTTCTTATGATGGTGATAGTGCTGATGTTTCAGACAGTATAGTTATAGCTCAGTGTGACAGTCCTTCTGAAGAGGTGCGACAGGCTCTTATCTTTATAAGCCGCATGATCAGGAAGAATCCTGAGCTGTTCTACCGCGATTTTGCGATAGTCTGTGGTGATCTGTCTACTTATGGTGAGAAGATCAGAAGAGATGCTGATACTTTTGGTATACCTGTTTATATTGATGAGACCAGAGGTATTAAGCTCAATCCCTTTATAGAATACATCCGCAGCGCCCTTGATATAGTAAGGACCGATTACAGCTATGAGACGGTCTTTCATTTCATGCGAAGCGGTATGATGGATTTTGATGATGACAAGATAGACCTTTTGGAGAACTATGTCAGATCTCTTGGCATAAGGGGGCATAAAGCCTGGGAAGATATATTCACAAGGCGCCCTAGAAGCCGCAGGAAGGCTGATGCTAAGGACGATGAGAGGATGGTCTTGTTCCTGGATGAGATGAATCGCATGAGACAGGAACTTGTAGATATGATAAGTCCTATCATGGACAATCATAAAAAGACTGTGCTGGAACTGTCTAAGGGTCTATATGAATTTATACAAAAAGGTAATGCAGGTGCCAAGCTTTTAAGATATGCAGAGCGTTTTGACATAGAGGGTGATGGTGTCAAGGCTGATGAGTACAGCCAGATATATGGCAAGATCATGGAACTTTTGGACCAGGTGACTCTGCTGCTTGGAGATGAGAAGATATCATTAAAAGAATATATGGAGATCCTGGATGCTGGATTTGGAGAGATAGAGGTTGGTACTATCCCGCAGAATGTTGATACAGTAAGAGTCGGAGATATAGAGAGAAGCCGTCTTTCTAATATCAAGTATCTACTTTTTCTGGGAGTCAATGATACCAATATTCCTAAGCATGCATCAGAAGGCGGTATATTGTCGGATATAGACAGGCAGTTCCTTATGACAAGCGTTCCGGATATAGAGCTTGCGCCGTCTCCAAGGCAGCAGATGTATATCCAGAGGCTCTATCTGTATATGAATCTGACTAAGCCTTCAAAGCTTCTGTATATGTCATATGCAGGGATATCTGCAGATGGTAAGAGCCTTAATCCTGCATATATCATAGGCAAGATCAGGGCTTTGTTCCCAGATCTTAAAGTCAGAATGCCGGGCACGGATCCTATAGAGAGACAGCTCCTTAATATGAATGATGCCAGGACCTATATCTGTATGAAGGCCAGAGAGTATGCAGATGGCAATATGAAGGAGGATGAGGAGAAGAAGTTCCTGACACTCTATGATATTTTGAATAAAGATGATCCCGCCGCTGCTAAGAGGGTTCATGAAGCGGCCTTTTTAAGATATACCAATTCGCCTCTGCCCAAGGCACTTGCATCTGCTCTTTATGGCAATTATCTTGAGAATTCTGTCAGCAGACTTGAAGTATTTGCATCCTGTTGCTACGAGCATTTTGTTAAGTACGGACTTATGCTTGATGAAAGAAGTGAATATGATTTTGACAATGCAGACCTTGGTAATGTCTTCCACAGCGTTCTGGAACTTTTTTCTTTGAGGCTTGAAGAAAAGGGCATAGAATGGACCAAGTTTACAGATGAGCAGGGGCAGGAGATCCTGTCGGAGGTCATACAGGAAGTTACAGGCGAGTATGGCGAGAATATCCTGTATTCATCTGCTCGTAATGTTGCTGCTATTGATCGTATGTATCGTATCCTGCTTAGAAGCGTCAAGACACTTCGCTATCAGCTGCAAAAAGGAGACTTTAAGCCTGAGAAGTTCGAGCTGGACTTCAAGGAAGCCGGTAATATAGACGAGATCAATATAGCTCTGACTCCTGAAGAAGAGACCAGGATCAGGCAGAAGATGCAGCTGCATGGTCGCATAGACCGTATGGATATTGCAACTGATGAAGATGACAATGTATATATCAAGATCATAGATTTTAAATCAGGCAATAAGTCTTTTGACATAGCTTCTGTGTATTATGGACTGCAGTTACAGCTTGTAGTCTACATGAACGTGGCTATGGCTATGGAGCGTCACGATAACCCTGACAAGGAAGTCGTACCTGCTGCGATATTGTACTATCATGTGGCAGATCCTCTGGTGGATGCCAAGGATACAGACAATGATCCTGAGAGGATAAATCAGAAGATCATCAAAGAGCTCAAAGCATCAGGTGTTATCAATGCTGACAAGAAGGTCATAGATCTTCTTGATAAGTCTATAGCACAAGGCGCTACGGAATCAGATATCCTGCATGTGAAGCTCAAAAAAGACGGATCTTTCTATGCATCATCGCAGGTAATGGAAAATGATTCATACATGGCGGTATCGTCCTATGTAAGGCACAAGATAAGGGAGTATGGCCGCAGGATCCTGGACGGAGATATAGAGGTCAATCCTTATAGTCTTGGCAATAAGAATGCATGCACCTATTGCAATTTCAGGTCTATATGCGGTTTTGATGTATCAACGCCCGGATATCAGCTCAGGGAGCTATCTAAGTTATCTGAGGATGAAGTTATGACACTTATCAAAGATGAGGGACAACATGGCAGAAGTTAAGTTTACAAGTGAACAGCAGTCGGTCATAGACGCAAGGAATTGTAATATTCTGGTATCTGCTGCGGCAGGATCAGGTAAGACAGCTGTTCTTGTTGAGAGAATAATACAACTAATAACGAACGGGGAGGATGGCAAAGAACCCCTTGATATAGATCATCTTCTGGTGGTTACATTCACTAGAGCTGCGGCAGCTTCTATGAAGGATAAGATAACTGCAGCTATAGCCAAAAGGCTCCTTGAAAGTCCTGACGATGCCCATCTTCAGAAGCAGGAGACACTTATTCATAATGCGCAGATCACTACGATAGACTCTTTTTGCCAGTATATTATAAGGAATAATTTTAATGATATTGGTATAGATCCATCCTACAGGGTTGCAGATGAAGGTGAGATCAAACTCCTCGAAGAGAGTGTTATGAAGGACCTGCTTGAAGCCAAATACGAAGAAGCTGACGAAGATTTTATGTATACAGCTGAGTATTTTTCAGAAGGATCAGGGGATAAAGGTCTTGAGCAGCAGCTGCTGCGCCTGTATCACTATTCTATGAGTATGCCATGGCCGGTTGACTGGCTTAGAGACAGAAGTCATGACTATGATATAGATGAAGAGACTTTCGATACCAAGGACTGGGTCACAGAGTACATAGAATCTGTAAGGACAGATCTATACGAGCTTGCTGCCAGTATCCAAAGGGGCATAATTATCTGCAATCAGCCGGATGGCCCGTATATGTATGAAGAGCTTCTTGAATCTGAGAAGGATATGATACAGAATGCTGCGCAGTGTATGGATTATGAATCACTTCGAAATGCCCTGAATACTATGTCCTTTGCAACCCTTCCTCGCAAAAAGGATGACAGCGTATCTCCTGATAAAAGAGATATGGTCAAAAAGATAAGAGATGATGTCAAAAAAAGCATTAAGGCTTTTAAAGAAAAATATTTTGCTCAGGACAAAGAGACGATAATCGCTGCAAGTATGCTGGCATCACGCGCTCTTAAAGGCTTATCTGAACTTGCGATAGATTTTAAACAGGCTCTTGATGACAAAAAGCGTGAACAAAATATCATCGACTTTGGCGATATGGAGCATTTTGCTCTGAATATCCTTATAGACCATGATCCCGAGACCAGGAAGAATACGCCTACAGATGTGGCAATGCAGTATGCTGAGTTCTACAGGGAGATTCTGATAGATGAGTACCAGGACAGTAACTCTGTTCAGGAACTGATACTATCAGCTATAGCAGGAAGTACCGAAGATACCTATGACAGATTTATGGTAGGTGATGTCAAGCAGAGTATCTACAAGTTCCGTCTTGCAAGACCTGAGATCTTTATGGATAAGCTCAGGACTTACGATAAGTCAGATACAGCGTCTCTTAGGCGTATAGATCTTCACAGGAATTTTAGAAGTAGGCGTAGGGTCCTTGATTTTGTCAATTATATATTCAGAAGGATAATGGGGGCTGACCTTGGCAAGGTTTCTTATGACGAGGATGCTATGCTCATAACAGGTGCTTCGTATCCTGATGATCCTAGCGAGGAAGATTTTTTTGCCCCGGAGATAATACTGCTTCAGGATGATGATGCTAGTACTGGCTCGGATAGCGAGTCAGGTGAAGATAGCGCACCGGAAGATGAGGATGGGCCTGATATCTGGGGACTTGAAGATGAACCTATAAGGCCCGGACAGAAGCTTAATCCAAGACAAAAGGAAGCTATGGTAATAGCCGGAAGGATCAAAGAACTGATCAAAGACGGCTATGTATCTGATGGAAACGGCGGCTTTAGAAGTATTCATTATAGCGATATAGTGATCCTATTAAGAGCAACCCTTGGATGGGATGATACTTTTAGAAAGATTTTAGAGTCAGAAGGTATACCTGCATATGTTGAGTCAAGAACAGGATATTTTGCAGCGATAGAAGTTGCGACACTGCTGAACTACCTGCGCATTATTGACAATCCTCTTCAGGATATACCTCTTGCATCTGTGATGCATTCTGCGATCGGAAGATTCACTGATGAAGATCTTGCCCGTATCAAAGCCTTTGTATGCGGCGACCTTAGAAAAAAGGAAGAAGAGATCCCGGATAAGTTCTATGAGCATCTTGTGTATATAGAGAAGTTTTCGGGACTTATATGTGATACAGGGCTTAGCGAAGATGACGGATGTGAAGATGATACTGAAAAAAGACAGGACACAGGATCAGAAAATACAGTACCGGATGAGATCAAAGAACTGGCGATAAGAGTTCATGCATTTCTTGATGCTCTAAGAGACCTAAGGCGCAGGGCTGTATATATGCCTGTTCATGAACTTCTTGAATTTATAATAGATTCTACCGGGTATCTTAACTATGTTACAGCTATGCCGGGAGGTATCAGAAGGCGTGCCAATATCGAGATGCTGCTTACAAGAGCAACCTCTTTTGAAAATACCAGCTTCAAGGGCCTTTTTAACTTCATACGTTATATAGAGGAACTTGAGAAGTATGAGGTGGATTTTGGCGAAGCCAATGTCATAGATGAAAATGCCGATGTAGTGCGCATCATGAGTATTCATAAGAGTAAAGGTCTGGAATTCCCTGTAGTATTCGTATCAGGTACTTCCAAAGGCTTTAATAAACAGGATACCAATGCGCCTGTACTTCTTGAAGAGGACGTAGGTATAGGCCTTAATGCAGTAGATCTGGATCTAAGAGTCAAGTCCGTAACTCCAAGGCGTATCATGATAGCTGACAGGATGAAAAAAGACAGCCTTGGCGAAGAGTTAAGAGTTTTGTATGTAGCACTTACAAGAGCCAAGGAGAAGCTTATAATAACAGGCCAGATCAATAAAATGGATACGTTCATACAAAATGAGCAGTATCTGGCTTTTAGTAAAGGACCTAAAGATCAGGAACAGCTCCTTCCCTATTCTGCAAGGAATAAAGCCGGAGATTATCTGACCTTTATTCTTCGCTCTATGATAGGACATCCTGCGATGAAGGAAGTCGCAGATGCTCTTGGCGTAGACGTAAGCCTTATAGGATATGACAAGATAGCTGTTACGGATTCAGAGAACTGCAATACCGCAATTGAGGCAGCAGGCATAACTCCTCCTGCCAAGATAAAGCTTGTGTATTCCGGTGATCTAAACTCTGTGGTGCTCAAAGACCAGGTTGATAGTGTGATACGTAGGGAGAAACTTGAAGGCGGCATAACACCTCTTGATATAGATCAGGATCTTGGCAAGGCACTTGCAGATAACTTTGCTTTTGAATATGGTCACAAGGAATATGCTTCGCTATATACCAAGACAACAGTATCTGAACTAAAAAGAGCTGCTTATACCGAAGCTCTAGAGCCTGATACCAGGATCATAAGATCAGATGAAGAAGAATATGTCCCAAGATTCATCAAAGGTTTCGATGACGAAGATAAGCTGTCGGGAGCAGGAAGAGGAACAGCTTACCATAGAGTTATGGAGCTTCTGGATGATGAGATACTAGGTAAAGACAAGATAGGTGTTAAGGATATTCTCGAATTTCTGGAAAGCCAGGAATCAAAAGGAAGAATGGACATGGCATCTATTAAGAGTATCTATGCTAAGGATATCACAGCCTTTTTAGAGACAGATCTTGGCAAGAGATACAAGGAAGCTTATGCGAAAGGAAACCTGTATAGAGAACGTCAGTTCATGATGGGAATCCCTGCCACAGAAGCTTCTAAAGATCTGCCTGATGGCGAGATCATGCTGATCCAGGGTGTTATCGACGCATGGTTCGTTGAAGATGGTGAGATAGTACTCGTAGATTATAAAACCGACCGTGTACATACAGGTCAGGAGCTTATATCGAGGTACAAAGTCCAGATTGACTATTACCAGAGAGCTCTAGAGCGCATGACTCACATGAAGGTCAAAGAGAGATATCTGTACTCCTTTACGCTTGGAGAGAGCGTTGCGATCTAGGTGTTAAAAAATCCTTTACCCTTTGCATCATGTTTTTATATGATCACAAAATCCCACATGCGCTGCTGTCCTGAAGGAGGATAGCTACGTATGTGGGATTATTATTTTTGACTAAACCTACCCACTTTTGGGATGCCGGTCCGTCCAAGTGGGCAGGCTTAGTGTTTAAGTTTTTATGCGATCTTGTTCATTGCGATTCTCTTTGAGTCGGATTCGTTGACGGATACACGTACTTGATTTAGGCCGTTTCTGACACCGGGGATAAGGAGGACGAAGACTGTGATAACAGCTTCTGTGATGATATACAGTCCGTTATATCCAAATGAATATACCCATACATTCTGGCCTTCGGGAGCATACATTCCGAAGAAGATAACGCCGGAGATAACTGCAAAGGTCATTCGACCTACTATACCTATTAAATATCCGGAATACAATCCGAATTTTCTGGTGCTTGTAAGACCTGAAAGTCCCAGCGCTGTGAATGAGAATATATAGTCGAACAGCATCTGAGGGAAGCTTATGATATAAGGGTCTACGATCATCTGCAGAAGACCGTATGCAAGTCCTGCCATAAGTCCGCTTCTAAGACCATACAGATATCCAACAAAGCATACAAAGAACATGGATAGAAGGGTTATAGATCCGCCCTGTGGCATTTTGAAGATCTTGACATTAGAAAGTACAAATGCAAGTGCTATGCACATGCCTGATACTACAAGCTGGCGTGTGCTGAATTTGTGCTGGTCTTTGGTGTTCTTAAAAAAACATGCGGCTACAACTGCAGCGATCAGCACGATAATAAGGGCTGCGTAGCCTGCGGTAGTGAATGAATAAGTGGTTTCGCCATCACTTGTGACAGCATTGAAGAATAATGACATTGAATATCCCTCCTTGCAGCATTAGCTGAAAAAAATGTAATAAAATATTAGTTTTTTGAATATGCCCAAGGGAAACAATCCGTTAGAATTAGTGCGTCACACTTACAGAAAGTTGATAATGAAATGCTTCCTTACGCCGGTATTACCCGGTTCAAGTAATAAGGGTCGAGCCATGTTATCAGTATAACAAAAGGCTCTTCTCAGCAAAGCTCCCCTAGCAGGTATTCAATTCTTAACCTTATTAAATCTAGCACAGTAAGAGGATTTACGCAAGATATCCTTTGAACATAACCTTCCCTCAAACGTCATATTGATAAGAAACGAAATAATGCACAAAAAGTTCCGCAACTATTTATGCATTTTGAATATAATGGCTATTGCGTGAATGTGTCATTATATCGTACATTTAATTATGCGCACGTATGATAATCCATATATCCAAAGGGAGACGAAAACATGCTGAAGTACGTACTATTTGATCTTGATGGCACATTAACAGATTCCGGTCTTGGCATTACCAAGGCTGCGCAGTATGCGCTTAAAGACCAGGGAATAGATGAACCCGATCTTTCTAAACTTGGGTTCTTCGTAGGACCTCCGCTCAATGTAACATTTATGGAGCGATATGGTATGGACGAGCAGCATATGCTCAAGGCTGTAGCCAAGTTCCGAGAATATTATAATCCTATCGGGGTATTTGAAAATAAACCTTATGAAGGTGTTGAAGAAATGCTCAAAGCTTGTCACGAGGCAGGTCTTAAGATAGCTATCGCATCCAGTAAGCCTGAAGTTATGGTCTATAAGGTGCTCAATCACTTTAAGCTTACATCATATTTTGATGTTATCGTAGGAAGTGAGCTTGATGGTCGCCGTACTGACAAGAATGAAGTAGTAGAAGAGGCTCTTAGAAAGCTTATGGCCAATGCTGATGAGACAGCAATGATTGGTGACAGATGCTATGACATGGTTGGAGCAGTCAATCATGACCTTATGGCTCTTGGCGTAACCTATGGTTACGGAACATATCTTGAATTAAAAAATGCCGGAGCAGATAAGACTTTTGATACTGTAGAAGATCTTAAGAATTACCTGCTGGCGGCATGTGGTGCACTTAAGAAGTGCTGCTGATATATTCAGCGTATTTGTTTATATCCTGTTTTTTGAGCTTAGCTCTTATTTTGGTTCCTTCCGGAAGATATTCAGTAGTAAGGACTTCACTTCCATCGAGGATAGCAGCAACAACTGCTCCTTGAGAATATGGAATTATAAGTTCGCATTCCTGACTGCCTTCCAGAAGGACTTTGTCTATAAGGGACAGTAGTTCTTCTGTTCCGATATCCTTTTTTGCAGCCATATATATTCTGTGATCACGAACATATGGAAGCTGAACCATTGTAGATCCCTGTTCATCAGCTATATCTGATTTGTTGAAGACATATATTTTAGGTATATCCCCGGCGCCGATTTCAGACAGTGTCTTATCAGTGACTTCCATATGCCTGTTATAGTCAGGATCAGAGAAGTCTATAACTTCCAGTAGAATATCAGCATATTTGATCTCTTCAAGAGTTGATCTGAAAGCTTTGACAAGTGTTGTTGGAAGATCGTCTATGAATCCTACTGTATCTGAAAGAAGAAATGACCTGTGACCTGCAGGAGATATCTTTCTTACAGTAGTATCAAGGGTTGCAAAGAGCATATCCTGTTCCAGAACCTTCTTGTCATCAGTATTACCATCCGCATAGTCTGTAAGGAGATGATTCATGATGGTTGATTTGCCGGCATTGGTATATCCTACAAGTGCTACCTTGGGAACAGAAGATGATAGTCGTCTGTTTCGCTGAGTAGATCGTTCCTTACTTACTGCTTCAAGTTCTCTTCTAAGTTCTGCAAGGCGGTGTTCGATACGACGCTTGTCAAGTTCTAGTTGTTTCTCACCGGCACCTTTACTTGACTTAGAACCGGAAGCTCCTCCTTGCCTTGTAAGACCTTTCCTCATATGGGAAAGCCTTGGCAGGAGATACTGAAGTCTTGCAACCTCTACCTGTAGTCTGGCTTCTCTTGTTCTTGCTCTATCTGCAAATATTAAAAGGATAAGAGCTGTTCTGTCGATAACTTCTCTGTCGAGGATCTTCTCAAGATTTCGTATCTGCATAGGTGACAGTGTCTGATTGAAGATAACAGCATCAGCATCGTCATATTCGATCCTTGCTTTTATCTCGTCAACCTTGCCGCTACCAACAAAAGTGGCCTGCACTGGTGACTCAGCATTCTGAGTCAGTGTAGCGCAGACCTTCATTCCTGCAGCCTCGCACAGACCTCTTAGCTCTATCATGGAGCTTTCAAAGAGGTCTTCATCGCGATCTGTATTTAGCCCGACCAGTATTACGACCGGTTTCTTTTCTTCTTTTATGATATCTATCATTATAAGAGCTGAATTCCGTTCTCTGCGCAGGCTTTCTCGGTCTCAAGTGGCCATAGAGAGCTCTGAACTTCACCTATATGTGCTTTGCGCAGGAAGAACATACATATACGTGACTGTCCGATACCACCACCGATAGTATAAGGAAGTTCCTTATTAAGGATTGCTTTCTGGAAAGGAAGCTTAGCACGATCTGTACAGCCTGCCTTCTCAAGCTGAGATTTAAGTGAGTTCTCATCTACACGGATACCCATGGATGAAAGCTCAAGTGCGATATCAAGTACAGGATAGTATACAAGGATATCTGCATTAAGTTCCCAGTCATCATAGTCAGGAGCGCGTCCATCGTGAGGCTCGCCTGATGCAAGCTTATCGCCGATCTTCATGATGCATACAGCACCTTTGGCCTTGGTGATGTAGTATTCACGTTCCTTGGGAGTGTATTCAGGGAACATATCTTCAAGTTCCTGAGTTGTTATAAAGAAGATATCATGAGGCAGGATCTCTTCGATATAGTCGTACTGGATAGAAAGGAACTTTTCAGTCTTTCTAAGGATCTTGTAAACCTGGCGTACTGTCTCCTTGAGATAGTCAAGGTTACGGTCTTCCTTGCGGATAACCTTCTCCCAGTCCCACTGATCTACGAATATAGAATGAATGTTGTCAGTCTCTTCATCGCGGCGGATAGCATTCATATCTGTATAGAGACCTTCTTCTACATTAAATCCGTATTTCTTAAGAGCGAATCTCTTCCACTTGGCAAGTGACTGAACTATCTCACCTGTATGATCCTTATCATTGAGGATATCGAATGCTACAGGACGTTCAACACCATTGAGGTTATCATTAAGACCTGATGTAGGATCTACAAACAGAGGAGCTGATACACGCTGAAGATTAAGGCGTGCTGAGAGCATGCTCTGGAAAAAGTCTTTGACTGTTTTGATAGCAACCTGTGTATCATGGAGACTAAGCTCGGAATGATACTCTTTTGGAAGTTTAAGTTTCTCCATAATGGTATATACCTTTCGAATTTTGTATAAAAAAACTACTTTCTTATTAAAACTCTTTTTTTTATTCATTTCAAGAGAAGTTTGAATAAATGTGAGCTGATTTTTATACAAGGATAGGAGTGATAAAACTGGTGCGCAAAAATGCGCGGATGAGTAAGTGATCATTTTATGAAACGGATCAGAAAAAGTCACAAAAATACATAACAAATACACGTAAAAATGATAATAGTACATACAAATATGATAATTATTGAGCATTATTAAGCGTCTTTGAGTATATTTAATGTTAAAGTTTGTGCAATATTTAGCCCTGTAAAGCCTTTACAATCATCATGCATGATTTATAATAAATTGAAATTGAACGAGGAAATGTATAAGTTCGATTCGGTTTTTGGTATGAACTTCATCTTGTAAGACATTGATGCTATTAGTATCATGATGGAGTCAAGGGTTATTGATATACGGTTTCGGCAATGCCGTATATAAGAAAGGATGTTTTAATAATGGTAAAAGAGAGAATACAGCACGTAATAAAGTTATCACCTTCACAGGTCAAGGATTTTGTAAGAGCTGCAGAGAAGTGCGATTTTGATATTGATATTTCTTACGGTCATGTTGTAGTAGATGCCAAATCTATCCTTGGTATCCTCGGACTTGATCTTACTAGAAAGCTTACAGTAAGCTTCTTTGGACAGAATGAAGATTTCGAATCATATCTTGCAGGTGTTGCAGTATAATTTCTTATATTAAGTTAATTAGATCTTTTATGATTATAAAGCTCTTCGTGGTATAATCCATGAGGGGCTTTTTCTATGCCTTTTTACATAAAAATAATCATAGATCAACATGAGGTTTACTAATGCAGATCAGAATCTCTGTCAGAGGCCTTGTCGAGTTCATATTACGACAGGGTGATATAGACAATCGAATACATACATCAGCTGAAAATGCCATGCTTGAAGGCGGCAGGATCCATCGTAAGATCCAGAAACAGCAGGGATCCAGTTACCATGCTGAGTATCCTCTTTCTTATAATATACACACGTCCAAGTATGACCTTATCATCGAAGGACGTGCAGACGGGATCATAGAAGAAGATCCTGTTATCATAGATGAGATAAAAGGAACATACAAAAATCTTGATCACATGGATGAACCTGTGCCTGTACACCTATCGCAGGCTAAGGTTTATGCGGCCATATATCTGATTCAGAATTCGCTGGAACAGATTGGGGTCAGGATGACCTATTGCAGTCTTGAGACAGAAGAGATCAAAAAATTTGACTATACCTATTCTGCTTCACAGATCGTGAGCTGGTTTGAAGACGTTGTCAGTAAGTACAGAGTATTTGCTGATTTCAAAGCAGAATGGAACAGTATATGTACAAACTCAATTAAGAATTGCCCATTCCCTTTTCCTTATAGGAAAGGTCAGAAGGAACTTGCTGCAGGAGTATACAGGACTATAGTTCATGGCAAAAAGCTCTTTCTTGAAGCTCCTACAGGTACAGGTAAGACTCTTACGACTGTTTTTCCTGCAATAGCAGCTATAGGGCAGGGCAAGGCAGAGAAACTTTTCTATATGACAGCCAAAACTCTTACAGCAGCTGCTGCGTCAGATACTTTCCAGCTTCTTAGAAGAACCGGCAAACTTAGGTTTAAAACAGTAACCATAACAGCTAAGGACAAGATATGTCTTTCTAAAGAATGTGACTGCAATCCTGAGAAATGTCCATATGCAAAGGGACATTATGACAGGGTCAATGAAGCTATGCTGGATATGATGAGGAGCGAAGACAATTACAGCAGAGATACTATTTTGTATTATGCAAGGAAGCATATGGTATGTCCCTTCGAGCTGTCACTTGATATAAGCCTTTTTGCTGATGGGATAATCTGTGATTATAATTATGTTTTTGATCCTTTTGTGTATCTTAAAAGATACTTTGCTGAGAACAATTCAGGAGAATATATATTCCTCATAGATGAGGCTCACAACCTTGTAGACAGAGGCAGGAGTATGTATAGCGCAGACCTTATGCTATCCCCTTTGGCTGATCTTAAAGAGATGCTTTCGGGAGCCTATGTACCTTTTAAATCTCATATGACAGCCCTTTATAACCAGATTATGTCTATGGCGAATTCTTCTGACAGACCTATGATGCTAGAGACTATAGAACCTCTTGTGGAGATGATAGACAGACTTTCTTCGTCTATGTCATCATATCTTGATGATAATTCGGAAGGTCCTTTCCATGATGAGATAGTTAATTATTATTTTGAGCTTTCAAGATTTCTTACAATCTATGATAAGCTTGATGACCATTACAGGATATATCAGGAATGGGATGATAAAGAAGGTTTCAGGATAAGACTTTTGTGCGTGGATCCGTCACTAAATCTGGGTGCATGTATGTCAAGAGCCGTATCTACGATACTGTTTTCGGCTACATTTCTTCCCATACAGTATTACAAAGAGCTTCTGGGCGGAGATGATGAAGACTTCGAGATGTATTCAAGTTCAAGCTTTGATCCTGACAAAAGATGTATCGTAATAGCCAAGGATGTCACAAGCCGCTATGCTATGAGAGGACCGGAGCAGTATGAGAAGATATCTGAATATATTCATAGGATCGTACAAAAAAGACGTGGCAACTATATGGTATTTTTCCCATCTCATGCATTTCTTGAAGAGGTATATGATGTATATCTATCCAAATATGCAGAAATTGATGGAGCGCAGGTCCTTGCTCAGGGGAGCAATATGTCAGAAGAAGAGCGTGAGATGTTCCTTGATATGTTCTCTGAGGGCAATAATGTGAATCTAAGTGACCTTATCAATATGGAAGTAGATATTGAGGATGACAGGAGTGTTATAGGATTCTGTGTTACAGGAGGAATATTTTCTGAGAGTATAGATTTAAGGAAAGATTCACTGATAGGGTCCATAATTGTGGGATGTGGTATCCCTCTTGTCTGCAATGAAAGGGAAGTTCTAAGACACTTTTTTGATGAAAACGGAAGAGATGGATATGACTTTGCTTACAGGTATCCTGGCATGAACAAGGTGCTTCAGGCAGCGGGACGCGTCATCAGGACAGAAGAAGATACAGGTGTAGTAGCACTTCTTGATAACAGATTCCTTCAAAGTAGCTATAGATCGCTATTTCCAAGAGAATGGAATGATGTTGAAACAGTTACGACTCAGACGGTCAATAATGCGATAAGTGAGTTTTGGGCGCGGTTAAGCCAAACTCAGGACTAGTTTGAAGCCCTGATATAATAAATCATAAAAATCAGCAAACAGGTTAACATAAACTTTTTTGACAAGGATATATGTTAACCGAACAATTGCATAAAATTGTTCGAATTTTTGCAAAAAAAGCATCTGTGAAGGTGCAAAAGTAGTTAAAAGATCATGAAACTGACACTAATGTCTATGTGGATAACTCCGTGGAAACTGGGGATTATTTTAAAAACGAGTTTCAAGAATCGCATAAGAACGCTATTTTGACAAACTTATGAAATACCGTTAAACGCGTAATGGATTTTGGAACAAGAACTGGTGTAGTCAATAGAATTATGTAAACCATAAAATGTATGACACAGGTGTCATTTTTCTGATAAAATCATATTTGGATATATAAAAATCATATTCTTATTATGAGATCATGAACTTAATATATTTTGAATAAAACTTGACAAGTCTTATGCAAGTGATAAGATAAAAATAATTTTAATATGGCGTAGGTAGTTTTATAGATGCCTTCGCTTAGGCGATAAGGAAGAGGAGTAAGGTTACAGACACTCAACAGAGAGCATTTGATAGGGTGGAAAAATGCGTGTTGTCGTATCCCGAAGGTAGCTTCTGTACATGGTACATAGAAATGCATCCATGCATTTCTGGACATGTACTATATACATCCTGTATGTAGTACATAGAAATACATCCGTGTATTTCTGGACATGTACTATATACATCCTGTATGTGGTACATAGAAATACATCCGTGTATTCCTAAAAACGTATTATGTACTAGCCGGATTGCTCAGAAAGTATTTGTATGAATACAAAGGCAGTCCCGGGTGCTCTCCGTTACAGGCTAAATGAGCATGGATCTTTTGTACTGGTCCATGGAATCAAGGTGGTACCGCGTTTATGACGCCCTTGGCCGATAATGTCCGGCCGAGGGCTTTTATTATTGCAATAAATAGCCAGGCAGTGGACGAAACCAGATCATAGTCATAAGAAAGGAAGAAACCATGAAAAAAGAACTGGCAAAGAATTATGATCCTCAGGGTATTGAGAATCGTCTTTACAGCAAGTGGGAAGAAAAAAAGTATTTCCATGCAGAAGTTGATGAAACCAAGAAACCATTCACTATTGTGATCCCGCCCCCAAATATCACAGGACAGCTCCATATGGGACATGCCCTTGATAACACAATGCAGGATATTCTCATTAGATATAAGAGAATGGAAGGATATAATGCACTCTGGCAGCCTGGAACAGACCATGCTTCCATAGCAACAGAGGTTAAGGTTATAAATGAGCTCAAGAAGCAGGGCATCACCAAGGCTGATCTTGGTCGTGAAGGCTTCCTTGAGAAGTGCTGGGACTGGAGAAAAGAGTACGGCGGACGTATCGTTAAGCAGCTCAAAAAACTCGGTTCTTCATGTGACTGGGACAGAGAACGTTTTACAATGGATGAAGGCTGTAACAAGGCCGTTACCGAAGTATTCGTTAAGATGCATGAAAAAGGATATATTTACAAGGGCAAGAGAATGGTTAACTGGTGCCCTATATGTAAGACTTCTATCTCAGATGCAGAAGTAGAATACAAAGAGCAGGCAAGCCATTTCTGGCACATTAAGTATCCTCTTATCGAGGACGATGGAACTGTTTCTACAACTAAGTTCCTGGAGTTTGCAACAACACGTCCTGAGACTATGCTTGGTGATACAGCAGTAGCTGTAAACCCTGAAGATCCAAGATACAAGGATTACATCGGCAAGAATGTAATGCTTCCTATAATCAACCGTCCTATTCCTGTAGTTGGCGATGAACACGCTGATGTGGAATTCGGTACAGGTGTTGTTAAGATCACTCCCGGTCATGACCCTAACGATTTTGAAGTTGGTAAGCGTCATAACCTTGAAGTTATCAACGTACTCAACGACGATGCTACTATCAATGAAAAGGGTGGCAAGTTCGAAGGTATGGACCGCTACGAAGCAAGAAAGCTTATCGTAGAAGAGCTTGATAATATGGGACTTTTAGTATCCATAGAAGATATGACTCACAACGTAGGAACTCACGACAGATGCGGTGAGACAGTTGAGCCTATGGTTAAAGATCAGTGGTTCGTTAAGATGGACGAGCTCATCAAGCCTGCAGTTAAGGCTATTGAAGATGGCGAGATCCAGCTTATTCCTAAGTCTATGGAAAAGACATATTATAACTGGACCAATAACATCAAAGACTGGTGTATATCACGTCAGCTCTGGTGGGGACACAGAATCCCTGCATGGTACTGTGATGAGTGCGGTGAGATCGTTGTTGCCAAAGAGGCACCTACAGTATGTCCTAAGTGCGGATGCAAGCATCTGACACAGGATCCTGATACACTTGATACATGGTTCTCATCAGCCCTTTGGCCTTTTGAGACACTTGGATGGCCTGAGATCACAGAGGATCTTAAATATTTCTATCCTACAGATGTTCTTGTAACAGGATACGATATCATCTTCTTCTGGGTTATCAGAATGATATTCTCAGGATTTGAACAGATGGGAGAAAAGCCTTTCAAGACAGTTCTGTTCCATGGTCTTGTAAGAGACTCTCAGGGTCGTAAGATGAGTAAGTCACTTGGTAACGGTATCGATCCTCTTGAGATCATCGATCAGTACGGCGCTGATGCACTTCGTCTTACACTTATTACAGGTAATGCACCTGGTAACGATATGCGTTTCTACATCGAGCGTGTTGAGAACAGCCGTAACTTTGCCAATAAGGTATGGAATGCCTCACGTTTCATCATGATGAATATGGGTGATGATGAAGAGAGTGCTATCAATAAGCCTGCACCAGAGGGACTTGAACCTGTTGACCACTGGATACTGTCCAAGTTCAATAACACTGTAAAAGAAGTTACAGACAACATGGACAAGTTTGAGATGGGTATCGCTGTTCAGAAGGTTTATGACTTTATCTGGGAAGAGTTCTGTGACTGGTACATCGAGATGGTTAAGCCTAGACTCTACAACTCAGACAATAAGGTATCAAGAGATGCTGCTATGTGGACACTTCAGACTGTTCTTATAGGCGGTCTCAAGCTCCTTCATCCGTTTATGCCTTTCATTACAGAGGAGATCTTCTGCACTATTCAGGACGAAGAGGAGTCTATCATGATCTCTTCATGGCCTGTATACAAGGATGAATGGAACTTCGCTGATGATGAGAAGAGTATTGAGACTATCAAGGAAGCTGTTCGCGGTATCCGTAACGTTAGAACTCAGATGAATGTTGCACCAAGCCGTAAAGCTAAGGTATTCGTAGTATCTGATAGCGATGAGATGCTTGATATCTTCAGAACAGGTAAGCTTTTCTTTGAGTCTCTTGCATATGCTAACGAATCAGTATGCCAGAAGGACAAGGAAGGAATTGCAGATGATGCAGTTTCTGTAGTTATCCCCGGATGCAATATCTACATTCCTTTTGCAGAACTTGTAGATATAAAGGCGGAGATAGAGCGTCTTAATAAGGAGAAGGGCAAGCTTGAAGGTGAGCTTAAGAGATCACAGGCTATGCTCTCTAACGAGAAGTTCCTTTCTAAGGCTCCTGAAGCTAAGATTGCTGAGGAAAAAGAAAAGCAGGCAAAATATAAACAGCAGTATGATCAGATTGTTGAAAGACTTGCTCAGCTTGAGAAATAATAATATGACGTAAGGGTCAAAAGTCATTTCGATTCGAGCTTGCTCGAAATCGAATATGAATTTATGACCCGCAAAACATGAGCAAAGTAGCACGTAGTGCGGATTTGCGAATGTTTTAGGATTGTG
>JAEEGF010242088.1_pt1 | contig 25529 bp, 18 predicted proteins | sample 9134171 | NCBI WGS metagenome assembly JAEEGF01 (sample SAMN16246542, study PRJNA631951) | gut metagenome | biome: gut microbiome; feature: rumen; material: AP-attached | host: Bos | place: Iran: Karaj | collected 2018-10 | reverse complement strand
CCGATATTTGTTGATGATGAGTGGTCATTTATGGAAGAATTGCTTGCTGATCCATACATGCATTCATATGAAGAAGATGATACGGATTATTCCGAATATGTTGATAATCCTTACAAGACGGTATTCATGGCTTATGTAAACGGTAAATTCGCAGGCAGAATAATCGTCAGAAAAGACTGGAATAAATATCTTTTTGTAGATGATATCAGCGTATTAAAAGACTTCAGGGGGAAAGGCGTAGGCACAGCACTCATGCAAAAAGCAGTTGAATGGGCTAAAAAAGAAGGAATGGCCGGACTCGCTTTGGAAACTCAGGACAACAATCTTTTGGCATGCAGATTTTATTCCAAATTCGGATTTAAATTAGGGGCTGTAAATACGATGTTTTATAAAAATTTGGATAAACCCTTCTGTGATGCTACAGCATTATATTGGTATATGAGGTTTTAATCAATTAACGGTGGGAATAAATCAGGGCAGGACAGTTTAGGCATGAAAGATAACTTGAAAGGAATAATATGCATAATCATTGCGGCAGCAGGCTTTTCTCTGATGACGTTTTTCGTCAGACTGTCTGGAGATATTCCTACCATGCAGAAAGCATTTTTCAGAAATGCTTTTGCACTTGTAATTGCAATCATTACGCTAATAGTTAAAAAACAGAAATTTGAAATCAAAAAAACTTTCGGAGCAGATATATTTTTCAGATGTCTTTTCGGAACTACGGGTCTTATCGCAAACTTTTATGCAATCGACAAACTCGCATTGGCGGATGCGAATATGCTAAATAAACTTTCGCCGTTTTTTGCGATTATTTTATCCATTCCGCTCCTAAAAGAAAAGCCTTCAAAGACTGACGTTATAGCAACAATAATCGCTTTTGCAGGAGCGCTTTTTATTATAAGACCTACACCTCAGAATATGGTGCTCGTACCTTCGTTAATCGGTTTGTACGGCGGATTCGGTGCAGGATGTGCATATGCTTTTGTAAGAAGAGCGACTAAGAAAGGTGCGGCAACTCCCGTGATAGTCATCTGTTTTTCACTGTTCTCGTGCATGCTGACTCTTCCTTTTATGGTGTTTAGGTATGTGCATATGACGCCTCTGCAGCTTCTTATACTCATGGCAGCAGGCTTGTCGGCAGCAGTCGGACAGTTTGCGATAACGAACGCATATAAATTTGCTCCTGCGAAAAAGCTTTCGGTATTTGATTATATTCAGGTTTTATTTGCGGCCGCATGGGGAATCATTTTCTTTCAAGAAACGCCTACAATACTAAGCATTATCGGATATGTAATCATTATCGGAGTGGCTGTAATACGCTGGGAAAAAGCAAGAAGAGAAGAAAAATAAAAGAGGTAGATATGACACACAAAGAAAAAGCATTAGTTTATTTTGGAGATAAATTTCATTGTTCGCAGTCTGTATTGGCGGCGTTTGCGGATGAAGTAGGATTAAGCGAAGAACAGGCATTAAAACTCGGAGCATGCTTTGGCGGCGGAATGCGTCAGGGCGAAGTCTGCGGTGCAGTTACAGGCGCACTTATGGTGTTAGGAATGCTTTACGGTCAGTTCGATAAGGATGATCTTGAAAGCAGAATGACAGCCAATAAAGTAAATGATGAGATGATGAAAAGGTTCAAAGAAAAGAACGGAACATATATCTGCAACGATTTGCTCGGATGTGATATTTCCTCACCTGAGGGAGTTCAGTATTGCATTGAAAATAAACTCTTTACGGAATTCTGCTCCAAGATGGTTGAAAGTGCGATTGAAATACTGGAAGAGATAATTGCGGAGAATAAGTAATTCAGAGGATTTAGGTATGAGTGAAAAGAGCCTTCCGGGGCACAATCGCTATGAGAGGTCAGATCTGGATGCATTGAATTGATATTTCATGAGGAAAACAATTATGAAGAAAATTATGAAGAAACATTTTCCTTTTGCGGACAAACCGAATACAGCCTGTTTTACCTGCAGCCACGTGTTAGAAGAACACAAGCCAATCCTTTATGTATCTCACGATGACGACGGATACTGGTCGTTTCTCTGTGGCGGAAGTCATACCGAAAAAGACCTCAGATTAGTTGCGCTCGCTGAAATTCTGGACATTGACGGTTCCATAGCGGATCTGGCCGGCCTTGATTACGGACAGTATGCTGAAGCCGAAGATGCGCAGAGCAACTGGGTTGTAGGGAGAGAATAAAAAATATGAAGCTTTGTTCCTGCATGCGCGTTTGTAGCAGGATTGATTATGACTATTGTTTCGGCAAGAAATATTCATAAAAAGAAAAAGAGTATTTCAGATGCGTTAAATTAATCTTCTGTTACGCGCTATTCAAATCTTTTATGATTTATGCGTGTAGTTTTCTTAAAGCAGAAGAATTTAATTACATGCTTTTTTGAAATATACCGTGTTTGGCGCGTAGTTTTTTTAAAGCAGGCAACAAAACATACGTGCGTTAATGATATTTCTTGCATTTAGCGCGTAGTATCCAGAGAATAGGCGCCATAAACCACACGCGTTTTAGATTCCCAAGGAATAAAGCGCGTAACTTTCCTGAAGCAGGCAATCAAAACTACATGCGTTTTGGCTATTATATGATATATGCGCGTAAATCCGCCCAAACCGCAAACAAAACAAGTAGAAACACAGGTGTTAACATGGAACTCATAAAAGAAATATTTGGCAGTGTAAAAATATATAAACTCAAATCCCGCGATGACAACAGGGGCAATCTGACATATGTCTGCGATGACAGTATCAAGGAATTTAAGGCGAAGGAAACCCGAACATACAAAATGCCTAAGGCAGGAACTTTCTTTGGCATTCATTATCGTGAAGAGATTTCTCCTATGGCGAAGTTTGTAACCGTCATTCAGGGCAAAGGAATGGACTATGTCGTTGATTTAAGGAAGGATTCGCCTACATATTTACAATACGAGGCATTTGAATTATCCGATGAAAACAACTTAGCGGTCCTTGTTCCCGCAGGAATCGGACACGCGTTTATATCGCTGGAAGACAATACAATTCAGGTTTATACAATAGACAGAAGCGGAACTGACGGTCACTCAAAACAGATTAATTATGCGGATGAAAAGATCGGGCTTAAGCTTCCTGTACCAATCAGCGAAATATCCGATTATGACCAAAATGCGCCGTTCATAGAGTGAAAACAGGTGTCTTTGCCGCTTTAAATTGGTAAAATATAATAAAAGAAACAATAAACAATTAGTAATAATTCACAATAAAAAGGACAAAAGGTGGAAAACTATGTGAATTCTGCAAATTGTAACTAAGGGTACAGCATGCTATAATCAGTCAAACATAATGAAGAGGGGTCACAATCACGAAGGTTACTTACGGGGCAGACTTGAAGAAAGGAAGTGATTGTATGAACTACATTATCGAAATCGAAAAAGGTCTTTGGTTTTTAGGATGGTCGCCGCTTGACGGAACCATGCAGACAACAAGTAAAATCGGTCTGGCCTATCGTATGAGAAGAACGGTAGCGCAAAGAACTCTTCCGAAGGTTGTCGAAAAGTACGGTAACGGTCATATTATGGCATCAGCGATTTAACCAAATATATTTAACAAAGCCGGATCTCCCGTCAGTGTACGGGAGATCTTTTTTTGTGCTCTTAAAAAAAATTAAAAAAATTTTTAATTACCTATTGACATGGTAGGTTGAAAGTTGTATTTTATATTTACCGACCAAACAGGTGGGTAAAAACAACAACAAATTTCCAACAGGAAAGACGGAGATTAAAATGGCTAAAGATTACATTATTGATTTTGTAAAAAACATACTTCTGATTCGAATGTGTTCACGATGTCGATGTTGCTTCTGACATCCAAAGCTTTATAAGAAACAAGAGAAAATGAACAAAAAGAACAAATGATAAAAAAACACAATTCGAAAGGAAATAAATAAAATGAGCGATTACAGATTTGAAACATTACAGATACATGTTGGACAGGAGAGCCCTGACATTTCTACAGATGCAAGAGCGGTTCCCATCTATGCAACCACATCTTATGTATTTAAGGATTCCAAAACAGCAGCGGGAAGATTCGGACTTACAGAGAGCGGTAACATTTATACAAGACTTATGAATCCCACTTCCGATGTTTTTGAAAAAAGAATTGCAGCTCTTGAAGGCGGTATCGGAGCATTATCCACAGCTTCAGGATCTTCAGCAATCACATATGCAATTCAGAATATCGCAACTACAGGCGATCACATCGTAGCTTCCAAAAACCTTTACGGCGGAACATACAATCTTTTAGCCCATACGTTAAAAGATCAGGGACTGACAACTACATTCGTTGATCCTTCAGATCCCGAGAATTTCGAAAAAGCCATTAAAGACAACACGAAACTTCTTTATGCGGAGACTCTTGGCAATCCCAACTCGGATATAGCCGATCTCGAGGCAATTTCGGCGATTGCACACAAACACGGAATTCCGCTTATAGTTGATTCGACATTTGCTACTCCTTATCTTCTTCGTCCGATTGAACATGGTGCTGATATCGTAGTACATTCGGCTACCAAGTTCATCGGCGGACACGGAACCGTAATGGGCGGTGTCATCGTTGACGGCGGTAAGTTTGACTGGGCACAGAACGACAAATTCCCCGGCCTTTCCAAACCCAATCCTTCATATCATGGTATCGTATTTACGGAGGCAGTCGGAGCTGCAGCATTTATCATCAAATTAAGAACAACCATCATGAGAGATCAAGGTGCAGCTTTATCACCTTTCAACTCGTTCCTTCTTATCCAGGGTCTCGAAACACTTTCATTAAGAGTAGAAAGACATGTTGAAAATGCTTTGAAGGTAATCGAATATTTAAGCAACCATCCTCAGGTAGAGAGAGTTAACCATCCTTCGGTTGCAGGCGGAAGACAGAAAGAATTATATGATTCATACTTCCCTAACGGAGCAGGTTCCATCTTTACATTTGATATAAAGGGCAATGCAGAAACAGCAAGAAAATTCACTGAAAGCCTCAAGCTTTTCTCACTTCTTGCAAATGTTGCGGATGTTAAGTCACTCGTTATTCATCCTGCATCAACCACACATTCACAGCTTAGTGAGGAAGAATTACTTGATGCCGGCATCAGACCTAACACAGTAAGACTTTCAATCGGTACAGAGCATATCGATGATATCATCGAGGATCTCGAGCAGGCATTTAAGGCAGTGCTTTAATTTGAAAAAATATCATAAAAAAGTATAATAAATAATTAGAATGAACACAGGTTCAGAAAGGAATTAATCATGGGAAAAATATATACATCAGCAGATCAGTTAATAGGAAAAACACCTCTTTTGGAGCTCACACATATTGAAGCGGCAGAAAAGCTTGAAGCAAAGATTTATGCAAAGCTTGAGTACTTCAATCCTGCAGGCAGCGTAAAAGACAGAATCGCCAAAGCCATGCTTGACGATGCAGAAGCTAAGGGACTTATCAATGCAGATACTACTATCATTGAGCCCACATCAGGTAACACAGGTATCGGTCTTGCTTCCGTAGCAGCAGCAAGAGGATATAAAATTATCATCGTCATGCCCGAAACAATGTCAGTAGAAAGAAGACAGCTTATGAAGGCATATGGTGCAGAACTTGAGCTTACAGAAGGCTCAAAGGGTATGAAGGGTGCCATTGCAAAGGCAGAAGAACTTGCAAAGGAAATTCCCAACAGTTTCATTCCTTCACAGTTTACAAACGCAGCTAACCCCAAGGCTCATTTTGAGACCACAGGTCCCGAAATCTGGGAAGATACAGACGGAAACGTAGATATCTTTGTAGCAGGCGTAGGTACAGGCGGAACAGTGACAGGTGTAGGCGAATTCCTTAAGTCAAAGAAGGCAGCAGTTAAGGTAGTTGCAGTTGAGCCCGCAGATTCACCCGTTCTTTCAAAAGGAACTGCAGGCAGCCATAAGATACAGGGTATCGGTGCAGGATTTGTTCCCGAAGTATTAAATACAAAGGTTTATGATGAAATTATCGCAGTTACAAACGATGCAGCTTTCGAGACAGGAAGACTTGTCGGAACAAAGGAAGGCGTTCTCGTAGGTATTTCGTCAGGCGCAGCACTTTTCGCAGCAATCGAACTTGCAAAGAGAGCAGAAAACAAGGGCAAGAACATTGTTGTTCTTCTTCCCGACACAGGAGACAGATATCTTTCAACAGCTCTTTTTGCAAACTAATTTGAGGTATTTATTTTATGATGGTTTCCACAAGGGGCAGATATGCGCTCAGGGTTATGATTGATATTGCAGAGCACTCAAACGGAAATTATGTGGCTATGCATGAAGTTGCCGCAAGGCAGGACATATCGCTTAAATATCTTGAGAGAATTCTGCCGATGCTTGTTAAGGCTAAGTTAATAGAGGGAGTACACGGTAAGGGCGGCGGTTATCATTTGACCAGAAAGCCGTCACAGTATACGGTCGGCGAAATTTTAAGGCTGACCGAAGGAGATCTCGCTCCCGTAAGCTGCTTAGACTGCAAGGGTCCTGAATGCGACAGAAAAGAAGAATGCAGGACGCTTCCCATGTGGGAAAAAATCGACAAAATCGTAAACGATTACTTTGACTCGGTCACAATAGAAGACCTGATGTATAAAGACATAACAGCCAACATATAAAGAATAAACCGCTCATCCGGGCGGTTTTTCTTTTGCGTATAATCGGAAAGACATAAAAATGGTAAATTTATAGTAAGAAAATGAATCATAAAAGTTATGAAAAATCTTAAAAAAACCGATAAATAATTAAATGTGTAAAAAAGATGTTTTGAGGTAAAAAATGGCGGGAATCAATGAACTCATTTTACAAATTGAATCAGGTATGCTGGATGATCAGTTCGCCGATGTTTACAAGGACGAAAACGCCATCAGATATCAGAGAATCAGATATACCGATGCTCTCATAAAATTCAGGGATCTTTATAAAACGGAGGATTTCTGTATTTTTTCTGCGCCCGGAAGAAGCGAGGTTATGGGCAATCATACCGACCACCAGCATGGAGAAGTGCTTGCGGCAGGAATCAATCTGGATGCGATTGCAATCGTTAATAAGACCGACGGCAAGTTAATCAGGATTGTATCAGGCGATTATCCCATGATGAAAGTCGATGTAAGCAGCCTCAACAAACAAAAGTCAAAAAAAGGCTCAAGTGAAGCTCTGATAGAAGGTATATGCAAATATTTCTTTGACAAAGGGTATGCGGTCGGCGGATTCGATGCATATGTTACCAGCGATGTAATAGTTGGCGCGGGTCTGTCTTCTTCAGCAGCATTTGAGACGCTTATAGGAACAATTGTATCGCATCTTTTTAACAACGGATATTTCAAGGATACGGAGATAGCAATAGCGGGCCAGTATGCGGAAAATGTATACTTCGGAAAACCCTGCGGACTGATGGATCAGATGGCTTGTTCGCTAGGAGGTCTGGTGCATGTTGATTTTGCGGATGAGAGCAATCCGATACCGGAAAAGATTATGTACGATTTATCGGACAACGGATATTCGCTCTGCATTACCGATACCAAGGGTTCGCATGCAAATCTGACCGATGAGTATGCGGCCATTCCGAAGGAAATGAAAGAGGTTGCATCATTCTTCGGAAAAGATTATTTACTCGGTGTGACATTAGATGAACTGCTTGCAAACGCTTCTAAAATCCGTGCACTGTTTTCTGACAGAGCACTGCTTCGCGCAATACATTTCGTTAATGAAAATGAGAGAGTTAAAAAAGGTGTTGAGGCACTTAAGAATAATGATACAAATGAGTTTTTAAAACTTGTCAGAGAGTCAGGCAAATCATCGTTTGAGTATCTTCAAAACGTATATGCGGTGAATGATTATCTCAATCAGAATTTGTCTCTGGCTCTTGCAATCAGTGACAGTATTCTGGATAAAAATGAGGAGGCATTCAGAGTTCACGGCGGCGGATTTGCAGGAACGATTCAGGCGTTTGTCAAAAACGAAAACGTACAGGCTTACAAGGAAAAACTTGATGCCGTATTCGGAGATAATTCCTGCCATGTACTTAAGGTACGAAAGTACGGAGGAATAAGGATTTTATAAAAAGGGGATAATTTCATAACAGACTATTTTTGTGAGGGTTACGATGGGCAGAAGAATTTATCTTAACAACGACTGGTATTTCAACGAGTGTTTTTCGGATGAAATGTTACAGCCTTCTTATGACTTTAAGAAAGACGAGTGCGTGAGAATTCCACACACCGTAAAAGAAACTCCCCTGCATTATTTTGATGAGCATGAATACCAGAAAACTGCTGCATATTTTAAGGTAATTAATGTTCCAGAAGAGTGGCGCGACAAGGATGTATTTTTAACATTCGACGGCGTGCTTCATTCATGCGTAGTTTTTGTTAACGGAAAAGAAGCAGGCACACACCTTTGCGGTTATACTGCTTTTACGATAAATCTCGCAGGGCTTATTAACTATGGTACGGATAATATCATCACGGTTAAGGCCGACAGCAGAGAAAATCAGAACTTACCTCCTTTCGGGTTTGTAATCGATTACATGACCTACGGAGGCATCTACAGAGACGTCTATGTCGACGTAAAAGAAAAGGCACATTTCGACGACATTTTTGTATCGGGCGATGCGGAAGGAAACATCCGTGTCGAAATTTCCGCGAGCAAAGATGCCAACGGAATGATTGTCGAAAATTCAATTATTTCCCTTAAGAAAAATGAAGACGGAATACTTGTTTCGGGCGAAGAAAAATCACTCGGAGAAGCTGAATTCTATCCTGATGAAGGTAAAGAAGAATGCGTTAAAACATATAAGTTCGACAATCCCGCACTCTGGGATACCGTGCATCCGAACCTTTATATTTTACGAAGTGTATTAAAGGATGCGGCAGGAAAAATCGTCGATGAAAACAGAGTAAGATTTGGTTTCAGAAGCGCGGTTTTCAAAGCCGACGGATTTTATTTAAACGGAGAAAAGTTTAAGATAAGAGGCTTAAACCGCCACCAGAGTTACCCTTACGTAGGCTATGCAATGCCTAAAAATGCGCAGGCAAACGATGCAAAAATCCTAAAAGAAGAACTCGGACTTAACGCAGTCCGCACATCGCATTATCCGCAGTCGCATTACTTCCTTGATGCATGCGATGAGATAGGCCTTCTGGTATTCACTGAAATACCGGGATGGCAGCATATCGGAGACGCCGTATGGAAGGATATCGCGGTTGAAAATGTAAAAGAAATGGTGCTTCAGTACAGAAATCATGCATCGATTATTTTATGGGGTGTTCGAATAAACGAGTCCGTGGATGACGATGATTTTTACAAACGAACCAACGAAGCGGCTCACGCACTTGATCCGACGAGACAGACCGGCGGTGTAAGATGCTATAAAAAATCAAATCTCCTCGAGGATGTATACACATACAACGATTTTATCCACAGCGGAGGCAATCAGGGGTGCGATAAAAAATCAGCCGTCACAAGCGATATGAGCAAGGGTTATTTTATCAGCGAATACATGGGACATATGTTCCCGACGAAAGCTTTCGACTGGGAAGAGCACAGACTCGAAGATGCTATAAGACACGCGCGAGTTTTAAATGATGTATCCGCGAATGACGATATAGCGGGAAGCTTCGGCTGGTGCATGTTTGATTACAATACGCACAAGGACTTCGGAAGCGGCGACCGTATCTGTTATCACGGTGTGACCGATATGTTCAGAAATCCGAAGATGGCTGCATATGTTTACGCAGAGATGCAGGATGAAAATCCCGTGCTCGAGATAAGCTCATCGATGGATATCGGCGAACACCCGGGGTGCAACAGAAACGAAACATATATTTTCACAAATGCCGATTCCGTGAAGATGTATAAGAACGATAATTTCATCAAGGAATATGTGCATGAAAACACGCAGTTTAAGAACCTTTATCATCCGCCGATAAAAGTGGACGACTATATCGGAGATGTACTTGAAAAGGCAGAGAATATGTCTTCCGCACAGGCCAAGGACGTAAAAGATATTTTAAACGAAGTTGCAAAATTCGGCCTTTACAAAATAACGACTTCGGCGAAACTTAAAGCCGCAAAACTCATGCTTTTCCACCACATGAAAATGGATGATGCGGTACAGCTTTACAACAAGTACGTCGGCGACTGGGGCGGCAGCGCGACCACCTACAGATTCGAAGCAATCAAGGACGGAAAAGTCGTAAAAGAGATTAAAAAATCGCCGATGACGAAGGTTAACTTTGAGATAAAAGCAGACCACACGGATTTAAAAGAAGACAATACTTACGATGTCTCATGCATCAGAATCCGCGCGGTGGATGAGAACGGAAATCTGCTTAACTATTTTAACGATCCGCTGGTTCTTTCGATTGAAGGTGATGCCAAAATCATCGGACCGAAAATCATTTCCCTCTCGGGTGGTATGGGCGGTACCTATGTTAAGAGTATCGGAAAGGCTGGCAAAGCGAAGCTTACGGTGAGCGATAATTACGGAAAAGTTATGGGGATGACAGATTTTAATATAGCAATAAATGATTAAAAGTATTCGTTTCTGATAATGAGGAGAATTCTTAAATGGAAACGGAGGGAGTAATATGAAGCTTGGATTTAAAGAGAAATTCGCATACGGAATAGGAGCGGTCGGAAAAGACATGGTTTACATGCTTTCCGCGAGCTACATCCTGTACTATTATCAGGACATCATGGGCGTTTCCGCATGGGTAATGGGTATCATTCTTCTGATAGCCAGAGTTTTTGATGCGTTTAACGATCCGCTTATGGGAGTGCTGGTTGCAAAGACCAAAACAAAATGGGGCAAGTTCAGACCGTGGCTTTTTATCGGTACGCTTACAAATGCAGTCGTACTGTTCTTTATGTTTGACGCACCGCCCACGCTTAATGCAAAAGGCATGATAGCCTACGCAGCAATCTTTTACATTCTCTGGGGTGTAACCTACACCATGATGGATATTCCTTACTGGTCGATGGTTCCCGCTTTTACGGAGTCAGGGAAAGAGCGAGAGAACATGTCCGCACTCGGCAGAAGCTGCGCAGGTGTGGGTTCCGCAATCATCACAATTGTTACCGTTCTTGCGGTTGCAGCCATCGGTAACTTCGCACTTTCCAAAACAAACGATAACGTTTCAAAACAATTTAATAATACATTCGATTATGACGGTGTCAGTGCTTACGCTGCAGAACTTGACGAAGCAGGTAATACTACAGGTAACGTGAAAGAAATCCGTCACGTTATCATCAATGTAAAAGCCAGTGCAAAAGAGTTTGAAAACGAAACATCTTTTAACAACAGCAACTGTAATTTTGACGTTTTCTTTAAAAATGCAAAAGGATATACAACCGGCCAATATACAAAAGATGACTGTTCTATGGATATCGTTACTGACGACTTAAACTATACGGCTTTGGCAGTAATCTATCTTTCAAGTGACAAGTTCGAGAAGATAGACAATGAAGAAAGCTCCATGAATATGAATATTACTTCCACCAAGGAAGTTGACCGTCTCGGCTTTAAATATTTCTCACTTATCGTTGCCATTCTTTTCTTTGTATTCATCCTGATTACCTGCCTTTTCATAAAAGAAAAGTCGACAGTGGATGTACAGACAGCAAGTATCGGCGATATGTTTAAGGCACTCGTTCAAAACGATCAGGCAATGGCGATTGTTATTACAATTGTGCTTGTAAACTCGTCCGTTTATATTACTTCCAACCTGCTTATTTACTTTTTTAAATACGATATAGGCGGAGCTTCATGGCAGGGCAATTACACGCTCTTTAATACTTTCGGAGGCGGCATTCAAATACTTGCGATGATGCTTTTCTTCCCGATTATGAGAAAGTTTTTAAATACGCTTAAGATGTTTTACGTATCTGTTATCTCCGCAATATTCGGATATGTTGTACTGCTTGTGATGGCGCTCTCGGGTGTTAATTCGGTTTATCTTTTCTTCGTGCCCGGATTTTTCATCTTCGGTGCAGTGGGACTCTTAAACGTACTTGTTACAGTATTCCTTGCAAATACCGTTGACTATGGCGAGATTAAGAACAACAGAAGAGACGAATCGGTTATTTTCTCAATGCAGACCTTCGTCGTAAAACTTGCATCAGGCATTGCAGCACTTGCGGCAGCAATCAGCCTTTCGGTATTTAAAATAAGCGAAACAAGTTCAAGTTACAAAGCAATCGACGGCAGTCTCTTAAAAGGTCTGCAGACGGCAATTGACAACATAAAATCAAGCGGCGGAGTATCCGTATCGGGCGGTTCAATCATAGGACTCAGATTTGTGATGACCGTTCTTCCGATGATAGTGCTTGTAATCGCACTCTTTATCTTTAAGGCTAAATATAAACTGAATGATGAGAAACTTGCTGAGATTACCGCTAAAATAAAAGAAAGACGCAGCGAATCCTAAACAGAAAATATAAAAAAGGAAAACACTATGATACTCATAAAAGACGGCAGATTTGTTCTTTCAACCAACAATACAACATATGCTTTTGACACACTTGCGACCGGTCATTTAGAGCATCTTTATTACGGCGCGCGCATAGATTTTTCAGACGATCTAAAAGAGTTTGAAGTAATCAAACCAAAGCGTGAATTCGCTCCCGGAAATGTCATCTCGTATGATGAAGAGCATCAGTCATTTGCACCCGAAGATACATGCTTTGAAATATCATCATCCGGCAAGGGAGATTTGCGTTCTCCTTTTGTTGGCATAGTACATCATGACGGCAGCAGAACAAGTGATTTTATCTATGAAAGTCATGAGATAAAAAAGGGCAGAGAAGAGAGAAAGACTCTGCCCGGTTCGTATGATGAAAATGATGCTTGCGAGACATTAGTTATCACGCTAAAAGACAAGAGTTATGACGTAAAACTTTTGCTGTGTTACGTGGTCTACGAAGACAAGGATGTCATTGCGAGATATGTCGATTTAATCAACGAAGGCGAGGAAGAAATCAAGCTTGAGAGACTTTTAAGTTTACAGCTTGATATGAATGAATCGGACTACGACGGCATATTCTTTGCGGGAGCATGGGCGAGAGAAATGCAGAGCTACAGAACCCACATTTCACAAGGCATGCATGTTAGCCGAAGCAATACAGGTACAAGTTCAAGCCGTGCAAATCCTTTCTTTATGATTGCAAAAGAAGAGACCATGGAAGACATTGGTGAGTGTTTCGGATTTAACTTAATCTACAGCGGAAACCATATGGAAATCACCGATGCGAATTCATTCGGAAAGGTGCGTATTCAGTCGGGAATCAATGACGAGGGATTCTTGTATTCTCTTAAAAAAGGCGAAATCTTCGAAGCACCGGAAGCTGTTATGTGCTATTCGGACAAGGGATTTAATCTTTTAAGCAACCGCCTCCATGAGTTCGTAAGAGAGAATATTGTTCGGGGCGAATGGAAGAAGAAAGAACGCCCTGTATTAATTAATAACTGGGAAGCCACATACTTTAAATTCGATGAGGATAAGCTCGTAAAAATTGCTAAAAAAGCTGCGGAAGTCGGCATCGAATTATTCGTAATGGATGACGGATGGTTCGGTGAGAGAAACGACGATACGTCTTCTTTGGGCGACTGGGAAGTAAACAAAAAGAAAATCCCCGGCGGTCTTGACGGACTGTGTAAAAAGATCAACAAACTCGGCCTTTCTTTCGGACTCTGGGTTGAACCTGAAATGGTAAATGTAAAGAGTAAACTTTATGAAGCCCACCCCGACTGGTGCCTTGCAAATCCCGATACTCCACACTCCGAAGGACGTCATCAGAGAATGCTTGATTTAACCAAAAAAGAGGTAAGGGATTACTTAATCGAATCACTTTCAAAGATATTCTCATCAGCCAATATAGAGTACGTTAAATGGGACATGAACAGAATTCTGTCGGACGTCTATTCACAGGGAATGCCTGCCGAATTTATGGGCGAGATTACGCATCGATATGTGCTGGGACTCTATGAAATTTTAGGAGAATTAACAAAGCGTTTTCCGAAGATTTTATTCGAGGGATGTTCATCGGGCGGCAACAGATTCGACCTTGGAATTCTTTGTTTCTTCCCTCAGATCTGGGCATCGGACAATACCGATCCCATATGCAGGAGCGAGATCCAGGAAGGCTTAAGTTACGGTTATCCGTTAAATACAATCGGTGCGCATGTTTCCGCATCGCCCAACCATCAGACACTTCGAAAAACACCGATGAAAACAAGGGCCGCTATAGCATCGTTTGGGTGCTTTGGATATGAGTGCAATTTAAGTGATTTTTCCAAAGAAGAAACAGATGAAATCAAAAAAGAAATTGCGCTCTACAAAACTTACAGAAGCGTAATGCAGTTCGGAGATTTTTATCGTGGCGGCAAAGGTCCCGCAAGGCTTAATCCCTCATCCTCGACCAGTGTTCTATCCAATCCTTCGGGAAGCGGCAATATAAGCGAATGGACTGTTGTATCAAAGGATAAAACATGCGCTGTCGGAATGATGCTTAAAAAACTTGCTTTGCCGAATACGCAGAATACAATCTACCATCCCAAGGGACTTGATGAGAATTTCGAATACCTCTTTGTTAACAAGGAACTTGAGTACGATATAAGAGATTTCGGAGACCTGGTAAACACGATTTCGCCGATTCACTTAAAGCAGAATTCGCTTCTTTTAGACATAATCGCAAAGAAGGTTAAACTACCGAGTGAAAAGGAAAATTATGTGGCAAACGGCAGGCTTTTATGCACCGCAGGTGTCAGACTCTGCCAGGATTATGCGGGCACGGGTTATAACGAAAACGTCCGCTATGCGCAGGATTTCTCCACCAAGATGTACATTATGGAAAAAATCGAAGAAAATGATTCCGATTCAGAAGCCGGGAATACTTGAAAAAATGCCCAAAATCCGATAAAATAGCACGTGGATTTTAATAACACACATTAAGGCTTCACCTTGAGAGGAAGCTGACTGATGAGGTGTATATTTTACAACAAGGAGATATACCCATGGGAATAAATGTTGCATGCCTTGACCTCGAAGGCGTATTGGTACCGGAAATCTGGATTGCTTTTTCGAAGGCAAGCGGAATCGAAGAATTAAAGATTACTACAAGAGACGAGCCTGATTATGACAAACTGATGAAATACAGAATCGGTATTCTTAAAGAGCACGGATTGGGCCTTAAGGAAATTCAGGATACTATCGAAAAAATAGATCCGCTTGACGGCGCAAAAGAGTTCCTCGACGAACTTCGTGACAATATGCAGACCATTATTATAAGCGATACATTCGAGCAGTTTGCAAAGCCTCTCATGAAGAAACTCGGCATGCCCACACTTTTCTGCAATTCACTTATTGTCGGCGACGACGGTATGATTACAGGCTATAAGATGAGATGTGAGAAGTCCAAGTTAACCACCGTTAAGGCTCTTCAGAGCTGCGGCTTCGATACAATCGCAACCGGCGACAGCTTCAACGACCTTGCAATGATTCAGGCTTCAAAGGCAGGATTTTTGTTCAGATCCACAGAGCAGATTAAGGCTGATTATCCGAACCTTCCTGCATACGAAGAATATGCGGATTTACTTAAAGCATTTCTTGATGCGGCAAAATAATATTTAGACAATAAAAAAGGACGCCTAAGCGTCCTTTTTTTATTTCAACAATTCATATAATCTTTTAGCAGCTTCCGTGGTATCTTCCACACTTCCGAACATTGAAAATCTGAAATAACCTTCACCGCAGGCTCCGAAGCCTTCGCCTGGCGTTCCGACTACCTGGATTTTATTAAGCAAAAGATCAAAGAATTCCCAGCTTCCCAGGCCATCAGGACATTTCATCCAGATGTAAGGTGAGTTCTTGCCACCGCAGTACCAGATGCCGAGCTTGTCGAGAGTTTCCATCAATATTCGTGCATTGTTTTTATAAATATCAATGTTGGCATGAATCTGCTTTAAGCCTTCTTCGGAGAAGACTGCAGCGCCGCCTTTCTGAATGATATAAGATACACCATTTGTCTTGGTAGTGCGGTTTCTAAGCCACATTGCGTTAAAATTCATACCGTTTCGCTCGAGATCCTTGGGAATAACAGTATAACCGAGTCTGGTGCCGGTAAAGCCTGCCGTTTTGGAGAATGAACAGATTTCTATCGCACATGTTCTTGCACCTTCGATTTCAAATATGCTGTGAGGCAGCGTATCGTCCTCTATAAAGGCTTCATATGCTGCGTCGAATAAAATGACACTGCCGTTCTTATTGGCGAAATTTACCCACTCAGAGAGCTTCTCCCGGTCAAATACGGCACCGGTAGGGTTGTTGGGTGAGCAGAGGTAAATAATATCTGCTTTTGTATCGTCATTAGGAAGGGGAACGAAACCGTCTTCCTTGGATGATGAGAGATGAACTATCTTTCTTCCTGCCATCACGTTTGCATCCACATATGCGGGATATGCGGGTTCGATTACAAGAGCCGAAGATGAGCGGTCAAACAAATCGAGGATATCTCCGAGCTCATCCGATGCACCGCTTGATACGAATACTTCGTCATCGGAAAGATTCACATTACGTCTTTTATAATAATTTGCGATTGCACTTCTTAAAAAAGGAGCACCTGCTTCAGGCATATATCCGTGGAAGTTTTCCTTGTTGCCCTGATCGTCTACGGCGCTGTGAAGAGCCTTTATTACTTCATCGCAGAGAGGAAGCGATACATCACCGATACCGAGACGAAGCAGTTTTTTATCAGGATTGTCTTCGAGATATTTCTTTGTTTTTAAAGAAATATTATAAAAGAGATATGAGTCTTTTAAGTCTGCATAATGCATGTTGGGTGTAATCATTTTAATCACCTTCGTTTTCTTTTATTGATTTGAATATAATTTTATATCGCCTTCGTAAACAAATGTTGCAGGTCCCTGCATTGTAATTTCCTCGTCGGAGGAGATGCTGATTGTGAGCACTCCTCCGTCAAGGATGATGTGGATTGGAGTATCATAATCGCAGTATTTATTTTTGACTGCGGCAAAAGCTGACGCACATGCACCGGTACCGCATGCCATGGTAACACCACTGCCTCTTTCCCATACACGCATACGAAGTTCGTTTCTTGAAAGTACTTCAACGAATTCAACATTTACGCCGTCGGGAAATGCTTCGTGATGTTCAATTACGGGACCGAGTGTTGTTAAGGGTGCGTTTTCTGCGTCTTTTACGAATATAATCGCATGAGGGTTGCCTGTTGAAACACTCTTGCAGATAACGTTTAATGATTCGGTATCCAGATCAAAACTCTTTGAACCGAAAGGCAATTCGGTCTTCTGCAAATTCATGGCAATGTTTGAATAGTTATTTACGGTGTTGGGAATATTTAAAGACAAATCGCCTTTATCTTCACCTTTTCCCATATCTACGGAAACACTCACAACGCTTCCTGCCATTGTTTCAAGAGACAGATATTTGATGCCCGACATAGTGTCGATTTTAAGTTCAGTTTTATCGGTGTACCCTTTATCGTACACATACTTTCCGACACATCTGATACCGTTTCCGCACATCTTTGCTTCGCTTCCGTCTGCGTTAAAAATACGCATCTGAAAATCAGCCTTATCCGAAGGAGAGATATAAATCATTCCGTCAGATCCTGCGCCGAAATGTCTGTCAGACATTTTAATCGATAAATCTTCTATGTTTTCCGGAACTTTGCCGAATACGTATAAGTAGTCGTTTCCGAGACCGTGCATTTTTGTAAAGTGCATTTTCCATTCCTCCTTTAAGTATTTCCCCTAAATCACTTATTCCGCATCTATTGTTGAGATGCCCATTGTTACTTCTTCTAATACGTCAAGAAGCATTCTTACGGTATCGAGGGAGGTGAGCATTGTAATGTTGTTCTGAGTTGCCTTAAGTCTTATTGCAACACCGTCGCCGTAGTGGTTGCCCGATAATACGGCACGAGTGTTTATGATGTAGCTCACATAGTCCGAGTTAATAGCATCAAGTATTTCGTTGCTGCCTTCTGAGGGCTTGTGAAGTATTCTTGTCTTTACACCGTGATCTCTTAAAAACTCCCCGGTAACAGTGGTGGCTTCGATGTTAAAGCCCATGTTGTAAAATCTTTCAACCAGCGGAAGAGTTTCTTCCTTGTCTTCATCCGCAACGCTGACCAAAACGGTTCCGTAGTTCTTAAGTTTAAGTCCCGATGCAATCATAGCTTTGTACATTGCACGGTGAAGCTTTTTATCATATCCGATTGCCTCACCCGTTGACTTCATCTCGGGTGAAAGATACGAATCCATACCGCGCAGCTTCGAGAATGAGAATGCGGGAACCTTTACGTAGTAACGTGATTTTTCCTTAGGATAAATCTCTGTGATTCCCTGTTCTTTTAGGGACTTGCCGAGGCTAACGAAAGTTGCGATATCTGCGAGGCAGTAACCTGTAGCTTTCGAAAGGAAAGGAACCGTTCTTGAGGAACGAGGGTTAACCTCGATGATATAAACTTCCTCGTTAGGATCAACGATGAACTGTATGTTGTAAAGTCCGATGATTCCGATTCCGAGACCGAGTCTTTTAGCATAATCAAGAATTGTATTTTTAACCTTATCCGACAGGCTGTACGAAGGATATACGCTGATTGAGTCACCCGAATGTACACCGGTTCTCTCAACGAGTTCCATGATGCCGGGAACGAATACGTCCGTACCGTCACAAACAGCATCGACTTCGACTTCTTTTCCGCGGATATATCTGTCTACGAGAACAGGCTTGTCTTCGTCGATTTCAACGGCTGTTTTTAAGTATCTTATAAGCTCTTCTTCCTTAGCGACAATCTGCATTGCACGTCCGCCAAGCACGAACGAAGGTCTTACAAGTACAGGATAACCGATTTCAGAAGCTGCCTTAATACCGGCCTCGATGCTTGTTACCGCACATCCCTTAGGCTGGGGTATACCGAGTTCTTTTAAAAGATGCTCGAATAAATCTCTGTCTTCAGCCTTATCTATTGCCTCACAGCCTGTACCGATTATGTTTACACCGCGTTCTGCGAGAGGATCCGCAAGGTTGATTGCGGTCTGTCCGCCGAGTGTTGCGATAACGCCTTCGGGCTTTTCAAGCTCGATGATGTTCATTACATCTTCGATGCATAAAGGCTCGAAATAAAGTTTGTCAGAACATGTGTAATCTGTGGATACGGTTTCGGGATTGTTGTTAATGATTATAGCTTCGTATCCTGCTGATTTTATGGTCATTACAGCATGAACTGTAGAGTAGTCGAATTCAACGCCCTGACCGATTCTGATGGGTCCTGAACCAAGAACTATGACTTTCTTTCTGTCCGATATAACGGACTCGTTTTCTTCTTCGTATGTTGAGTAGAAATACGGTATGTAACTGTCAAATTCTGATGCGCAGGTGTCAATCATTTTGTACACGGGAACAATCTTATTCGCATGTCTTAAATCAAAGATTTCTTTTTCGGATTTATTCCAGAGAATTCCGATTTCCTTATCCGAAAAGCCCATCTTCTTGGCGCTTCTTAAAATGTCGATATCGCCGATATTTTTGGCAAGTTCTTTCTCGGCATCCATGATAAGCTTTATCTTTCTTAAGAAGAAAAGATCGATAGCTGTGATTTCATTGATTTTATCAACATCCGAGTTTCTTCTTAAAAGTTCTGCGATGGCATAAATTCTGTCATCTGTACCGATTTTGATGTATGAATAAAGTTCCTCATCGCTCGTAAAATCAAACTTAGGCGAGTGAAGATGGAAGTGACCGATTTCAAGCGAACGAACTGCTTTTAAGAGGCTTTCTTCAAAGGTTCTTCCGATGCTCATGACTTCGCCGGTAGCCTTCATCTGAGTGGAGAGCGAATTGTTTGCATCGGTAAATTTATCAAATGGGAAACGAGGCATCTTTGTTACGACATAGTCGAGTGTCGGTTCGAAAGATGCGGGTGTGTTTGCTATCTGAATTTCATCGAGTGTCATGCCTATACCGATTTTTGCAGATACTCTGGCGATAGGATAACCGCTGGCTTTGGATGCGAGAGCGGAAGAACGTGAAACTCTGGGGTTAACCTCGATTAAGTAGTACTGGAACGAATTCGGGTCAAGTGCAAACTGTACGTTGCAACCACCTTCGATTTCAAGCGCTCTGATAATCTTTAAAGCGCTGTCACGAAGCATGTGATATTCTTTGTTGGTCAAAGTCTGCGAAGGACATACAACAATCGAGTCACCGGTGTGAATGCCGACGGGGTCGAGGTTTTCCATGTTACAGATTGTAATGGCTGTGTCGTTTGAGTCACGCATTACTTCGTATTCGATTTCCTTAAAGCCTTTGATGCTCTTTTCGATCAGTACCTGTTTTACGGGCGAAAGTTCAAGAGCGTTTTTCATGAGAGGAAGGTATTCTTCTTCATTCTCCGCAAAACCGCCGCCTGTTCCGCCGAGTGTAAATGCAGGACGAAGAACTACGGGATAGCCGATTTTTTCGATTACTTTAAGGCCTTCTTCTATGGTGGAAGCTATATCTGAAGGAAGTACGGGCTCGCCTAATTCTTCGCAGAGTTCCTTGAATAATTCTCTGTCTTCGGCGCGCTCGATACTCTTGCTTTTTGTTCCCAAAAGCTCGCAGCGGCATTCATGTAAAATGCCTTTTTTCTCAAGCTGCATTGCAAGGTTTAAACCTGTCTGTCCGCCGATACCCGGAAGTATTGCATCGGGACGTTCGTATCTGATTATTTTGGCAATGTACTCAAGGGTTAACGGCTCCATGTAAACCTTATCCGCAATGGCGGTATCGGTCATGATTGTCGCAGGGTTTGAGTTGCAAAGAACAACCTCATAGCCTTCTTCCTTTAATGCAAGGCAGGCCTGGGTTCCCGCGTAGTCAAATTCCGCTGCCTGACCGATTACAATCGGGCCGGAACCTATGACAAGTACTTTTTTAATATCAGTTCTCTTGGACATTTTATTATCCTCTAATTAATGTGATTCGTGCATTAAATCAATAAATTCATCAAACAAATATGAGCTGTCCTGCGGACCGGGAGCGCTTTCGGGATGGTACTGAACCGAAAACAATCTGTCCGATTTATTGGACACACCTTCAATTGTGTTATCAAGTAAATTTATATGTGTGATTTCAAGACCCGTATCTTTTATGCTGTCGTTATCAACTGCATAAGAATGGTTCTGTGAAGTAATTTCAATTTTGCCTGTTTTAAGGTTTCTTACAGGATGGTTTCCGCCACGGTGACCGAATTTTAATTTGTATGTTTTCGCGCCACTTGCAAGAGAGATTATCTGATGGCCGAGGCAGATGCCGAATATAGGATATTTGCCGATGAGCTTCTTAATCGTCTCAATGGTTTCAACAACATCCGTGGGATCTCCGGGGCCGTTTGAAATAAACACGCCGTCGGGATTAAGTCTGATAATGTCTTCCGCTGTAGTGTTCCAGGGAACCTTTATTACGTTGCATCCTCTGCCTGTGAGTGAACGCACGATGTTCTGCTTCATACCGCAGTCGATTGCAACGACGTTTAGGTTCTTTTTAGGATGTGAAGACATGGAATTATTTCCCGGATAGGAGATGATTTCCTTACAGCTTACTTTGGAAACCGCATCCTTCGGGATTTCATTATTTTTAATGATTTGAAGACCTTCTTCAAGAGAAGTGCCCATGTTTGTAATGAGTACTTTTCTGCTTCCGAGGTCTCTTATCGAACGTGTGATTTTTCTTGTATCAACGCCGTAGATACCGGGGATTTTAAATGCCTTTAAAACTTCGTCCACGCTTCTTTCGCTTCTGAAGTTTGAAGGCTCGTCGTTTATCTCTCTGACGATAAGTCCGCCGATGGTGGGAATCACTGTTTCGTAGTCCTCTGAAGCCATTCCGTAGTTGCCGATTAAAGGGTAGGTCATAACTACAGCCTGGTAGGTGTACGAAGGATCGGAGATGATTTCCTGATAACCGACCATGGAAGTATTGAATACTATTTCGCAAAGCTTATCTTCGGTATCACCGAAAGCGTAGCCGTAGTATTCAACGCCGTCTTCAAGTATTATTTTTCTGTTGTAATCTTTCGAGGTTAACATTTTTTTATTCCTCATAAAAGTATTAATTATATTTCAGAAATTCTTTTCTCAAATCTGTCTTTTCTTGTGTCTGTAGGAATCGTAGTCGGATATTCTCCGCTAAAGCATGCACTGCAGTATTCAGCGTTTCCGCAGAGTGCTCCGAGTTCTTCTACAGGTAAGAAACCGAGCGAATCGGCCCCGATAATCTTTGCAATTTCATCCACACTGTGATGGCATGCAATTAAGTTTTCTTCGGAATCGATATCTGTGCCGTAATAGCAGGGATGAAGGAAAGGAGGAGAAGATATTCTCATGTGTACTTCTTTGGCACCTGCTTCTTTTAGCATGTTTACTATACGACCGCTTGTCGTTCCGCGGACGATTGAGTCGTCTATTAAAACTATGCGCTTTCCGCGAACCACGTCTTCGATGGCGGAAAGTTTGATTTTAACTTTATCAAGACGCTTGCCGGGAGCAATAAATGTTCTTCCGATGTAGTTATTCTTGATAAGTCCGATTTCGTAAGGAATGCCTGATTCTCTGCTGTATCCGAGTGCAGCATCAAGGCCCGAATCGGGAACGCCGATTACAAGATCCGCATCTGCGGGATGTGCTTTTGCAAGTACCGCGCCTGCATTAAGTCTAGCGGTATGAACGGATACGCCGTCGATAACCGAATCGTGACGTGCAAAATAAATGTATTCGAATATACAGAGTTTTCTGGGTTTTCTTTCGCAGTGTTCTTTCTTTGAAACGATGCCGTTCTTTGAGAAAATAATGATTTCTCCGGGTTCGACGTCTCTTACAAATTCTGCACCGACTGCTTTTAATGCGCAGCTTTCGGAAGCTATTACATAAAGTCCGTCAGGAGTTTTACCGTAACATAAAGGTCTGAAGCCGTGAGGGTCTCTTGCGCAGATGAGTTTCTGGGGAGACATCAAAACGAGCGAATACGCACCGTCTAAGGAATACATAGCCTGAGATAGTGCGTCTTCGATTGACCCTGTGAGAAGTCTTTCTCTTGTGATGATATAAGCGATGATTTCGGTATCGCTTGTTGTATGGAAAATCGCACCTGAAAGTTCAAGTGTGTTTCTAAGTGTTGCTGCATTAGAAAGGTTGCCGTTATGTGCAAGTGCCATGCGGCCTTTCTGGTGATTAACCTCGATGGGCTGGCAGTTGCTTCGGTTTGTACCACCGGTTGTACCGTATCTTGTGTGTGCTACGGCCATTGTGGCATCAGGAAAAGAATTGAGTACGTCTTCGCTGAAAACTTCGCTTACAAGGCCCATATCCTTGTGGGATGTGAAAACGCCGTCATCGTTTACAACGATACCGCAGCTTTCCTGACCTCTGTGCTGAAGTGCAAACAAACCGTAATATGAAAGTGTGGCAAGATTGCAGGGTTTGGGAGAGTAGATTCCGAAAACCCCGCATTCCTCATGTATGCTCATGATTAACTCCGATTAAAAATTCATCTGATTTTCTTTATAGTGTTTAAGTGCCGCGCCGATAAATCCCTTGAACAAAGGATGAGGTCTGTTGGGACGGCTCTTAAATTCAGGATGGAACTGTACGCCGAGATAGAAATCTTCGTCAGTGATTTCAACTGTTTCAACAAGGTTTCCGTCGGGTGACATACCGCCGATTGTAAGTCCTGCATTTGAAAGTACTTCACGGTAGTCGTTGTTATATTCATAGCGGTGTCTGTGACGCTCGCTGATTTCCTTGGCACCGTAGCATTCTTCCATCTTTGTGCCTTCGGATATTACGCAGGGGTAAGCACCGAGTCTTAATGTGCCGCCCTTGTCGATATCGTCACTCTGACCGGGCATAAAATCGATAACCTTGTCGGGACACTGCTCATCGAATTCGCCTGAGTTTGCATTTGCAATACATGCAACGTTTCTTGCGTATTCGATAACTGCAATCTGCATACCGAGACAGATTCCGAAATAAGGAAGATGATGTTCTCTTGCATATTTAGCTGCAAGAATCATTCCTTCGATACCTCTCTGGCCGAAACCGCCGGGAACGATGATTCCGTCAAGATGTGAAAGTTTTGCATCGATATCGCCTTTTTCGAGTTCTTCCGAATCAATCCATTCGATGTTTATATGTGTATTGTGGAAATATCCTGCATGTCTTAAAGCTTCGGCTACGGAAAGGTAAGCATCGTGAAGGCCTACATATTTTCCTACGAGACCGATGTTGATGCATTCGGTTCTTGCTTCAATGCTTTCAACCATCTTTTTCCATTCGTCGAGATCTGCTTCTTTTGCCTCGATTCCGAGTTCTCTGCAGACTACCGAAGAGAAGTTGGATTTTTCAAGCATCAGAGGTGCTTCGTAAAGTATCGGAAGGGTAATGTTTTCAATTACGCAGTCGGGCTTTACGTTGCAGAAGAGTGAAATCTTTTTAAAGATCGATTCTTCAAGCGGCTCGTCACATCGTAAAACAATGATGTTGGGGTTTACGCCCATTCCCTGCAGCTCTTTTACGGAGTGCTGAGTAGGTTTACTTTTATGCTCGTCCGAGCCGTGTAAGAAAGGTACTAAGGTTACGTGGATAAAGAGCGAGTTTTCTCTGCCTACTTCAAGTGAAATCTGACGTACGGCTTCGATGAAAGGCTGTGATTCGATATCACCGATGGTACCGCCGATTTCAGTGATTACAACATCGGCATTTGTCTTTTTGCCGACACGGTAAACGAATTCCTTTATCTCGTTTGTGATATGAGGAATTACCTGTACAGTAGAGCCGAGATATTCTCCGCGTCTTTCTTTGTTAAGTACATTCCAGTAAACCTTTCCTGTGGTAAGGTTCGAATATTTATTTAAGTCTTCATCAATGAAACGCTCGTAATGACCGAGGTCCAGATCGGTTTCGGCGCCGTCTTCGGTAACGTAAACTTCGCCGTGCTGATAAGGGCTCATTGTGCCGGGGTCTACATTAATGTAGGGGTCGAGTTTCTGAGCGGCTACTTTAAGTCCGCGTGATTTTAAAAGTCTGCCGAGTGATGCTGCTGTAATTCCTTTTCCAAGACCCGATACAACGCCTCCGGTTACAAAAATATACTTTGTCATTCGAAACCTCCTCACATTAATGTTTAGTATTTATTCAAGTTCTCGTTTTGCCTTATTCAACGGTAACTGATTTGGCAAGATTTTTTGGTTTGTCGATATCGCACTCATTTAACTTCGCAACATAATATGCAAGCATCTGAAGCGGTATAATTTCCACTGCGGCCGAGAAAAGCGTGTCGACCTTGGGAACGTAGATTACATCATTGGCAACTGATACAATCTGATTATTTCCTTTGTAGGTAAGTGCCAGCACGTCTGCGCCACGTGCCTTTACTTCAACGATATTGCTTAATGTTTTTTCCA
>JAEEGF010218335.1_pt1 | contig 25542 bp, 24 predicted proteins | sample 9134171 | NCBI WGS metagenome assembly JAEEGF01 (sample SAMN16246542, study PRJNA631951) | gut metagenome | biome: gut microbiome; feature: rumen; material: AP-attached | host: Bos | place: Iran: Karaj | collected 2018-10 | reverse complement strand
ACGGAGCGGAGAGGCTCGCCAGCCTCGACGGCGTCGCCTTCGCAGGTGACGTCGACAAAGACGATGTCGCGAAGTTCGTGCTGGGCGTAATCAGTAATACCAACGAAAGCAAATTCGCCTTCGATACGCACCCATTCGTCGTCCTGGGTGTACTTCAGATTTGCAGGAATGTTCATATTTCTATTTAATTATATGTATAAATTCAATCACTAAATCGAATGCAAAATTACATATTTTTTTTATATCTGAGAGAAAAAAATAAAAAAATGGTAAATTTTTTTTCTCCAATTGGAAAAAAAGGATTACTTTTGCATCGTCAAATCAAGGATAAGAGGACTGGTTGGATCTGTGAGAGTATTTGATAATAAGCATCTTATTCACTTTCCCTGAAAAAATAAATCACACAAGAGAGGAACAACTATTTTAACATGTATAGTAAATCTGAACTGACTGCCAAGGCCCATATCGAACTAATCGAGATGGCAAAAGAGATGGGCATACCCAAAGCCACGCGCATGGATGCGCAGGAACTGATCTACAAGATCCTGGATCACCAGGCAGAAAACCCAGTAAGAGAGCAGAACAGTGCCAAAGAGCAGAGAAATATGGGAGGAAATTCCGAGAAACCCTTTACGTCATCTATGGACGACGACCGTAGATCGCACCGTCGCCAGCATATGAAGCCGAAGCTGCTTGCCGAGTCGACAATGAAGAACCCGGAGCTCCACAAGAGTCGCAAGGCTACTCCCGCGCAAGCCCCGGTGGCAGAGGAACACCCTGCGTTGCCCGACTTGAATTTCCAACTTTCGTCGCTAGAGATGCCCGAAGTCCCCGAGGTTCCCGAGGTGATGAGCCCTTCGGGTCGTCTGCTGTTCCGTCAGGCCGACCGTCCTGAAGCCGCCAGAGAAGCCGCTGCCCCTGAGCGTCAGGCGGCACCCGAGGCAGGTGGAGAGGCGGCCGAACAGGCGCTGCCCCAGGCACAGGCGCAACCCGCCAAGAAGAAACGCGGCCGTCCGCGCAAAAATGCCCAGGACGCTGTGTCCGAAGCCGCTCCGGCACAACCCGCCGAAGCCAAGGAAGAGAAGGGAGAGGAAAAGCCGGAACAGGGACAGCGGCAAGGCCAGAAACAAGGTATGCAGCAGGACCCTGCCCGCGAGAAGAGACAGGAGCAAAGGCAGGAGCAGCATCAGGAACAGCGACAGCAGGAACGGGAGCCGAGACAGGAACGACCGGCGGAACAGCCTTCTGAACACAGGCAGGAGCCGAAGCAGGAGCCCAAGGAGGAGCATCGACATGAATATGCTTTCGAGCGCGAAGGTGTCATCGAAGCCGAGGGGGTCCTCGAGATGGTTCCCGACGGCTATGGCTTTCTCCGCTCGAGTGACTATAACTATCTCTCCTCACCCGACGACATCTACATCTCGCCCGCGCAGATACGCAACTATGGCCTCAAGACGGGTGATACCGTGCGTGGCAAGGTGCGTCCACCCCGCGAAGGGGACAAATTCTTCCCCATGGTCAAGGTCCTTGAGATCAACGGGCTGGCACCCGACCGGGTGCGCGACCGCATCCCCTTCGAGAGCCTGACGCCGCTCTTCCCCAACCAGAAGTTCAAGCTCACGGGTCATCCGCAGGAGACGCTCTCCACACGTATCATCGACCTCTTCACCCCCATAGGAAAGGGTCAGCGAGGTCTCATCGTGGCACAACCCAAGACAGGTAAGACGACCCTCCTGAAGGAGGTGGCCAATGCCATCGCCTTCAACCACCCCGAGGTGTACCTCATGGTGCTGCTCATCGACGAGCGCCCCGAGGAGGTTACCGATATGCAGCGTTCGGTGAAGGCCGAGGTCATCGCCTCCACTTTCGACGAGCCCGCCGACCGTCATGTGCGCATCGCCAATATCGTCCTGGAGAAAGCCAAACGTCTCACCGAGTGCGGCCACGACGTGATGATCGTGCTCGACTCCATCACCCGCCTGGCTCGCGCCTACAACACCGTGCAGCCCGCCAGCGGCAAGGTGCTCAGCGGAGGTGTCGAAGCCAACGCCCTGCAGAAGCCCAAGCGTTTCTTCGGCGCCGCCCGCAAGATAGAAAACGGAGGCTCGCTGACCATCATCGCCACGGCCCTCACCGACACGGGTTCCAAGATGGACGATGTCATCTTCGAGGAGTTCAAGGGTACCGGCAACATGGAGCTGCAACTGGATCGCAAGCTGTCCAACAAGCGCATCTACCCCGCCATCGACCTCACGGCCTCCTCCACCCGTCGCGACGACCTCCTCGTCAAGCCCGACATTCTGGCACGCAGCGTGGTGCTCCGCAACCACCTCACCGACCTCACCCCCGTCGAGGCTATGGAGTTCCTCCAGAAGCAGATGGTGCACACCAGAGATAACGAAGAGTTCTTGTATACGATGGATAAGTGATAATGCGTTAATGTGTGAATGCGTTAATGCGTCAGTATTTTAATGTGTGAATGCGTGAATTTTCAATTCTAATGTTTCATTTTTCAATTCTAAAGCGTTAGCGTGGAAATAATAAAGGTTATATGAAACGAGGATTCGGAAGTGACAATCACTCGGGTATCAGCCCCGAGATCCTGCAGGCGATAGCTGCAGCCAATAGCGACCATGCCCTCGCCTATGGCGACGACGAGTGGTGCGCCCGCACCGAGGAGGTGTTCCGTCAGCACTTCGGAGCACAAGCCAAGGTCTATTTCGTCTTCAACGGCACGGGAGCCAATGTGATGAATATCGACGCCATGTGCCGCTCGCATGAGGCTGTGGTGTGTGCCGAGACAGCACATATCAATGTCGACGAATGCGGAGCGCCGCAGCGCGTGGTGGGATGCCGTCTGCTGACGGTGGACACCCCCGACGGCAAGCTGACGCCGTCGCTGGTGAAGACACGCCTTCACGGTTTCGGCTTCGAGCACCATTCGCAACCCAAAGCCATCAGCATCACCCAGAGCACCGAACTCGGGACCCTCTACACCCGCGAGGAGATCAAGGCGCTGGCCGACCTGGCACACAGCCATGGGATGTACCTCCATATCGACGGGGCCCGTCTGGCCAATGCTGCCGTAGCCCTCGGATGCTCTTTCAAGGAGATGACCACCGACCTGGGCGTCGACTGCCTCTCTTTCGGCGGCACGAAAAATGGGTTGCTGATGGGTGAGAGTTGTGTGATCCTCAATCCGGCGCTCGACGTCGACCTCAAATACCGCCGCAAGCAGATGACACAGCTCTGCAGCAAGATGCGCTTCATGGCGGCCCAGTTCGAGGCTTACCTGACCACAGATCTATGGCGTCGCAACGCCGAACACAGCAACCGCATGGCGCAGCTGCTCTATGGCGAAGTGAAGGCTCTGGGTGTCCGTGTGATGTATCCCGTGCAGGTCAACAGTGTCTTCGTGCAGCTGCCTGCCGAGGTCTGGCATGCGCTGCAGCAGGAGTATTTCTTCTACGACTGGGACGAGGCCGCCAACGTCGTCCGCTGGATGTGCTCCTTCGATACCACCGAGGAAGATATACACAACTTCGTCGCCGCACTGAAGCGCCTGCTATAAAAAAGGACGCTGTTTTTACAATAATTCACCAATAATGGTGACCCCGCGGGGTCACCTTTTTTCTTATCTTTGCAAAAAAAATAATTACTACATAAACTATGTTACTATCTGAACTACAGACAGGAGAACGTGGTGTGGTCGTGCGTGTGACAGGCCACGGAGCCTTCCGCAAGCGCATCATAGAGATGGGATTCATCAAAGGTGTCACCGTGGAGACCATCCTCAACGCACCGCTGAACGACCCTATAAAATACCGAATCATGAACTTCGAGGTGTCGCTGCGGCGCAGCGATGCCCGGAAGGTGGAGATAGTGTCGGAGAAAGAGGCCGAGAGGGAGATAATCCATCACGACGACTATACGCCCCTGGAGGCTCCCGAGTACGGCGCCATGCACCATATCGCCGAGGAGCGGTCGAAGACCATCAACGTGGCCCTCGTGGGCAACCCCAACTGCGGAAAGACCAGCATCTTCAACATCGCTGCCCATGCCCATGAGCGAGTGGGGAACTACAGTGGCGTCACCGTCGACGAGAAGGTGGGCACGTTCACACATGGCGGCTACACGTTCCATCTTGTCGACCTGCCCGGCACCTATTCGCTCTCCGCCTACTCGCCCGAGGAGCTCTACGTCCGCCGCCACATCATAGAGAAGAACCCCGACATCATCCTCAATGTCGTCGATGCCTCCAACCTCGAGCGCAACCTCTACCTCACCACGCAGCTCATCGACATGGACATCACGATGGTGATGGCGCTGAACATGTTCGACGAGCTGAAGCGTAGCGGCGACAGCCTCGACATTGGGCAGCTGAGCACCCTGCTGGGCATGCCCATCGTCCCCACCACCGGACGTTCCGGCAAGGGTATCGATAAGCTGTTCGACACGATAATCGATGTCTATGAGCGGAATCAAGACGCCGAGAGAGAGCTGGCGACACCGTCCTACCGCCACATCCATGTCAACCACGGTCGGGACCTGGAGCGTTGTATCAGCCGTCTGCGCACGGAGTTGTATGAGCATGGCTTCAGCGACACGCTGTCCACGCGCTTCCTGGCCATCAAGATCCTGGAGAACGACAAGCAGCTGGAGACGTATGTGCAGCAGCGCGACCCCGACGGCAGCGTGCTGAAGATGCGCGATGAGATAGCCGACAGGTTCAAGAAAGAGATAGGACGGCGCCTGGTGGACAAGGATATCAGCAAGGGCCATCAGGTGACGGTCGAAGAGGAGCCTCAGGATATCGAGTCGGCCATCACCGATGCCAAATATGCCTTCGTGCGCGGAGCCCTGGCGGAATGCTACAGCAAGAACGAGAAGAGCACGCTTCATGCGCATACCGACAAGATCGACGCCCTGGTGACCCACCGCTGGCTCGGCTACCCGGTGTTCCTCGTCGTCATGTTCTTCACCTTCTTCTGCACCTTCGCCATCGGGCAGTACCCTATGGATTGGCTCGAAGCCCTCTTCGGGTGGCTGGGGGAGCAGGTGGGTGACGCCATGAGCGAGGGACCCCTGAAGAGCCTCCTCTGCGACGGCATCATCGCCGGCGTGGGGTCGGTGCTGGTCTTTCTGCCCAATATCCTCATCCTCTACCTCTTCATCTCCTTTATGGAAGACAGCGGCTACATGGCCCGGGCCGCCTTTATCATGGACAAGCTCATGCACCGCATGGGCCTCCACGGCAAGAGTTTCATCCCCATGATCATGGGCTTCGGCTGCAATGTCCCGGCCATCATGGCCACGCGCACCATAGAGGACCGCAAGTCGCGCCTCCTGACCATGCTCGTCATCCCCATGATGTCGTGCTCCGCCCGTATCCCCGTCTATGTCATCCTCGTTACGGCCTTCTTCAGCCAGTGGGCTGCCTTCGTGCTCATGGGGCTCTACCTCCTCGGCATGGTGATGTCGGTCCTCATGGCCAAGTTTTTCAGCCGTTTCTTCGTCAAGGGCGAGAGCCTTCCCTTCGTCATGGAGCTGCCGCCCTACCGCATGCCCACCGCCAAGGCCGTGCTGCGCCATACCTGGGAGAAGGGCAAGGAATACCTCAAGAAGATGGGCACCATCATCCTTGGCGCCAGCATCGTGGTGTGGGCTCTCAGCTACTTCCCCACCAACCCCGACCGGCGGGTGCAGGCGGAGAACAGCTACATGGCCAAGATAGGCAAGACCATAGAGCCCGTCATGCGGCCCTGTGGCTTCGACTGGCGCCAGAGTGTGTCGCTGCTGGCGGGCGTGGGTGCCAAGGAGGTCGTGGCCTCCACCATGGCCGTCGTCTACGCCACCTCCGACGAGGAGGCCGTAACGCTCGAAGAAGACAGCGAGAGCCAGGAGAACGAACGCCGCATCAGCGAACTGGTGCGCAACAATATGTCGCCCCTCTCGGCAGCCTCCATGCTGCTCTTCATCCTGCTCTACATGCCGTGCATCTCCTCCGTCGTGGCCATCAAGAACGAGAGCGGGCGATGGAAGTGGGCGGTTTTCACCATCGTCTACACCATAGGCCTCGCCTGGATAGTCTCCACACTCTTCTACCAGATAGGGTCGCTACTTCACTATCAGCTTCTTTGAGGCGACGCCGGTGTCGGTGTTGATGCGGAGGAAGTAAACGCCGGAGGACAGCGATGAATGGGGATGATGAATGAAGAATGGAAGGGGGAGGGAGGGATGACAACGCGGCCGGTGGCGTCTTTTTTTGCCATTTTTTTTCACGTCCGTGCACCTCGTCTGTCGACTCCTCGACGGCGGCAGGGAAAAAAAATGGGAGCCTCCGAGGAAGCTCCCATTGCTGTGTGTGGGGATGTGATGCGTCAGCTGATGGTGCCGCTGCCGAGGTGGCGGCTGTTGCTGATTCTGCCCTCGTTGTCGGGCCCTGCGCCTATGGCGAAGCCCCAGACGTGTACCAGGTGGCCGTTCCAGTAGTCGGGCACGGTGACCTTGAGGGTCTCTTCGGTGCGGGAGTAGGGATCGCTGAGGATGCCGGCCTTGGCATCGGGGGAGTAGACGTAGAGGAAGACCATGTCGTCGCTGTCGGCGCCGATGACGGAGGAGGAGTCTACCTGTGCGACGTCGACCTCAAGGGGGGTGGTGAAGGAGGGGGCATCCAGCTGAGCCTCGGGGAGGTTGCCCTTGGCGATGAGGAGGTCGGCGAAGTCTATCGTGGCGGTGCCGGGGATGGCCGCATGGACATGATCCCAGTTAAGCTGGATGAAGACGTTGCCTTCCGTGGTGCGGTTGCGGCGAGCCACTTCGGCGAGGCCGAGGCGGATGGCCGAGAGGAAGGCGCCGGACAAGGAGGTGATGGCTGCGAAGCGGGTGCGCACCAACTGCTGTGCCTCGCTATTGCGATTGCGGATCTGGCGCTTGTAGGCGCGCATCACCGGTTTGCCTTTCCAGAACGAGCCCACAACGGTGCCCACTTTTCCAATGAATCCATCGAGGATTCCCCAACTGATTTTTGCCATAATTTTTAAATGTTTTAAAGGGTTAATACTGATTTTTTTTCTGTCGGTCGCGACGACAATGACAATTTACGGCCCAAACCGTGTTACCCCTTCAAATGTAAACGCCTTTTCCTGCAAAGTAACCGAAAGTGACAGTTTTCCTCATCGCTCGTCCCATGCAATCACTCATCATGTCAAGGTCATCCCTTGGGGGGATGCCTGAGGAGTGTGTATGCCGTCTTGTCCACCCGTCCATTCTCCTGCAGCAGGTTGTCGGCAATGACATTGTTGATCTCCGTACGGCTGTAGAAGATCTTGCCCTCCACCCTCGAGGGGGTGAACAATCCTCGCCGGGTCCATTTCCACAACGTCTTGCGTGAGATATGTAGCATACGGCACACGTCGGCGGTGTCGAGCCACTCCACGTTGTCGGGTGTCGCCTCGGGCCGCTCGGCATGTATCACCATCCCCTGCCGTGAAGCGGGATACTCGCGGCGCATCAGTCGCTCCAACTGTTGGTCGGTCAGGTGCCCTCCATGGCGCATGCTGATGCTGAAGTTGTTCACCCTGCCGTCAGGCGTGGTGTAGAAAAGATAAATCAATGTCGGCTCGGCCTCGTAGTCAAGCTCCAGTTCGTGCAGGATCTCCTGCAGTTCTTCTTTTGTCATCATTTCTTTTGTCTTTTGTGGGTTAAACAATCGATGGCAAAGGTAGAGCGCTTTTTCTGACTATGAATCAGCTCCTTTAGACATGAAATTTATCGTTCTTGCAGCGCATGGATTCCTTGGGTTTCGCGACGCTAAGCGTTTGTTTTGCGATAGTTTTGCGACAATAAAATGTTAAAAAAAACTTGTACGGAAAGAAAAAAATATTTACCTTTGCAGTGTCGATTACCATGTTCCATACACAGTCTCCGCACCCTTATCGTCAGAAAAACAGGTATATAAGGAAAAAGTAGTGGAGTGCTGCGGCGAGTTTCTGCCCGCCGATGCCGATGTATTGCAGCGTTTTATGACCCGCCGACACCTCCCCCTCGAGGAACAGATGGCCCTCTGGCGCGGTTTCTATCGCCAGTGGCCCGACCCCGAATGGGCGCGCATCTGCCTCTCGCGGGCACGCGACATCAAGGCGCTCCTCGCCCTCGAGCAGAACCTCTTTCCCGGAAGCGTCGATTCAGCGTCGACGGTTGTCGAGGCTGAGAAGCCCTTGTCAGCCACTGTCGAGCGCCATTTTGTGTGGCTTGGCGACCGCTATGCCATCGGTGTCGAGCCCCTGCGCGACGGCATCTCACGACTCGCGGCGGCTGGCCTCATCGCCTCCGACCGCGACCAGCAGACGGCTCTCCGCCGCTGCCTGGGCCTGGCCCTCAACGAGCAGGAGCGCTCCTCCGACCCGCCGTGGGTCCTCTGGCTCGGCCCTTCCGACATGCTCAACCACCTCGTCGACACCCTCTGGCAGCTCGGCCTCATCCATTGTGCCGGCGGCAACCGCCTCAAGTGGCAGACCCTCTGCGGCGCCTTCCTCCGTGCCGACGGCTCCCGCTTCCCGGCCTCCATCAAGAGCAACCGTTGCACCAATCGCGAAAAAATCAAGACCCTCGACCGCGCCATCCTCGACTCCCTGCGCTTCCTCCGCGGGAAACAAGGCGGCAGTCAATAAAATAAGGGGGACATTTCCTCTCATTGCCTTTTTCAACATGGGGACAGAGCACATGCATGAGGTTAGGATTGCCAAGAAAGACCTTGTCGGGTTTTATAAGATATTTGTAGTTCTTTTTTTTGTTGAGTCGGAAATATTTTGTATCTTTGCAGTTGTTTCTGTAGATAAGAGAATATTACGATGATATTATATAATTCATTGATAATCAAGCCATTTGCCCCCCCCACGGGGCTGGAATAGAGTAAGTTACGACACTGATAGCAGTGTCGCCGAGACCCTGCCGCACAAGGAGAGTACCTGTGCCGGCAGGGTTTTGTTGTTGCCCTTTATGGTCTTCGGGATGCTGTTCACGGCTTGCGGCAAAGAGACCGTCGCAGACCCCAACGGCGCCGAGGGCTTCGACCCCCATCCCACGTGGACAGACAGCACGAACAACTTCTGGGAGAAAGGGCAGAGGGACAGTAGCACCCTTGGCACCACAAGGGAGAACGCCATCACCAAATATTTTTGACACCATGAAACGATTCTACAAATACTTTTCCCTTGCCCTCCTTGCGCTCCCCTTCGCGTCGTGCGATAGGGAGATTGTGTCTAGGGCCGAATACGAGGCGGCGGTGGCGCGCGCCGACGAGCTGGAAGGCCGCAACGACTCGCTGGAACTGGAACTGTCGGACCTGAAGATGTATGTGGGGCGACTTGAGGAGGAGAACACAGAACTCACCAGGATTATTGAAACGACGGGGACCTGTCTGCCATGAAAATATTGGCGACGAGTGCGCTGAATAGGGAAGACTTTGCAAAATAACGCAATCGGGTGTTTTTTTGTAAAAATAACGCGATTGGGGAAGTTTTCTTTATGCACAAAGGGCGGGGCGAAAAAGAAAGCAAAAGGGGTTTTTTTGCAGAATGAGAAAAAAATCGTATTTTTGCATTTTCTTTTAGTAAAGGATATATTATAATATAGCTATGCAGACAGTCACTCTCGGCCGGACAGGCCTCGTGGTGCCCCGCAACGGTTTCGGGGCCCTTCCCATTCAGAGAATCAGCACCGACGACGCCGTACGGCTCGTCCATCGCGCCCTCGACGGCGGCATGTACTATTACGATACCGCGCGCTTCTATACCGACAGTGAGGAGAAACTGGGCATAGCTTTCGAGAAGCGTCGTCACGAGGTGATCATCAGCACGAAGACCGGAGCCGTCACCGTGGAGGGTTTCTGGAAGGATCTCCACACCTCCCTCCGGCTGCTGAAGACCGACTATGTGGATGTCTACCAGTTCCACAATCCCGATTTCTGCCCGCGTCCAGGTGATGGGACAGGGCTCTATGAGGCCATGCTGGAGGCCCAGCGCCAGGGCAAGGTGCACTATATAGGCATCTCCAACCACCGTCAGAGGGTGGCGACAGAGGCTATAGAGAGCGGTCTTTACGACACCCTCCAGTATCCTTTCTCCTACCTGGCGACGGAGGCCGACCTCCACATCGTCGAGCAGTGCCGTGAGCACAATATGGGCTTCATCTGCATGAAGGGACTCTCCGGAGGCCTCATCAGCCACAGCGCCGCCGCCTATGCCTGGCTGTCGCAGTACGAGGTGGCTCCCATCTGGGGCATCCAGAAAGAGAGCGAGCTTGACGAGTGGCTCTCCTATCAGGATAATCCGCCGACGCTGACGGCGGAGATGCTGGCGGTGATAGAGAAGGACCGCCGGGAGCTCAGCGGCGACTTCTGCCGCGGCTGCGGCTACTGCCAGCCCTGCACCGCGGGCATCCAGATACAGGACTGCAACCGCATGAGTCTCTTCCTCCAGCGTGCACCCCACAGCGTCTACCTCACCGAGGAGTGGGCCGGGAAGATGGCAAAGATCGACGACTGTGTCCACTGCGGCGAGTGCATGACGCGCTGTCCCTACGGGCTTGATATACCTACGTTGCTGAAGAAGAACAAGAAAGACTTCGACGAGACCTGGGCGAAGAGATGAAGGCCATAGCCCACATAGAGACTCCTTTCAAGGATAAGTTCGGTGTGCCGCGTCAGGCGGGGCTTGTGGAGTATGAGTCCCGCGTGGTCTTCGAGCCCGAGTACCGGGTGGCGGAGGCCGTGCGTGGCCTCGAGGAGTTTGACTATCTGTGGCTCATCTGGAGGTTCCACCTTGCCGACAGGGAGGGGTGGAGTCCCACGGTGCGTCCGCCGCGCCTGGGAGGCAACAAGAGGGTGGGGGTCTTCGCCACGCGGAGTCCCTTCAGGCCGAATCCCATAGGCCTTTCCTGCGTGCGGCTGCTGAGGATGGAAGAGGGGCCTGTGCTGGTGGTGCAAGGGGCCGACCTTGTGGACGGCACTCCCATACTCGACATCAAGCCTTACCTGGCGTATGCCGACAGCCATCCTGACGCCCGCAGCGGTTTCGCTCCCGCCGCACCTTCTTCGCCTCTGGAGGTGGAGGATCCTTCGCGGCTCCTCGCCGCGGTCCCCCCACACCACAGGAAAGCCCTGGTGGACACCCTCGCCCTGGATCCCCGTCCCCACTATCACCACGATGCCGACCGCACCTATGCCGTGCGCTACGAGCACTGGGAGGTGAGGTTTAAGGTCGCGGGCAATAGGCTTACTATCACCGCCATAGAGGTCGTCGGCTGAGGGGGGCGGTATCCCGGAAAAGTTAAATAATGTTAACAGTGCAGCGTTTGTGGCTTTTTTTCGTCTATGAAGAAAGTTTGAAGGTCGGAAGGTGACGTTTAAAGGTTATCGTTTAACGGTTAAAGATAATGGAAGAGAATTGAAAGTTGAAAATTGAAACACTAACGCACTAACACATTAACACATTAACGCATTAACACATTCAATCTGATTTGATGAGGGACGATTACACACAGTTGGTGAAGAGGTGCCGCAAGCATGACGAGAAAGCTATGCGGGAGCTCTACGACGAGATGGCTCCCATGGCCATGGGTGTGTGTATGCGCTACTGCCGCAGCCGCGAGGAGGCACAGGACCTTTTCCAGGAGGGCTTCCTGAAGGTTTTCGAGCATATCGATTCCCTCAGGGAACCACGGAGCGTGGGGGCATGGATCTATCATATCATGGTGAATGTGTGTGTGGAGTACCACCGGAGTCGCAAGGAGATGCGCAATGTGGAGCTGGCAGAGCATGAGACCGTGACGCTGCCACTAGACCCTTTCGGTATGGAGGAGATCGTCAAAGCTCTGCAGCAGCTGCCACCCCAGCAGCAGACGGTGTTCAACCTGGTGGAGGTGGAGGGCTACAGCAACGAAGAGGTGAGCGAGCGCCTGAGCATTACGGTCTCGTCGGTACGCTCCACCCTGTGCCGCGCCAAGGCAATGCTGAGAGAGAGGTTGAAAGGTAATGGTTAACGGTTAACGTTTAACGGTTAAAGGATGTTTTTTTAGAAAAATAACGAGATATGAATCTGAAGGATTATCGTGAGCAGCCCGACGAGGGGCTTTTTGAGAAGATAGCACGTCGCGTGCGCCGTCGCCGCATGCTGCGCAGGGGTGGTGTCACCGCCGCGGTGGTGGCCGTGATAGCAGTGCTTTGTGTGGTGATGTGGCCCGAGGGGAAGAAGAATGAAGGGGCCGAGCTGGCCCAGCAGCTGCCGTCAGGGACAACGGGTCCCCAGGAGCAGCTGGAGAATGCCGAGGGTGGCCAGCCGGTACAGGCGCTCACGGCGCAGGCTTCCCAGGATGCTGTGAAGGAGCCTGCCGCTACCGTCGCGCCTGGCAACAGCATGGTGACGCCGCCGGCAGTGGCTAAGAGCAATGGAACCGAGGGAGAGGGCGAGGCCGATCTGACGACCCTCGTCCCGAATTTCTCCCATGTGACCGCCGCCGACCTGTCGGTGCCGACGGCGCCACAGCAGGAGCTGAAATACTGGAGGGGATGTATCAACGACGGCTCCCGCCGTGTGGAAGTGGAGAAGGTCGATGCCGACAACAAATCCCATGCCACCACCCCCCATGCGTCTGACGCCGCGAAGACTGGCGAGCCGCCCTTGCACGAGGACAACCTCTTCTGGGCACCCAACGTCATCGTCCCGTCGGGCGACGTGGAGGCTAACCGCACCTTCGGGATGAAGTTCTCCTCTCCGGTCAGCCAGTTCCAGATACATATCTACAATCGTGGCGGGCGCGAGGTGTACCACAGCAGCGATCCCTCCTTCTCATGGGACGGCACCGCCAAAGGGACGCCGGTGGCCCAAGGGGCCTACATCTGGGTGGTCAAGTTCCGCGACAGCGACGGCAAACCACGCGAGGGTCGCGGCACCGTGACGGTGATAAGGTGAATTTGAAAGATGGAAAGTTTTTAGGTTTTAGAGTTTGAAAGTTTTAGGGGTGGATTTGATGGGGGTGCAGGACGGAGAGGAAAATTGCATTGCCGATGCCATTTATCGACCCCGGGAGGGGGTGTAGGAAGGGTGGGAAAGGAAATGGCATAGCGTTAATAATAAGGGCATTAGGTGCCCTTTTATTTTTTTCAATGTATTAATTGAAATAAAATGCGTATCTTTGCACCCGAAAAATAGCAAGGGCCATTCTATCGCTCGGCAGCGATGCTGAGAGGAAAGTCCGGGCAGCGCGAGCCACCATGCTTCCTAACGGGAAGGCACTCGGAGAATGCGTTAAAGCGTTGGAGGGGTGACAGAGAGCGCCACAGAAAACAAACCGCCTTGCATGCCTATGCGGGGTAAGGGTGAAAACGCGGGGTAAGAGCCCACGACGTGTCGCGGCGACGTGCACGATGGCAAGCCTCATGGGCTGAAAGACCATGTATACCGACATTCAAGGGCTGGCTCGCCCGAAAGGTTGGGAACTGTCGGCAAGTGCCGACACCCGCCCGATGTCGGGGGGTAGGTTGATAGAGACCGTCGGTGACGGCGGCCCTAGATTAATGATAGAACACGACAGAACCCGGCTTACAGACCCTCGCTATTTTTGAATTGAAAATTGAAAATTGAAATGGAAATGAAGGGTAATTTCAAATACAGAAAGATATGGCGTATCTTGGTGTGCGTCATGTTTTTCAATTTTCAATTTTCAATTTTCAATTTGTTGTCTTCCTGCTCCGGCGAATATATAGGGGTGCCCCGAGCCGAGGTGCTCCGCTACCAGACGGTACCCACCTACGGGGCGTTGTATGACTTGGCTGCCGCCTACGGACGCTCCCTCAACAGTGCCCTGAAGGCCGACACCCTCCATCCTGGCATGTATGCCGAATACGGGGTCACCCTGGCCCTGATGGGTCACGACGGCACGGCCTGCCGCATGCTCAATGCCGAGGTGAAAGCTTTCCCGGAGAGCCGTGGCATGATCTATCGCATCAAGCAGCGTCTCCTGCCGGACTTCCTCGGCGACACGCTGACGTCGACCCACGACAGCGCCAACCTCGAGCAGCTGGCCTCCTGGGCCTACGACTCCATCACGGCCCTCAAGCCCCTGCCGCCGGTGGCCCCCGTCATCGACAGCACCGACAGTGTGTGGATCTCCCAGCAGACGCCCGTGGATTCGATAAGCTACCCAATACGCCTCACCGCGAACCAGAAGCGTGAGCTCCTGGAGCAGCAGCAGGCAGAGGAGGCTGCGCGGCAGCAGCATGTCGCCGACTCGATAGCCGCCGCCAAGCAGGCGGTTATCGACGCCCGCAAGCAGGCTCAGCTCGACCGTGAGCAAGAGAAGAAGGCCAAGGAAGAAGCCCGCAAGGTGGAACAGAAAGCCCGCGAGCAGCAGCGCGAAGAAGAGCGCAAGCAGAAGGCCGCCCAGAGAGAGGAAGAAAGGAAGAGAAAGGCGGCGGAAAGGGAAGAAGCAAAGAAAAAGAAGAAGAAAGAAAACTGAAAATAGTGGGTGGTTTGTAGTGGGTAGTTGAATTTGAAAAATTGAAGATGAAGTTGAAAAAAAACAATAGGATGGGATTTGTATGGCGCATCGTGGGTTGTGTCCTGCTTTTCATTTTTCAATTTTCATTTTTCAATTTACTATCCTCCTGTGGCTCGCAGAAGAAGCTCGACACCTACAGCGACATCTATTCCGAGCGTCCGTCGGTGATCTATGTGGCTCCGCTGAACGACCTCTCCACGCGACGCGCCCTGCGCACTACCGAAGACTCTGTCTACAATAGGTCGCTCAACATCGCTGCCAAGCACCTGTTCCTGACCACCTCGGATCCCCTCGTCCACAATGGCTACTATCTCCCCGGCCCCTTGGCGTCGGCCCAGATTGCCGCCACGGAGTGGCGCACCGGCAAGCAGCTGCGCAACGACAATATCAACGACTACTATACCGACATGGGTATCGACGCCGTGCTCTTCGTGACCCTCCACAGCTGGAAAGCCACCTACAACACCTGGACCGTCGAGGTGGAATATGTGTTGCGCTCCACACGCACCGGCAATGAGCTCTTCCACGTCTCTGTCAACGCCATGAAGATGCTGACCACCGACTTCAAGGGCAACCTGCTCCCGCTCCGCGAGGATGCCGATTTCGCCAGCCGCTATGGCTGCGACGTGGAGACCGCCCAGCGCTGCCGCCTCGTGGAGACTCTCAACCAGTATGTCCTCAAGGACCTCCCCTCGGGTGCCCATGCCCGCCAGCACAGCACCGAGCGCTATATCCCCTCGCATCCGGAATACTTCAACCTCAAGATACACCCTGACGGCAGTGTACAGATGCTCAAAACAGAACTCTATGAGTGAATTGAAAATTGAAAATTGAAATTCATGCTACTCGAAGTATCCCTTACGCCAGCCCTCTACCCCTATAGAACCCTTACCAGTCATCATGCCACGGTGGCTATCGATGTGCTGCGCGCCACCACCGCCGTCTGTGCTGCCTTCCAGGCCGGCTGCCGCGAGGTGGTGCCCCTCGACAGCCTCGAGGCCCTGGAACCCTACAGGGAGCAGGGCTATGCCATCGCCGCTGAACGCGGAGGCCGTAAGCTGCCCGGTTCCGACTACGGCAACTCGCCCACGGAATATATGGGCAAAGACATGCGAGGGGTCCGGTTGGCCTACAGCACCACCAACGGCACCATCTCCATTCTCCGCGGCGCCGATGCGGAGTTGACGCTGGTGGGCGCCTTCGCCAACCTCGACGTCCTGTGCCGGCGGCTGGAAGAAGAGGGTAGGGACGTGGTGCTCCTCTGCTCCGGCTGGCAGAACGACTTCTGCCTCGAGGATACCCTCGTGGCCGGCGCCATCATAGAGAAGCTCACGATGCAGGACAGCGGACACGAGGCTGCCGGCGATGCCGCCCACATGGCCGTGGCCCTCTGGAGGCAGGCAGGAGGGAACCCCTTCGACTACTGCCGCGAGGCGTCGCATGTCCACCGGCTGCAGGGCTTCGGCCCACAAGCCCAGGCCGATATCGAGTTCGCCTTCCGGCAAAATACTTGCAGCGTGGTGCCCATGCTGAAGAAAGGAGTCCTCACGCTATGAGGAGGCCGCTGACCATCATGCTGGCGCTGGCCGCTGTCCTGTTTGCCCAAGCCCAGGACCCGGAGTTGATTCTTCGCCAGGACTCGGCCGCCCAGGCCTTCCCGCAGCTGTCTGCTATCCCGCCGGCATCCCTCTGCGAGAACATCACCCTCTCCACCTCCTCCACGGGCCTCATCAGCCTTGGCCTCTTGGCTGCCTACCAGCCCGACGTCAACAACTGGGCTGTGGCGTTGCGCGACGAGGTGATGTACCACAACCCCTCGAAACTGGAATTCGACAACTACCTGCAATACCTCCCCGCCGTCACTCCCATGGCCCTCAACCTCTGCGGTTTCGAGGGACGGCACAACCTCAAGAAGCTGCTCCTCCTGGAGGGCGGCAGCTACCTGCTGGGGGCGGGATGGCTCAACGCCTTCAAGTATGGCTTCGCCAAGGAGCGTCCCGACAACTCGGCTAGCAACAGCTTCCCCTCAGGACATACCTTCACAGCCTTTGTCGGCGCCGAGATTATCCGCCGCGAGTATGGCAAGGAACACCCCTGGCTGGCGGTGGCGGCCTACGGTGTGGCCACCCTCGTGGGTGTAATGCGCGTCTACAACAACCGCCACTGGGCCGGCGACGTGCTGGCCGGCGCAGGACTGGGAATACTGAGCACCACTCTGGTGTATTGGGTGTTGGATTAGATAAGAATTAAGAGATAAAAGATAAGAGTTAATAGATAATAGTTATGATAAAATTCGACAATCTCAAAGGCGATCTCTTCGGCGGTGTCACCGCCGGCATCGTCGCGCTGCCGCTGGCGTTGGCTTTCGGTATACAGGCTTTCGGGGCTGTCCCTGGCGGGGCATCGCTGGGAGCCCTTGTAGGACTCACGGGAGCCACCCTCCTCGGCTTTTTCGCCTCCCTCTTTGGAGGCACCCACAGCCAGATCAGCGGTCCCACGGGACCCATGACCGTCATCACGGCCACGCTGGTGGCTGGAGCCATCAGCGCTCCTGGCGGCAACATCTCCACCGTGCTTATCACCATGGCCCTTGCCGCCCTCTTCTGCGGCCTCTTCCAGATTCTCTTCGGACTCATCAAGATTGGCAAGTATGTACGCTACATCCCGTATCCTGTGCTGAGCGGCTTCATGAGCGGCATCGGTGTCATCATCATCCTGCAGCAGCTCTACCCGCTGGTGGGTGGCAGCGGCAAAGGGTCGATGGTTGAGCAGCTCGCCGGGCTCCCGTCAGCCTTCGGGGCCCTCAATACCACCGCGCTGATCCTTGGCCTCGGCACCATCGCCATCATCTACCTCTTCCCCCTGCTCACCAAAAAGGTGCCTTCCACCCTTGTGGCGCTCATCGTCATGACGTTGGTGTCGCTCCTCTTCGACGAAGGCACTTTCGCCACCATCGGCCATATCGACTCGGCCCTCCCCATGCCCTTCTTTGCCAACGAGAACGTCGACATGGGCGCTCTCGGCAACTGGGGTAGCATCATCATCGCAGCCATCATCCCCGGCCTCACCCTCGCCGGCCTCGGCAGCATCGACACGCTGCTCACCTCCGTGGTGGCCGACAACATCACCAAGACCAAGCACAACAGCAACCGTGAGCTGATAGGGCAGGGCATAGGCAACGCCGTGGCGGGCCTCTTCTGCGGCCTCCCCGGAGCCGGCGCCACCATGCGCACCGTCGTCAACGTCAAGAGCGGCGGACGCACGCAGCTCTCAGGCATGGTGCATGCACTCTTCCTCCTGGCCATCATGTTAGGCCTCGGCAGCGTGGTGCAGTATGTGCCACTCTCTGTCCTCGCCGGCATCCTCCTCACCGTGGGCGTGGGCATCATCGATGTCAAGGGCTTCAAAGACCTTCCCAAGATACCGCGTGCCGACGCCGTGGTGCTCATCGTAGTCTTCCTCGTCACCGTCTTTGTCGACCTCCTCACAGCCGTGGGCATCGGCATGGTCATCGCCTGCGTGCTCTTCATGAAGCGCGCCTCCGACCTCGTCGAAGGAGGCTACAGCAGCCAGGAACTCACCAATTTCGACAAGGAGAGCCCCTGGGACGACGAACACGGCATGCCCGACACCGTGGCACACAAGATCTACGTCCAGCGCCTCAACGGTCCCATCTTCTTCGGCACCATCAACAAGTTCAAGGAGGTGATGCAAACCGTCCCCGCCGACGCCAAGATCGTCATCATCCGCATGCGCCTGGTCTCCTTCATGGACCAGAGCGGCCTCTACGCCATGGAAGAAGCCATCAAGGATATCCAGGCCCGTGGCGCCCAGGTCCTCATGACAATCATCCAGCCACAGCCCATGTACATGCTCACCAAGATGAACCTCATCCCCGACCTCGTCCCCGAAAACCACACCTTCAAAACCTTCGAGGATTGCACCGAATACCTGAGAAATCAATTAAATCAATAAAAACAAATATTATGGGTCGCGCATTTGAATACCGTAAAGCAAGAAAACTGAAACGTTGGGGCCACATGGCCCGCACCTTCACTAAGATTGGCAAGGAGATCGAGCTGGCCGTCCTCGCCGGCGGTCCCGATCCCTCGAGCAACCTCCGCCTCCGCCTCCTCATGCAGACCGCCAAGAGCGAGTCCATGCCCAAGGAGAACGTCGAACGCGCCATCAAGCGCGCCACCGAGAAGGACAAGTCGGCCTACAAAGAAGTCGTCTATGACGGCAAGGGACCCCACGGCACCGCCTTCGTCGTCGAGACCGCCACGGACAACCCCACCCGCACCGTCGCCAACATCCGCGCCGCTTTTGTCCGCGGCAAGGGCGAACTAGGCACCATGGGCATGAACGACTTCCTCTTCGAGCGCAAATGCTCCTTCGTCGTCGCCTGGCGCGACGATATCGACATGGACGAACTTGAACTCGAGCTCATCGACTGCGACATCGACGAAGTCTTCCGCGACGAAGACGAAATCCTCATCTATGCCGACTTCAAGAACTACGGACCCATCTCCAAATACCTGGAAGATAAGGGACTGGAGATCAAATCCTTCAAGTTCGAGCGCATCCCCCTCACCCTCCGCGAGCTCAGCCCCGAGGAGCAGGAGGACGTCAACGGCCTCATCGAACGCCTCGAAGCCGACGACGACGTCGTCAACGTCTTCCACAATATGGCATAAACGAGCGCCCGAAAGTAGGGCTTTCCATTCCTTAAAAATTCTTAATATTACCGTATAGACCTCTGGTTATGAGGTCTATACGGTTTTGTTATGCTTGTATCATCCTAAAAATCAACTCAAAGAGGTACCAACACCGTCCTAACACCGTATTATCACCGTACCAACACCGTATCATCTCCTACCATCGTCGGAGTTGGTAGGGGGAAGGAGGGGAGATGGTCTGGTGTGTCGGCGAGCCGGGAGCGCAGGGAGGGTGTGATTATTTCTAGTGCTGTAAACTAGATAGTTGTGAGGCATCTTGGTGGTTTGGAAAAATATTTTTTGCAGATAGTTGCACTTATATCATAAATTATTCGTATCTTTGCACCCGATTTAAGTAAAGAAAAAAAACAATAAAGAATAACATACAAAGATGAAAGTCAGAACAATTATCCAGATCGTGCTCGCCGTCGTCATCGTCGGTCTGGGCTTCCTGCTGTTCAAAAACATTAAGAAGGATATCGATTTCGATAACATTTACAATGAGAGACGCGATGCCTGCGCAGAGCGTCTGAAAGTGGTGCGTACCCTCGAAGAGGCCTATATGAAGACCTATCATGTCTATTGTGGCGACTTCGATACGCTGATCAACCGCCTGATGAGTGAGGACAGCCTGCTGATCCCGAAGGAGGAGTATGACTCTGTGGCCATCATGAATGCCGTGAGGAACGAGAAGCTCCTGAAAGACTTTACCGGCAAGAAGAGCTATGCCGAAGCTGTCAGAGAGGTTCAGAACATGAGTAGCGAACAGGCCCGCAAGGAGAGATATATCAAGGACACGCTCATGTACGTCAATGCTCTGCAGGAAATGCGTGAGAAGGGTACCAACAAGGACCTGATTATCAAAGACCCCAAGTCGGGAGTGGAACGTCCTATCACCGACGAGGAGATTCGTAACTGCCGCTATGTGCCGGGATTCGACAAGAGCAAGGAGTTCAAACTTGTCGCCCGTCAACATGAGGGCTCGTGGGTCTTCCAGGCATGGATTGATTTCGAGGACCTCTATGTGGGCAAGAATATAGACCCCGCTCTGCTGGAGAACAAGATTGCCGCCATCAACGAGAAATCGAAGAAACTGCTGGCCGACAATCCAGAGAACGATCCCATTTACACCAGCTGGCGTGTGGGCGACACCCTGAAGCCTGAAACCAGGGGTAACTTCGAATAAAAACGTAAGCCTTATGTATCGAAGCAAAACATTGATTGTTACCAATAATGCTTTTGCTCCGGCAGAAAAGAAACTATCCATTTGTCTTCGGCCAAATGGATTTTCTTTTTCGGAGCTGACAGCCACGGGGGTGTTGCTGACCTTCGGTGATGCCGAGGGGGAGCATGCCGCGTCGATGACGGGCGTGATGGCCGACGTGAAGGCTTTCTTCGCCTCGGTGGGTATCCGACCTTTGGGCTATGGCAGTATTCAGCTCGTGGTCATCAGCGACGAGAGCGTGTGGGTGCCCGACGAGCTTTATGCCGCCACGTCGAACCGCCACTATCTGAAGCTTGCCGGCAGCATGGCGCTGTCGGCGTTGACGGCGCCGTGCAAGGCGTTGGCCTCGACGGCCGTGTTCACCGCCAATGAGGCGTTGACGATGGCCTTCAAGGTGGCTTTCCCCGGCCTCAAGGTGGTGAACCAGCATGTGAAGCTGGCCTCCTCGAACATCGAGCGCCGCAGTGCATCACACGGTGTGCTGCTGGCACACTGGCGCGAGCATGCTGTGGATTATGCCGCCTACAAGGGAGGACGCTATGTCTATGGCAACACCATCCCTTATGGCACCGACAGCGAGGCGCTGTTCCACACTGTGGAGGTGATGAAGAGCTACGGCCTGGAGGGTGCTGACAGCGAGTTGCTGCTGTGCGGCGAGGTGGGTCGTGAGCGTTTCGCCCTGTTAAGGCCTTATTTCCCAACGGTGACGCTCTACACGGGTACACATACATCCTACCTCAACCCCGAGTTCAAGACTCTTCATACCTACCGTAACGCTCTTATTCTCTGAGATGATAGATAATTTTTTGGTGTTATGAGGATTATTGCAGGGAGTCTCAAAGGACGGCGGCTGAATCCGCCCCAGAATCTGCCGGTGCGTCCGACGACGGACATGGCCAGAGAAGGTCTGTTCAACATCCTCAACAACTATGTGGATTATGAGGATTGTGCGGTGATGGACTTTTTCGCCGGTACGGGAGCCATGTCGGTGGAGTTCATCTCGCGTGGTGTGAGGGAGGTGACGGCGGTGGACATCAACAATGCCTGTACCGAGTATATCAAGACAGAGGCCCAACGTCTGGAGTTGAGGAACCTGCGGGTGGTGAGGGCCGATGTGTTCGACCTCCTGAAGCGTGCCAATCGCAAGTTCGACATTGTGTTTGCCGACCCCCCCTATGCCATCGAAGGGTTGCAGAAGTTGCCTGCGTTGGTCTTCGAGCACCAGTTGCTGACCGACGACGGCATCTTCATCCTCGAGCATCCGCGCGAATACAGCTTCGAGGAGCATCCCCACTTCTGGCAGCATCGCAACTATGGTAAGGTCAATTTCACTTTTTTTGCAAACAAAATAGAAGAATAATATGAATGCAATCGTAAAAACCAACTTCAAATTCCCGAAGCAGAAAAGCCTCTATGTGGGCAAAGTGCGCGATGTGTACAACATCGATGACAAGTATATGGCGATGGTGGTGAGCGACCGTATCTCCGCCTTCGATGTCGTTCTTCCCAAGGGCATTCCCTACAAAGGTCAGGTGCTCAACCAGATTGCCGCCAAATTCCTCGACGCCACCGCCGACATCCTCCCCAACTGGAAGCTTGCCACCCCTGACCCCATGGTCACCGTGGGTCTGAAGTGCGAGGGCTTCCGTGTGGAGATGATTGTCCGCGGCTATCTCGCCGGTAGCGCATGGCGCGAGTACAAGGCTGGCGCCCGCACCCTCTGTGGCGTGCAGCTGCCCGAGGGCATGGTGGAGAACCAGAAGTTCCCCACTCCTATTGTCACCCCCACCACGAAGGCCGACGAAGGCCATGACGAGAACATCAGCCGCGAGGAGATTATCCGCACTGGCCTTGTCAGCAAGGAGGACTACGACCAGCTGGAGAAGTATGCTCTGGCTCTCTTCCAGCGTGGTACCGAGATCGCTGCCCAGAAGGGTCTTATCCTGGTGGATACCAAGTACGAATTCGGCAAGCGCGACGGCAAAATATACCTCATCGACGAGATCCATACGCCCGACAGCAGCCGCTATTTCTATGCCGAGGGCTATGAAGAGCGTCTGAAGAAGGGTGAGCACCAGCGTCAGCTCAGCAAGGAGTTTGTACGCGAATGGCTGATGGACAATGGATTCCAAGGGAAGGAAGGTCAGCAGGTCCCCGAGATGACCGACGAGATAGTCAACTCCATCTCCGACCGTTACATAGAGCTCTACGAGCACATCACGGGTGAGAAATTCCAGAAGGCCGACGACTGCGCCGATGTGGCTGCCCGCATCGAGAAGAATGTCGGCGACTATCTCAAGACCCTCTAACGGACGGATGCTGTTACCTGTTTCAGCAGTAACACCCTTTTATGTTTTTTTAACATGGAGATAGAACGTAAGTACTTGGTGGATAAAGTTCCAGAGAGTTTGGACGACTATTCCCATGTGGAGATAGAACAATGTTATCTTTGCACATCGCCCACGGTGCGTGTCCGCCGGATGGGCGACGTGTACATCCTCACCATCAAGGAGAAGGTCGCCAAGGGCAAGGAGGGAGAGGCTATCCATAACCGCGAGGAGGAGTTCCTCCTCACGGCTGAGAGTTATGAGCGACTGAAATCCAAAAGCGAAGGGAGCGCGGTGTTGAAGACCCGCTACCGCATTCCTTTGGAATGTGGGCTCACTGCCGAGCTGGATCTCTTCCATGGAGCCCATGAGGGATTGCGGCTGGTGGAGGTGGAATTCCCCGACACGGAGTCTTCGGAGTCTTTTATACCGCCCGTCTGGTTCGGGAAGGAGGTCTCCGACGACCGCCGTTACCGAAACAGTTGGCTGGCTTTCAACGGATAAAACAGAGACGCGTGCCCCGAAAGGGCACGCGTCTTTTGGTTCAAGAGACCGGCTATTCGGCGCGGAAGGCGGCGAGGTCGGCCTCGGAGAAGTGCATCACATAGTAGGCCTTGGCGCAGACATCCTCTTCGGTCATGCGGACATAGACGTTGGCGCTGTCAGCGAAGCGTTTGCGGAGGTCTCCCTCGGCGCGCGTGGCGTCGTCCATGATGAGGAGGCTCATGATGATTTCGGCAGTCATGTCGTAGAGGCGGCGGGCCAGGAAGTCGTGGACGTCCTGGTTGCCCTGCTCTTTGACGTAGTTGACGGCCTGCTCATAGAGGTCCACCAGCGGGGCGATGCGGGCCTTCAGGGGTTTCATCTCCTCGCTCACCTCGCTCTGCATCATGTCGCGGATCACCTGCAGGTAGGTGCCGTTGGTGACATAGCGGATGGCGGCGACGACCTGCAGCTGTGTGGTGCCCTCGTAGATGCTGAAGATGCGGGCGTCGCGGTAGAGGCGCTGGCTCTTGTACTCCATGATGAAGCCGCTGCCGCCGTGGATGCTGATGGCGTCGTAGGCGTTCTGGCTGGCATATTCGCTGTTCATGCCCTTGGCCAGCGGTGTGAAGGCGTCGGCCAATTTGGAGTACTGCTTCATCTCGTTGCGTTCCTCGGGGGTGAGCTTGCGGTCGCGCTGGATGTCCTCAAGGCTCTTGTAGAGATCCACATAGCGGGCGGTCTGGTAGAGGAGGCTGCGGCCGGCATCGAGTTTGGCTTTCATGCGGCTCAGCATGTCGAAGACCGGCGGGAACTTGATGATTTTCTCGCCGAACTGGGCACGTTCGCGGGCATAGGCGAGGCCTTCATTGTAGGCTTCCTGCTCCACGCCGACGCTCTGGGCGGCGATGCCGAGGCGGGCGCCATTCATCAGGGCCATCACATATTTGATGAGGCCGAGCTTGCGGTCGCCGCAGAGTTCGGCTTTGGCGTTCTTGTAGGTGAGCTCGCAGGTGGGGCTGCCGTGGATGCCGAGTTTGTGCTCGATATGGCGCACGTCTACACCGCCGTTGCGCTTGTCGTAGATGAACATCGAGAGGCCGCGGCCGTCCTTGGTGCCCTCCTCGCTGCGGGCGAGGACAAGGTGGATGTCGGAGTCGCCGTTGGTGATGAAGCGCTTCACGCCGTTGAGGCGCCAGCAGTTCTCCTTCTCGTCGAAGGTGGCCTTGAGCATGACGCGTTGCAGGTCGCTGCCGGCGTCGGGCTCGGTGAGGTCCATGGACATGGTCTCGCCCTTGCAGATGCGGGGGATGTACTTGGCGCGCTGTTCCTCGCTGCCGAACTCGTAGAGGGTGTCGATGCAGCTTTGCAGGCTCCAGATGTTCTGGAAGCCGGCATCGGCGGCGCTGATTACTTCGCTCATCATGCTGAACACCACGTTGGGGACGTTCAGTCCGCCGAAGCGGCGCGGCATCGAGACGCCATAGAGGCCTGCCTTGCGGGTCTGCTCCAGATTCTCGAAGGTCTTCGAGGCGTAGATCATGCGGCCGTTCTCCAGGTGCGGGCCCTCGAGGTCGACGCTCTCGGAGTTGGGCTCGATGACGTTGGCCGCCACGTCGCCCGTGATGTCGAGGATGCGGCGGTAGTTCTCCATGGTGTCCTCGAAGTCCACGGGGGCGTAGTCGATGCCGTTGGCGGCGTCCTCGTAATTCTTTTCGCGAAGCTCGACCAGGCGCTTCATTTGCGGATGCTCCAGATGGAAAGCAATCTCCGGATGGTCGGTATAGTAATTAGCCATAATTCGTTTTTTTTTGTAGGCAGTAGGCAGTAGTTCAGTAGTTAAGCCAAATGTTTTTCTCTATAGTTGGTTACTATAATCTTTCTCCATCAAACCTTTGCAATAGCTTGTCAACAGTTTGCTTGTCTCTTCAGCCGAAGAAGTCAGGTTGTTGAAGGTTGTTTCGTCGATATAGCCAAGGTCATGCGACAGGATAATGTAATATCTGCATTCCTCTAAGCTTCCTTGGGCGATGTTGTAAAAACGCAGTTTGTCGGGTCTGCTTAGTTTCTTGTAACCTTCAGCGATATTGGCCGGAATAGAAACGGCTGCACGTTGGAATTGCGAACAAAGTCCAAACTTATCGTAATCAGGGAATGATTTTGTTTCCTTGTATACAAGAAGAACAAACTCGTGGGCTTTCTGCCATGCGACAATATTCTGAAATTGGTT
>JAEEGF010430945.1_pt1 | contig 25550 bp, 23 predicted proteins | sample 9134171 | NCBI WGS metagenome assembly JAEEGF01 (sample SAMN16246542, study PRJNA631951) | gut metagenome | biome: gut microbiome; feature: rumen; material: AP-attached | host: Bos | place: Iran: Karaj | collected 2018-10 | reverse complement strand
GGCGATGATCTCGTTTTCCGCGGTGCCGGATTTGGCCCCCACGATGTCCCGCGCGTTCACCGCGCAGGGGATCTTCATATTGATGAGGTTGCCGGTGATGAAGGCCAGGTAGCTGCCGCCGGCCCCCAGCATGGGCACATAGATGAGATATTCCGCCACGCAGCTTACAAAGTACACAAGGCCTATGCTGGCAAAGCCCTTGCCGAAGGCCCCCAGGTCCGGCATGGCCCCCAGATAGGCGCCCATGACAAAGGGAGCGGCAATGAGCAGGACCAGGGTCAAAGCACAGGAGAGGCGGCCCAGCCGGTGGGTAGCCTCCAGATATTTTTCATAGATCTGCCGGTTCTTTTCTTCGTTCATGTTCCGCACCCCCTTTATCCGAGCCTGCCCAGGAAGATGGCCGAGGCCATGGCGATCAGCATGCTCCCAGCGATGGAGAAGCTGTCCAGCCAGCCGGCGTCAAAGCGCTCCCGGGCCCAGAGGAAGAGCCGCATGGCCGCGGCGCCAACCAGGGCCACCGCCAGGGGCAGCCAGCTGCCCGCAAAGCGGAAGAGCCCCTCCCCGGAGACGAAGCCGCCGATGTAGCTGCCGAGATAGGCGGACACCAGGCCGATGAACATGGCTGTCATGGCGATGTCCCCAAAGCCCGCCAGGGCGGATTTTTTCTTCTCCTGCCCGGCGGCGGCCCCGCTCCCCAGCTTTTTGGTGTAGCGCTTGCAGGTGAAGAGACTGAACACCATGCCCCAGATGATGCACACGCTCATCAGAAGGGCGATGGTGGAGAAGGCCTTGGCCGTCATCTGGGAGGCGGAGAGGCCGGAGATGCCCACGGCCTCCGCCGCGGCCTCGGCCACCTGGGTCTCATAGTGCAATGCACCGATGACGCTGAGCCGCAGCCAGGGCCAGGGCGTGCCCAGGCTTCCCGACAGGGCGATGACGCCCAGCAAAATCCCAACGCTGGGCAGCACCGCAAAGGTGGCGCTGGCCACGATGGTCCGCTTCATTTTGGTCACGTCCATGCCGATGGCTTTCCCCGCCCGATAGGCCCGCACGGCAAATACCACGCACATCAGGGCCACCACCAGCACGATGCTCCCGCAGATCAGGAAGATCACGGGACTGTTCAGCTGTGAAAGGATTCCCACGGTATCACCCCTTCTTGGTTTTTCTGTTAACAGTATAAATCGCAAAAGTCCGTTTTTCAACGGCAATCTGCCTCTTTCTGCCCGGCAGGCTTCTCTCCGTTTCTCACAAAAAACGGCCTCCTTTTCCCCAATCTTTCGTCAGAATCCCAAAGTTCCCCCTCTCCGGACAGGGCAGCCTTGACAGCAAGGCGGTTTTCGGTGTATGATGCGGTCAATTCGATACCGAAATAAAGAGGCAAGGAAGAGAAGAGTAGCCCGTCGGGTGTCTTTACAGAGAGTTCCGGTTGCTGAAAAGGAACAGAAGGAAGACGGGGGAACATGGTCTCGGAGCTGCGGACGTGAACCGGAGACGGATAGCGTTCGACGGGTACTCCCGTTACAGAGGATGCGTTTGTCGGAACGCTCAAAGGCGTCCATGCGCGAGCATGGCGCGAAGCAAGGTGGTACCGCGAGATAAATCATCCCGCCCTTACAGATTTCTGTAAGGGCGTTTTTTGTTGGAGTAAGAGGAAATATGATCGAGATCAAAAATCTGTCCAAGGTTTTCCACACCGCGGGAGGCGATGTGGAGGCCCTCAAGGACATCGACCTGCGCATTGAGGACGGCGATATCTTCGGCATCATCGGCCTCTCCGGCGCGGGCAAGAGCACCCTGGTGCGCTGCATGAATCTGCTGGAAGTGCCCAGCGAGGGCCGGGTCCTGGTGGACGGCAAGGAGCTCACCGCCCTGCCCCCCAGGGAGCTGCGGAAGGCCCGCCAGTCCATCAGCATGATCTTCCAGGGCTTCAATCTGCTGATGCAGCGCACCGCCCTGGACAATATCTGCTTCCCCCTGGAGCTTGCCGGGGTGAAGAAGCAGGAGGCCCGCCAGCGGGCAAAGGAACTCCTGGCGCTGGTGGAGCTGCCGGACAAGGCGGACGCCTACCCGGTGCAGCTCTCCGGCGGCCAGAAGCAGCGTGTGGCCATCGCCCGGGCCCTGGCCTCCAATCCCCGGGTCCTCCTCTGCGACGAGGCCACCTCCGCCCTGGACCCCAAGACCACCCGGGCCATCCTGGAGCTGCTGCGGAAGCTGAACCGGGAGCTGGGCGTCACGGTGGTGGTCATCACCCATGAGATGCGGGTGGTGGAGCAGATCTGCAACCGGGTGGCCATCCTGGACGGCGGCCAGATCCGGGAGACCGGACCCGTCTCCCAGGTCTTCTCCAATCCCAGGTCCGAGGCGGGCCGCCGCCTGGTGCTGCCGGAGGGGGAGAAGATTCACGTCCTGCCGGAAAACCGCCTGGTGCGCCTGGTCTTCGACGGCGCCGCAGCCGCCGAGCCCATCGTGGCGAGGCTGGCCGCCAAAGAGGGGATCCTGCTGAACATCCTCTCCGCCGACACCCACTCCCTTGCGGGCAAGACCTACGGCAGCATGGTCCTGGGCCTGCCCCAGGACGAGACCGACGCCGCCCGCGCCCTGCTCTATCTCCGGGACATCCCGGGCGTGACCGCCGAGGAGGTGACCGAGCTTGTTTGCTGAAACCGAACTGGACCTGCTGCAGAAGATCATCCAGCAGGGCCTGCTGGGCGCCCTGGGCGAGACCCTGCTCATGACCTTTGTGCCCACCATCCTGGCCTTTGTCATCGGCCTGCCCCTGGGCGTCCTGCTGGTCACCGGGGAAGAAGGAGGCATCCACCCCCTGCCACGCTGGGTGATGACGAGCCTGAACTTCATCATCAACATCCTCCGCTCCGTGCCCTTCCTGATCCTGCTCATCGTGGTGCTGCCCCTCTCCCGCATCCTGGTGGGCACCACCGTGGGCACCAAGGCCATCCTGGCCCCCCTGGTCATCGCCGCTTTCCCCTTTGTGGCAAGGCTGGTGGAGACCTCCATCCGGGAGGTGGACGCCGGGGTGGTGGAGGCGGCCCAGTCCATGGGCGCCAGCACCCTGCAGATCGTCTGCAAGGTCCTGATCCCCGAGGCCAGGCCCTCCCTCATCTCCAATTTCATGGTGGCCCTCATCACCATCTTCGGCTACGGCGCCATGGCGGGGGCCGTGGGCGGCGGCGGCATCGGCCGCATCGCCGTGAACTACGGCTACAACCGCTATAAGCCCCTGGTCATGTACTTCGCCGTGGTGCTGCTCATCATCCTGGTGCAGCTGTTCCAGAGCATCGGCAACGTCCTGGTGAAGAGATCCGACCGTCGCATCCGCTGAAGATTCAGCGCATACGATATACGAGAGAAGAAAACAAAAATACAAAAAAAGGAGAAAGGAAAACATGAAAAAGATTTTTGCTCTGCTGCTCGCCCTCTGCCTGGTCCTGGCCCTTGCCGCCTGCGGCAGCCAGCCCGCCCCCAAGGAGAACGTGAAGATCCGCGTGGCCGCCTCTCCCACCCCCCATGCCGAGATCCTGGCCGTCGCCAAGGAAGCCCTGGCTGCCGAGGGCTACGATCTGGAGATCGTGGAGTATGACGACTATGTGCAGCCCAACCTGGTGGTGGACAGCGGCGAGCTGGACGCCAACTACTTCCAGCACAGCCCCTACCTGAACAGCTTCAACGCCGAGAACGGCACCGACATCGTCTCCGTGGCCCTGATCCACTATGAGCCCTTCGGCATCTACGCCGGCAAGACCGCTTCCCTTGAGGAGTTGGCCGACGGCGCCGAGATCATCATCCCCAACGACGGCTCCAACGAGACCCGCGCCCTGCTCCTGCTGCAGCAGGAGGGCCTCATCAAGCTGGCTGAGGGCATCGACGCCTCCTCCAACGCCACCGTCTTCGACATTGCCGAGAACCCCAAGAACCTGAAGATCACCGAGATGGACGCCGCCCAGCTGGCCCGCTCCCGTGAGGATGTGGACCTGGCCGTCATCAACGGCAACTTCGCCCTGGCCGCGGGCCTGAACGCCTCCGCCGACGCTCTCGCCATTGAGGACGCCTCCGGCGACGCCGCCCAGACCTACGCAAACCTCCTGGGCGTGAAGGCCGGCCGTGAGAACGATCCCGCCATCCAGGCCCTGGTGAAGGCCCTCCAGTCCGACGCCGTCCGCGATTACATCAACGCCACCTACGGCGGCGCGGTGGTGCCGATCTTCTAAGTGAAAAGAGAAAAGTGAAGAGTGAATAGTTGAGGTGTTTTCCTTCGGAAAACGGTTTTCAATACTCTTCTGTGCTCGCAAAGACAACGCCCCGGCTTGAGATCAAGCCGGGGCGTTTTTGTGCGAATCGGTGAAAAGAAGCGGAAAGCCGATTGACAATCTTTGTGAATCTGCTACAATGGTCTCCGGCGTTATAGTATCTGTCCTGACGCCACAGCATGTCCTGCAGCGGCACCTTTCCGCCGCTATATTCGCCCGAGCCGCTCCGGTTCGGGCCGCTTTTCGGAGGACAATTATGAGTCAGACGCAAAAGGGGAAGAAAAAGACCGCCGTGCGCGCAAAACCCCAGGTGGTGGAGCGGCCCGTACGGGAAAAGCCAAGGCTTCCCTCCAAGGTCCTGGTGAAAAAAGAGCTGGGACTGGAGACCTTCCTCTTCCCGGTGTTTTTCTTTGGGCTGATCACCCTCTTCGCGGTCCAGATGGGTCTGGCCAACGCCCTGAACACCATGATGAACACGGCCTACCGGCTGCTCATCGACACGGTGCTCTACATCACCGCCATCTGTGTGCTCATGGGGGCGGTGTCTGCGCTGCTGTCGGAGTTTGGCTTTGTCTCCCTGGCAAACCGCCTGCTCCAGCCCCTGATGAAGCCGGTCTACGGCCTGCCCGGCGCTGCTGCTCTGGGGGTGGTCACCACCTTCCTGTCGGACAACCCGGCCATCCTGGCCCTGGCGGAGGACCACCATTTCCGCCATTACTTCAAGCGCTACCAGTTCCCGGCCCTCACCAACATCGGCACGGCCTTCGGCATGGGACTCATCGTCTGCACCTATATGTACAGCCTCTCCCCCAAGATGGGCACGGGCCTTGGCGGCGCGGTGGGCGTGGGCCTGCTGGGCGCCGTGGTGGGCAGCATCGTCAGCACCCGGATCATGCTGGTCTTCACCCGCAGATTCTTCGGAGATGAGGCGGAGCTCTCCTCCTCGTCCGAGGCGGACCCGGAGCTGCCCCGGGGCACCCGCCCCATCCGGGACGGGGGCATCGGCAGCCGCCTGATGGCTTCGGTGCTGGAGGGCGGCGCCAGCGGCGTCAGAATGGGCATCAGCATCGTGCCCGGGGTCCTGGTCATCTGCACCCTGGTAATGATGCTTATCAACGGCCCCTCCGAGGCCGGCACCTACACGGGCGAAGCCTATGAGGGCATCCGTCTGCTGCCCATGCTGGCCTCCAAGATCGATTTTATCCTCAAGCCCCTCTTCGGCTTCTCCTCCCCGGAGGCCATCGGCGTCCCCGTCACCGCCCTGGGCGCTGCCGGCGCCGCCATGAGCCTGACGGACAGCCTCATCGGCATGCGGCTCATCGGACCCAACGACATCGCCGTCTTTACCGCCATGTGCATGTGCTGGAGCGGCTATCTCAGCACCCACGCCTCCATGATGGACAGCCTCCACTGCAAGGACCTGATCGGCAAGGCCATCCTGAGCCACACCATCGGGGGCCTGGCCGCCGGCGTGGCCGCCCACTGGATCTATGTGCTCCTCGCGGCCATCCTGTAGGCGGCGAAAGGAAGAAAGGGCGGCTTCGCCGCGGGCATTTGGCAGGGAAAGAATAAGAGCATAAAAGAATGGACCTCTGATCCGGCTGAACAAGGATCGGAGGTCCATTTTCGTTTCTGATTATCAGCGGTATTGCTGCGCGTGCCTGCGGATGGCGTCGAAAGTCTCCACACTCAGGTCGTGTTCGATCTTGCAGGCGTCCTCCCGGGCGGTCTCTTCGCTGACGCCCAGGCCGATCAGCATCTGGGTCAGGAGCTTGTGCCGCTCATAGATGCGCTCGGCGATCTCCAGCCCCGGCTCCAGCAGCACGATCATCCCGGCGGGATCAAAGGCGATATAGCCGCTCTCCCGCAGGCGTTTGGTGGCATAGCTGACGCTGGGCTTGGTCACGCCCAGCTTTTCCGCCACGTCGATGGAGCGGACATAGCCCCGCTCTTCCTTGAGCATGAGCATGGCCTCCAGATAGTCTTCCGCGGATTTATGAATGTTCATCGTTATCACCCGGATCAAAGATAGCACTAACCCGGGGAAAAAGCAAGGGGAACCCACAAACTGAAGTTTGATATTGACAACCGGAATTAAAGGTGTTAAACTACCGGCAGGTTAAGGAAGTTTAACCACTTCTTTTTCACTATGTTGTTAGAATAATCTAACGATCGGAAGAGCTGTCTAAAAGAGAGGAGGGGAAGGCGATGATGCCCCTGATACTGGCCGACCCGGGTGAGGAGACCATCATCAAAAAGGTCGGAGGAAGCCCCGAGATGAAAAAGCACCTGGAGGACCTGGGCTTTACGGCAGGCGGTTCCGTCACGGTGATGAACACCATCGGCGGCAATCTGATCGTGAAGATCAAGGAGTCCCGCGTGGCCATCAGCAAGGAAATGGCTCAAAAAATCATGATTTAGCCTTCCCTTGTCATCCTGAGCGCAGCGAAGGATCCCGTGAGATTCTTCGTCGCTTTGCTCCTCAGAATGACAGCGGTATTGGATCAAAAGGAAGAGTAAGGAGAAATGAGGATGAAAACACTCAGAGACGCAAAGGTCGGCGAGACCGTCAAGGTCGTAAAGCTCCACGGCGAGGGCGCGGTCAAGCGCCGCATCATGGACATGGGCATCACCAAGGGCGTAGAGGTCTATGTGCGCAAGCTGGCCCCGCTGGGCGATCCCGTGGAAGTCAAGGTGAGAAACTACGAGCTCTCGATCCGCAAGGCGGACGCCGAAATGATCGAAGTGGAATGACGCATTGCAATACAGCCGTTTCGCGATGCGGGACTCGCGCGCATCGCAGGCAGCGCACGGGAGATGCGCCGCATTTGGTCGGCGCGAGGGCTCGCTCGGCTTGCCTCAAGGCGTTATTGACATGGCAAAGCGATGGCAATAACGATCGAAACAGCCTCCGGGGCAGTCAACGAAGGGATCAACATGAATGGAAGATAGGAGAGAACTATGGACAAACAACTGCGCATTGCCCTGGCGGGCAACCCGAACAGCGGCAAGACCACCCTGTTCAACAAGCTGACCGGCTCCAACCAGTTTGTCGGCAACTGGCCCGGCGTCACCGTGGAGAAAAAGGAAGGCAAACTGATCGTTGACAAAGAGGTCATCCTGACCGACCTGCCCGGCATCTATTCCCTTTCCCCCTACACGCTGGAAGAGGTGGTGGCCCGGAATTATCTCATGGAGGAAAAGCCGGACGCCATCCTGAACATCGTGGACGCCACGAACCTGGAGCGCAACCTCTACCTGACCACCCAGCTCACCGAGCTGGGCATCCCCGTGGTGATCGCGCTGAACATGATGGACCTGGTGAGGAGAGCCGGGGACAGCATCAACGTCAAGGAGCTGAGCCGTCAGCTCGGCTGCAGGATCGTGGAGATCTCCGCGCTGAAGGGCGACGGCGTTACCGAGGCTGCCAAGACCGCCATCGAGGCGGCGAAGAACGGCAGGACCATCCCGCAGCACAGCTTCTCCGGCCCGGTGGAGCACGCCCTGGCGCATATCGAAGAGGTCACGGTCCACAACCTCCCCGAGGAGCAGCAGCGCTGGTACGCCATCAAGGTTTTCGAGCGGGATGAGAAGGTGCTGGAGCAGCTCAAGCTCCCTGAGGGGGTCCGCGCCCATATCGAGCAGGACATTCTGGCTGCCGAGAAGGAGCTGGACGACGACGCCGAGAGCATCATCACCAACGAGCGCTACATCTACATCGGCAACATGCTCAAGGGCATCTACAAGAAAAAGGGCAAGGGCCAGCTCTCCGTCTCCGACAAGATCGACAGGATCGTGACCAACCGGATCCTGGCCCTGCCGATCTTCGTGCTGGTCATGTTCCTGGTCTACGCCCTGGCTATGGGCACCTCCATCGCCGACGGCGGCATCGCCATCGGCACCTTCCTCACCGACACGGCCAACGACGTGCTGGGCGACGCCTGGCTCGTAGAGGGCTCCCGGTCGATCCTGGAGGGCTGGGGCGCCGCGCCCTGGCTGATCGGCCTCATCTCCGACGGTATCCTGGCCGGCGTGGGCGCGGTGCTGGGCTTCGTGCCCCAGATGCTGGTTCTGTTCCTGATGCTGTGCCTGCTGGAGGACTGCGGCTACATGGCCCGCATCGCCTTCATCATGGACCGGATCTTCCGCCGCTTCGGCCTCTCCGGCAAGAGCTTCATCCCCATGCTGGTCGCCACCGGCTGCGGCATCCCCGGCGTCATGGCCTCCCGCACCATCGAGAACGAGCGTGACCGCCGCATGACGATCATGACCACCACCTTCATGCCCTGCGGCGCGAAGCTGCCGGTCATCGGCCTGATCGCGGGCGCGCTCTTCGGCGGCAGCACCTGGGTCGCCACTTCGGCCTACTTCATCGGCATCGCCGCCATCGTCATCTCCGGCATCATGCTCAAGAAGACCAAACGCTTCGCGGGCGATCCCGCCCCCTTCGTCATGGAGCTGCCCGCCTACCACCTGCCCGCCTGGGGCAACGTCCTGCGCGGCACCTGGGAGCGCGGCTGGTCCTTCATCAAGCGCGCCGGCACGGTCATCGTGCTCTCCTCCATCATCATCTGGTTCCTGACCAGCTTCGGCTCCGTGAACGGCCGCTTCGGCATGGTCGACGAGCTCTACGGGGACAAGACGGTCGCCACCGACGAATACGTCGCCTCCGTCTCCGAGCGCATGGGCATCCCCGAGGAGGAGGTCGAGCCCATGGACGACTCCATCCTGGCCCGGGTGGCCCAGCCCGTCTCCGTGGTCTTCAAGCCCCTGGGCTTCGGCGACTGGAAGCCCACCGTCGCCACGGTGACCGGCCTGGTGGCAAAGGAGAACGTGGTCGGCACCTTCGGCGTATTGTACGCCTATGACGATCAGGACGGCGAGGAGGAGCTGGAGGAGAACGGCGACCAGATCTGGGACAAGGTCGCGGAGGACTACGGCGAATTCTCCGGCGGCCACGGCAAGCTCGCCGCGTACAGCTTCCTGCTCTTCAACCTCCTCTGCGCCCCCTGCTTCGCGGCCATCGGCGCCATCAAGCGGGAGATGAACAGCCGCAAGTGGACCTGGTTTGCCATCGCCTACCAGTGCGGCTTCGCCTGGGTGATCGCCTTCATCGTCTGGCAGCTCGGCCGGGTCTTCGCGGGCGGCATGAACGTCGTCGGCCTGATCCTGGCGCTGGCCATGCTGGCGCTGCTCCTGTGGCAGCTCTTCAAGCCCTACAAGGAGGCGCAGAAGCTGACCGTTCAGTAATCCAAGCATTTTCCCTCCAAACGGCGGCGCTGTGGGGTTTTCCCTCAGCCCCGCAGCGCCGCCGCCCATTTCAAAGGAAGTGATCCTATGCTGGCATGGTTATCCGCCAACCTGGTCAATATCGTTCTGGTTGCGGTCATCGTGCTGATCGTCGCCCTGCTGATCCGCGGCATGATCCGCGACCGGAAGGCGGGCAAGAGCGCCTGCGGCGGCAACTGCGCAAGCTGCGGCGCCTGCGGCCAGTGCGCGTCGATCCCCGATAAATCAAACGGCTCTCCGAGCAAGGCTTTCCGATCATAACGATGTCGCCTCCGGGGACGGATCAGAAGCTCCTTTCGGACGCGTTTTTTCTTCCGGCGCGACAAGACCGCCGATCCCACAGGGCGGGAAACGAAAAGCGGTTTCCTTGCGGACGCGGAAAAATGCCGCTTGCCTGCTGTCAGCTTTTCGGTTATAATGAAAATCCAGAGGCGGAACGCCGTAAGGCGTTCCGCCGAACTGCATTATGAGGACGGAAATCCGTCACCCGAAAGGAAAGGGAACGATATGCGCGCATTGGACAGCTTTCCGAGGGTCAGCCTCGGCCTTTTCCCCACCCCGATCCAGCGGCTGGAGACGCTCAGCCGCCTGCTGCGCACCCAGGTTTACGTGAAGCGGGACGACCTGAGCGGCCTGGGCCTGGGCGGCAACAAGACCCGCAAGCTGGAGTTCCTGCTGGCCGACGCCCTGGAAAAGGGCGCGGAGATCGTCTTCACCACCGGCGGCGCCCAGTCCAACCACGCCATGCTCACGGCGGCCGCCGCGGGCAGGCTGGGGCTGACGCCCATCCTGGTGCTGAAAAAGCGGGGCGTCACCGCCTGCCTGGGCAATCAGCTGCTGGAAAAGCTGATGGGCACCGACGTGCGCTTTGTGGACACCGACGACTATGCAGATATCTACGCGGAGATGGACCGCATCGGCGCGGCGCTGGGCCGGCCCTTCTACAAAATCCCCTGCGGCGGCTCCAACGCCCTGGGCACCTTGGGCTATGTGGACTGCGCCCGGGAGATCGCCGGACAGGGGATCGCCTTCGACCACATCGTCTGCGCCGAGGGCAGCGGCGGCACCATGGCGGGCCTGGCCCTGGGCGCCAAGCTTTTTCTGCCGGGGACGCGGGTTTACGGCATGATGGTGGACACCGATCCCTTTGACCGCATCACCCCCGCCCTCATGGAGGAGGCGGCGGCCCTGCTGGAGCTGGACCTGGAGATCGGGCCGGAGGACTATCACCTGCGGGACATGTGCGGCCCCGGCTATGCCATCCCCTCGGAGGCGGGCAACGCCGCCATCGCGCTGATGGCCGCCCGGGAGGGGCTGTTCCTGGACCCGGTCTACACCGGCAAGGCCTTCGCCGGTCTGATCGAGCTGGCGCGGGAGGGCGTCTTCCGGCCGGATGACAAGGTGCTCTTCCTCCACTCCGGCGGCGCCGGCGGCCTCTTCGCCGGCACGGTCTGAGAGCAGGTTTTAGGACTTAGGGCTTAGGACTTAAGAGACGAGGGAACGAGACGCGCCGTAGGGGAGGGGCTCGCCCCTCCCGGGGACAGGGGAGATGCCTCCTCCGTCACCCGCCTTCCGGGGGACTGCGGCTGCCGGCTTCCCCCGCTGGGGGAAGCACAGAACGGGAGCGAAGGCGCAAAAAAACTCCCCCGGTTGCCCGGGGGAGCCCTCCGCGTGTGCCGTGCCGGCTCATTGGTAACCTGCACATAAGAGCAGGTGGGTCGCCTAAGTTCTGTTTCGCTGCTTCCAACGTCCGGCCGAGGCCGGGAGGCCTGCAATCCGCAGACTCAAATCGGCATCCCTTATAAGAGATGTGGGTTTCATGAGCCGCAAGTCCATAGGGACACGCACGCACACCGCAGAGCGTTCTCTGTCTTCTTTCGATTTTACGCGCCAGGCCATTGGGTCAGAACCAAGCCCGGTGCGTTTTCTTATTGATCCGCTTCGTCTTCGTCGTCGAAGAGAATGGTCATGAAGTGCTCATACACGTCGTTGAGCTGTTCCTCGTCATCGATGGACTCAAACAGCTCGTCGCCGTTTTCGTCCTCTACGGAGCGCAGGATGATGATGCCGTAGTCCGGATCGTCCTCCTTCATGTCCGCGGGCAGGAAGGCCACGTAGGTCTCCCCGTTGTAGGTCATCTCGTCCAGGACCTCCAGTTCGAACTCCTGGCCGTCGTCATCCACGATGGTGATAAAATCGCTGCCGAATTCTTCGCTCATTTCTTTCTCCTCCTTTTTGATCTGGGTCTATTGTACCCTATGCAGAGGGAGAAATCAACCATTTTGTGCGTCGGGCGGCACCGTCGCCGTGACTCAGGAGCCCAGGTCCTCCAGCAGCTGCAGCAGCTCCTGGAGACTTTGGACGGGCAGCCCGGCCTCGATCATGGCTTGATCCGCCCGGCGGAGGCTCCGCAGCTCGATCCCGGTGATGGAAATGGGCTCTCGACTGCGCCCGTTGGGGCAGACGGCGATGTAGTCGCCCTCCCGGCGCAGCACATAGACGGCGCTTCCGGCACGGCGGGCGTAGCGGTCATAGATCTCCTCGGGCACCTGATTTCTGGGGTCTCTGCGGAGACTCTGCAGGGCTTCCGCCCCGGTAAAGAGTGCGGCTCCCAGCAGAATCAGCAGCAGCGCGAACTTCAGCTTCATGCCAAATGCTCCTTTTTCCGGATAGAGGTATTCTCTGTGGATCCGGGGGAAATATACACGGGGGCGTAATTCTTAATTTCTGTGAATATTTACATTTTCTACACCCTTCCTTGACAAGCTGTGGTATAATGACCCAGAATTGGGATAATCCGAAATCTGCCCTTTTTTCAGAGGCGGAGAGGAGGTGCTGAGATCTCTATGAAAAAAAGTCCAAAAGAAGGGGGAGGGCTGCTTCGCGCGGCCCGCGTGGTGTCCAAGACGGTTGACTTCACCCTGGACGCCGCCTCGTCCATCGTCATCTCGGTGTTGAAGGTCGTGGGCACGGTGCTGCTGGTGCTGCTGGTGGCCGGGATGCTTTTCGCCTGTATTTTTGCCTACTATGTGAAAAACAATCTTGCCCCGAACATGGATATCTCCCTGGAGGACTTCCAGCTCAGCGAATCCAGCACCATCTGGTATCAGAACGAGAACGGCGAATGGCAGGAAATGGTGACCCTGGTGGGCCGCTACAAGCGCATCTGGGTGGACTATGAGAACATCCCGCCCGAAATGGAGAAGGCCCTGGTGGCCATCGAGGACAAGCGCTTTTATGAGCACAAGGGCGTGGACTGGTTCCGCACCTCCACGGCCTTCATCAAGATGTTCGCCCAGATGGAGACCGGATACGGCGGCTCCACCATCACCCAGCAGCTCATCAAAAACCTGACCGGCAACGACGAGGTCACGGTGCAGCGAAAGCTGACGGAAATCTTCGGCGCCCTGGAGCTGGAAAAGAAGTACGAGAAGAATGAGATCATGGAGTGGTATCTCAACGCCGTCTACTTCGGCGAGGGATGCTACGGCGTGCAGGCCGCGGCCCAGACCTACTTCGGCAAGGACGTATCGGAGCTGGATCTGGCGGAGTGCGCGGCCATCGTGGGCATCACCAACAAGCCCACCTATTACGACCCCTTCTACAACGCCAGCAACAACAAGTGGCGGCAGGAGACCATTCTGCGCGAGATGTACGAGCAGGAAATGATCGACTACGAGACCTACAAGGCCGCCGTGGCCGAGGAGCTGGTCTTCGCCCACAGCCCCGAGGAGAATGTCAATCAGGTCATTTACACCTATTACGAGGAAGTGGTCATCAACGATGTGATCCACGACCTGATGGACGCCAAGGGCATCGGCCGGGAGGCCGCGACCCTTCTGCTTTACAACGGCGGCTATCAGATCTATAGCTGCATCGATATGCGGATCCAGAGCATTGTGGACTCCATCTATACGGATCTGACCCAGATCCCCCGCCCTGGCAACCGCACCGATCAGCAGTTCCAGAGCGCCATCGTGATCATGAACCCCTATGACGGACGGATCCTGGCCCTCTGCGGCGGCGTGGGCTTCAAAACCCGCAATTTCCCCCTGAACCGGGCGGTCCCCAAGTCGGTCAACGGCTTCGACTACGGCGGCGCTACCCGCTCCCCGGGCTCCTCCATCAAGCCCATCGCCTCTTATGGCCCGGCGGTGGATCTGGGGCTCATCACCCCGGCCACCTATGTCAACGACTCGCCGGGCATTCGGCTGCGGGGAACCGGCTGGTATCCCCACAACGACAGCTATCAGAACTACGGCGTCATCACCATCGAGCAGGGCATGATGTGGTCGCTGAACACCGTGGCGGCCCAGATCGTGGACATCCTGCCCGGGGGGCCCCAGACCTCCTACGACTACCTTACCGAGCGCCTGGGCGTCACCAGCCTGGTGCCGGATGATATCTCCTACGCGCCCATGGCCCTGGGGCAGCTCACCTACGGCATCTCCGTACGGGAAATGTGCCAGGCCTACTGCGCCTTCGTCAACGACGGCGTGTTCACGTACAGCCGCACCTATTCCAAGGTTACCGACGCCAAGGGCCATCCCGTGCTGGATAATTCCCCCAGGACCATTCAGGCCTTCCAGCCCAACGCGGCTTACACCATGACCTATATGCTCCGCAAAAATGTGGAGGAAGGCATCGCCGGCGAGGCTCGTTTGTGGACGGTGCCCGTGGGCGGCAAGACCGGCACCTCCGGCGACGCCAAGGATCGCTGGTTTGCCGGCGTGACGCCCTACTGCGTGGCGGTGGTCTGGACGGGCTATGACATCCCCGAGTCCATCAGCATCGGCGGCAACCCGGCCGCCCAGCTCTGGCGCAAGGTGATGAGCAAGGTGCTGGAGGGTTACCCCTGGAAGGACTTTACCTGGCCCTACCTGGGCGAGAACACCGGCGTCTTCGGCCTGGACGAGTCGGATGAGGATCCGGGCGATGCCATCGTGGTCGAGGACGATGATGGCGGAGGCTGGGTCGACCACGGCGACGACGACGGCGGCGACGACAGCGGCGGCGGAATCGTCGTCGGCTGACCCCAAACAGGTGCATTTTTCTGGAAAAACCGGAGATTTTACAAAGATTTAACGAAAAAAGTGGGGGGCATCCCCCACTTGGCCCCCGTTTTCTCCCTTTTCGGAGTTGACAAAATGGGCTCATTGTGTTACATTTTGATTACATTACTGGAGGTGCTATTCTTGGCAAAGGTATTGGAGTATAAGGGACATCCCCTCCAAAGGAAGGACAACATCATTTATTACGGCAGCTTTGCAGACCCCTACATCATCCAGATGCAGATTCTCGCCACCAAGAAGGTCAAGGATCTGGACGTGGCCACCAAGGTCTCCGTCCAGCTGATGCTCACCGATCCCAGCATGAAGACGCGGGATAAGATCGTGAAGAAGAGCGAGAAGGAGAGTCTTTACTCCGCCATTGATGTTGCCGCCGTGTGGCTTGAACGCGCACTGGCCTCCCGATAAAGCCTTGTGGTTGGAAACGCCTGACCCGGCGTTTCCGGAGCTTCCGAACAGCCTCCGCGGGAAAGGGAGGGCGACGTGCCTTCCGTCCCGAACAAAGAAAGAAGGATCTGTTTCATGCGAAAGAAGTTCTTTCGGACCCTGATTGCCGGGCTGCTGATCTGCGTCATGCTGGGCATGCCGGTGGCTTTTGCGGAAGAAGCCACCGTCACCGGCAGTGATGTAAACGTTCGTTCCGGTCCCGGGATGAACTACCCCGTGATCGACTGTCTGCCCAAGGGCGCCCAGGTCACCGTGACCGACCGGTCCAATCCCGACTGGTACGCCATCAGCTATGACGGCGTCACCGGCTACATGTCCTCTCGCTATCTGAAGATCGCCGAAGCCCCGGCTCCGACGGATGTTCAGGGCGTCAAGGGCTACATCAACGCCATGTATGTGCGTTTCCGCTCCGGCCCCTCTTCCAGCTCCACCATCCTGGGCGAGTACAACAAGGGCAAGGCCCTGACCATCACCGGGGCCTCCGGCGACTGGACCGCCTGCGTGATCGACGGGCAGGCTGGCTATGTCTTCAGCCAGTATGTGACCCGGGGCGAGCCGGCCTATACGTCGGATCCGGAGCCTGCCGAGGAGGATCCCGGCGATGAGGATATCGTCATCGTGATCGGCGAGGACGAGCCGGATGAGCCCACCCCCACCGAGCCTCCCCAGGAGCCCACGCCTACCGAGCCCCCTCAGGAGCCGGAACCCACCGAGCCTCCCCAGGAGCCCACGCCTACCGAGCCCCCTCAGGAGCCGGAACCCACCGAGCCCCCTCAGGAGCCGGAACCCACCGAGCCTCCTCAGGAGCCGGCGCCTACCGAGACGCCCCCGGTGGAGGTAGTTGAGGAGCCGGAGGAGCCGGAAGAGCCGACCCCCTCGGGGAATGAGACGGAGCAGAAGCAAGGCTATATCAACGGCGATTATGTGCGTTTCCGCTCCGGCCCCGGTACCAATTACAGCATCTACGGCACCTATAACAAGGGCAAGGAATTGACCATCACCGGCGTGTCCGGCGACTGGACGGCCTGCGTCATTGACGGGAAGGACGGCTTCGTCTTCAGCCTGTATGTGAAGGAAAAGCCCGCCGCGACCACACCTGCTCCGTCGGAGGATCCGGAGGAGCCCGAGGAGCCGGAAGATCCCGTGACGCCCGAACCGAGTGAGTCCGAGCCCGGCTACATCACCGGCAACAATGTGCGCTTCCGCGCCGGCCCGTCCATGTCTGCCGAGATCCTGGGCGAGTTCTTCTATGGCAATGAGGTCGCCATCACCGGCGTATCCGGCGACTGGACGGCGATCATCTACGAGGGCAGAAGCGGCTACGTCTACAGTCAGTACGTGGCCCGCGGCGAATACAACAAGCCGGAACCCCCGAAGGAGCCCACGCCCGGCGACCCGGTAAAGGGCCAGCAGATCGCGGACTACGCGCTGCAGTTTGTGGGCTATCCCTACACCTGGGGCGGCATGGATCCCTCCACCGGTTTTGACTGCTCCGGCCTGGTGTACTACGTGTACGGCCAGTTCGGCTACAGCATGAACCGGGTGGCCGCGGATCAGGCCCGCAACGGCGTCCACGTGGATCCCAGCGAGCTGCAGCCCGGCGATGTGCTCTGCTTCTACTCCAGCGGCAGCTACATCGGCCATGCGGGCATTTACATCGGCGGCAACAAGTTTGTCCACGCGGCCAACTCCCGCACCGGCGTCATTGTCTCCGAGCTCTCCGGCTACTACGCGGATCGCGGCTTTGAGGCCCGCCGCATCGTCACCGGCTGAGATCAGACCGATCAGCATCAAAGCTCCCCTCCGTTCGGAGGGGAGCTCTTTTGCGGTTTATGCCAACTTTACCGCTACCAATACAGGATTGCGGAACAGCAGCTCGTTTTCGGTGTGATTGACCGCGGTGACGACGCCCGTTGCGCTCAGCGCAAGCACCGTCTCCAACTTGACGCGCACCTTACCGCCCAGCTCTGTGGGAATGGCGCAGGCGGTATAGGGCAGCGGCGCGCCGTTCAGGGCAAGAACCGCCCCCAAGGTCCCGGCGTCCGCAAGCTCCGCGTCTGCCGTGAAGCTGAGCAGATACTCTCCGGGGCCGAGACTGAGACCCTGGCTGCCCTCGGCCCGGATCTCCCCGGCGGAACGGATCTGGCTGGTCTCCAGAAGGAGCGCTGCGCCAGGCGCTGCGGTTTGCTCGCCCGTCTGATAGCGCATGGCGTTCTGGCTGGTGGCGGGGCTTCCTGCGGGCCCCTGCGGCCCCTGTGGCCCCTGCGGCCCCGTAGGCCCGGCGGGCCCCAGCGGCCCTTGCGTGCCGGCTTCTCCGATGGGTCCCTGGGGCCCGATCGGCCCCTGGGGCCCCATCGGTCCCTGGGGCCCCATCGGCCCGGCGGGCCCCACACAGCCGCAGCAGCCGCAGTCGCCGCGGCCGTTGATCATTTTAGTGGAATAGTAGTCGTTTTCGCTCATATGGCTCTCCTCCCCGGGCCATTCTATGCAAGGTGCATTTCACCGGCCACGAAAGCGGCAAAAAGCCGTGCGCTCATTCGAGCACACGGCTTTTTGAAAACGGGAAGATCACGCTACTCCTGCCGGCAGGTGAAGAGGATGACCTGCCGATCCCGGGCGATCTGCTTGAGCAGCTCGATGGCCTGCTGGAAGCGGGTCTCGTCCAGATTCACCAGCGCGTCGTCCAGGATCAGCGGGCAGGGCTCGCCGTCGGGGAGGGCCAGCTCGCACACGGCCAGACGCACCGCCAGATACATCAGATCCAGGGTGCCGGCGCTGAGGTACTCGGCGTCCCGGGCCACCGCGTCGCCCTTGGTACGGGTGCGGGCGGAGAAGTCCCGGTTGATGAGCACATCCTCATAGCGCCCGCCGGTGACGGCGGACATATACTGAGCGGCCACCCGGCCCAGCTCCGGCGAGAAGCGGGTCTGGATCTCCCGATCGGCGTCCCGCAGGGCCTCCAGGGCAATACCGATGGCGTCGTACTCGGACTGGATCTGCTCGTGCTCCTCCTGCATACAGCTCAGGGAGCTGGACAGGATCAGGGGATCTCCGATGGCGGAGAGACGGCCGCGCAGCGTGGCGATCTGGGCGGAGAGCTGCTCCTCCCGGACGCGGGCGGCGCTGAGCTCCCTGCTGAGACGGACGGCCTCGGAATTGCCCGCCGCAAAGTCCAGCTCCTGGATCGCGTATTCCTCCAGGGCGGCCTGCTTCTGATTGGCGGATTCAAAGCGCTGGCGGGCTTCCAGCTCCTGCCGCTCCGCGGCGGCGACGGCCTCGTTCAGCGCGCGGGCCCGCTCCAGCGAGGCGCCGATTTCAGCCTCGTTGACGGCCCCGTATTTTTTCAGAATGTTCCGGCGCCTTTGCAGAAGCTCCACGGTCTGTCGGCGCAGCTTGGTGTAGCCCATCATCAGCACCACCGACACGACGCACAGCACTGCGGCCAGCAGGATCAGGACGATGGACTCGGTAGTGGAATAAAAGGCGGCGGCGACGATGGCCAGCAGGAAAAAGAGCAGCGCGGGAAGCAGACGGCGGGCGCCCGCCTGGGGGATGTGCGTCTGCTGAAGCTCCGCCAGATCGGATTCTGCGTCCCGCTCCAGATCTTCCAGCTTTCGGTCGCCAAAGGGACTGTCCCGCAGCTCCCGGCGGCGCTGGGAGAGGGCGTCGATGGCGTCGTCATGGGCTTCGCTGCTGGCGCGCAGGGCGCTGCGGCTCTGATTCAGCCGATCCAGCGCTTCCCGCCGCTGGCGCTTGCGGGCGGAGATCACGGCCTTTTCCAGGTCGGCGGTGCGTCTGCGGGATTCCTGGAGCTCGTTTTCCATCTCCTCCAGCCGCTCCACCGAGCTTCCCATGTCGTTCAGGAGCAGCTGGGCCTCGTCCATCTTGCCCTCCAGCTCCGGCAGGAAGCCCCGCCGGTTCCAGCGGCGCTTCCGCTGCCAGGCCCGCAGGCGCTCGTCGGCCTCGCTGTAGGAGGTCTGCTCCTCACCGGAGGAGACGATGGACTGGATGCGTTTTTCCAGCTCGGGGCTGCCGGTGACGCCCACATTTCCCTGGGCGATGAAGGCGCTGCGGCGGAAGACCTCCTTGCTGACGCCGGTGAGCAGCTCGCCGGCGTTGGAGCCGTTCATGTTTTCCACCGGGATGTTGGTGCCGGTATAGGTGGCGGAGAATTCCCGCATGGGGGCGTTTTTGGCCCGGGTGCTGCGGGTCAGGGTGATATCGCAGCGGTCGGCGGTGAGCTCCATGGTGCCTTCCATGGGCGCGCCGGACCAGGGGACGTACTTGAGCTTATCCGGCAGATAGCCGCTGCGCACCCGCTCCGCGCTGTCCACGCCGTAGAGCATGGCCCGGATGAAGGCGCACCAGGTGGATTTACCGCTCTCGTTGGGGGCGTAGATGATGTTCAGCCCCTCATGGAAGCGGAGGCTCTCGTTCTGCAGCATCCCGAAGGACGCGGTCAGCTTATTGATCTTCATGCTGTACCACCTCCTCCGCGTTGTCCAGGGCGGCCAGCCCCCAGCGGGCGGCCTGCTCCAGCTTTCGCCGCTCCAGCTCGTCTCCGGCTGCGTCATAGCGCGCCTTCAGCCGGCCCAGAAAGAGCCCGCGGAGCGTATCCTCGCCCACGCAGTCCCAGATCCCCTGGCGCAGTCGGGTCTCGTCCCGGAGCTGCAGCTCGAAAAAGAGCTCCGAGAGGTTGGCATAGAGGCGCTTCAGATCCGGCGCGGTATCGGTCTCCCCGGTGAGGATCAGCCGATAGACGTCGCAGACGGTGTCGTCCGGCAGGGCGCTGTGGATGGCCAGCAGGGGATCGGTGCCCGTGACGTCCACCCGCAGCGTCTCATAGCGCCGCCCGGCGATGGAGACCTGCCGCAGCCGGCACTGGCCGTTTTCCAGCTCCACCAGGTTGACGGTCTTCTCGCCGGTCTCGTCGAAGCCCCGGCCCTCCGGGCAGCCGGGCCAGGAATACCAGGTGTTCCCGGCCTTCCGCAGCCCGCTGGCCTTATGGACGTGGCCAAGCGCCGCATAGTCCAGCCCGCTCTGGGCAAGCTCCTCCTCCGTGATGGGATCGTAGGGGCTGTCCTTGACGCCCAGATCCCCATGGAGGCAGAGGAGATTGACCACGCCCTCCGTTCGCTCCGCGCAAAAGCCCCGCAGCAGAGGGCCGCTGCGCTCCTCGGTAAAGGCGGCGCCGTAGACCCGCGCGTGCAGCTTGGGCAGCTCCAGGCAGCGGATGGCGTTTTCGCGGAAGATATACACGTTCTCCGGCATCTGCAGCCTGGCGTAGGGAGATCTGGCGGTGTAGCAGTCGTGATTGCCCGGGGCGATCACCACCGGCGCGGGGATGCTGCGCAGCCGCCGCACCAGCTCTTCCCCGGTCTCGAAATAGGGGCTGGAGCTGTCCAGCAGGTCGCCGCTGAGCAGCACCAGATCCACCTGCTCCTTGGCGGCAAGCTGTGCCAGGGCGTCCAACAGCTCCCGCTGCTCCTTGCGGCGGATGGAAGCCTTCCCTGCGGGCAGCGCCTCGAAGGGGGAGTCCAGATGCAGGTCAGCCGCGTGAAGAAGTTTGATCGTACTCATGTCAGTCGTATCGCCTCCGCTCTCTCACAGCGGCCCGTCTCCGGGTCGATGGTAAACAGGCAGCCCTCCAGCTTTACCGGGCCCTTGGCCGAGTCGTAGCGCCGGGGCGGGTCGCCCATAAATTTGCCGATGCTTTGTTCCGGGTCGATGCCGAGGACGGAATGGACCGGCCCGGTCATGCCCAGGTCGGTGATGTAGCCGGTGCCCTTGGGCAGCACCTGGGCGTCCGAGGTCTGCACATGGGTGTGGGTGCCCCAGACGGCGCTGGCCTTCCCGTCCAGCAGGAAGCCCATGGCCCGCTTCTCGCTGGTGCCCTCGGCGTGGAAGTCCACCAGGATGATTTTCTCCTTGATCTCCGCCATGTAGCCGTCGGCAATGACGAAGGGGTTGTCGGTGTTGGTGTCCAGCGTGAAGCGGCCCATCAGATTCAGCACGCACACGTCCCCGAAGGAGGTGTGGTAGGCGTCGATGCCCCGGCCGGGGCACTGGGGGCCGTAGTTGCCCGGGCGGAGGATCTTCCGCCGCTCGTCCAGATAGGGGCGCAGCTCCGTGCGGGTCCAGGTGTGGTTGCCCAGGGTGATCACGTCCACGCCCGCCCGGAAAATGAGATCCGCCTGCCGGGGCGTGATGCCCACCACGTTGGCGTTTTCGCCGTTGGCCACCACGAAGTCGATGTTGTTTTCTTTTCGATAATCCTTCAGCCGTTTGCTCAGGAAGTCCAGCCCCGGCTCGCCGCAGATATCGCCCACGGCAAGAATCTTAACAGCCATCTCGCGTACACGCTCCGCTTCCATATTATTTCATTTTATTATACCATACTTTTCCTGATTGTAGCAATGACTTTCTTGGACATAATACAAGCAGATTCGTGAAAGGGAGCGAAGAGATGAAAGCACAGTTCTATCTGGGCATGGGCCTGGGGATCGCGGCGGGCACAGCGGTGACGATGCTGATGAAGCCGAAAAAGACGGGGATGCAGAAAGCCATGGATTCCGCCAGGAAAACCGTGGATCAGGCCATGCAGAAGCTCGGCGGCTGAAGCGAAAAAGCAGCCAACGCAGACAAAAGGCAGGGAGCGTCTTGCTCCCTGCCTTAAGTTGTAGACAAAGTAGGTTTCATGTCATTGCGAACCGTAGGGCCGAGCATTGCTCGGCCGACCATGGTTCGCCGACCAATGGTCGGCGCTGCGGTGTGGCGATCCGTATTCTCTAAAAGCCTTGAAATATAGGCATTTTTGGAGAAAGCGGATTGCCACGACCAGTTTGCGAACTGGTCTCGCAATGACAGACGCATTTTGCAACGCGCCCTTCTGCGCGATCCGAATCCTAAAACCTAAAACCTATCCCCCGCGCTCAGCGGCAGACCAGCTCCCCGTCCGCCGCGTCCACGGTGATGGTGGCTCCGGGGCTCAGGTCGCCCCGCAGGATGGTCCGGGCGATCAGGGTCTCCACGCTGCTCTGCAGCACCCGCCGCAGGGGCCGGGCGCCGTAGAGGGGATCGTAGCCCCGCTGGATGATCAGACTCTTGGCGGCGTCCGTCAGCTCCAGCTTCAGGTTCTGCTCGGCCAGGCGCTTGCGCAGGCCCTCTACCAAGAGGTCGATGATGCCGGTCAGGTTTTCCCTGGTCAGCGGGCGGAACAGGATGGTCTCGTCCAGCCGGTTCAAAAATTCCGGCCGGAAGGCCCGCCGCAGCTCCGCCATCACGGCCTCCTGCGCCTCCGGGGTGATGCTGCCGTCGGGGCCGATGCCCTCCAGCAGATAGGGGCTGCCCAGGTTGGAGGTCAGGATGATGATGGTGTTCTTGAAGTCCACGGTGCGGCCCTGGGAATCGGTGATGCGCCCGTCGTCCAGGATCTGCAGCAGGATGTTGAACACGTCCGGGTGGGCCTTCTCGATCTCGTCGAAAAGCACCACGCTGTACGGCTTGCGCCGCACGGCCTCGGTGAGCTGGCCGCCCTCGTCGTAGCCCACGTATCCCGGAGGCGCGCCGATGAGCCGGGAGACGGAGAACTTCTCCATGTACTCGGTCATGTCGATGCGCACGATGTTGTGCTCGTCGTCAAACAGGCATTCGGCCAGGGCCTTGGCCAGCTCCGTCTTGCCCACGCCGGTGGGGCCAAGGAACAGGAAGGAGCCGATGGGCCGGTTGGGATCGGCGATGCCCGCCCGGGAGCGCAGGATGGCCTCGGTGACCTTCTGCACCGCCTCGTCCTGGCCCACCAGGCGCTTGTGGAGCTGCTCGTCCAGGTGCAGGATCTTCTCCCGCTCGCCCTCCATCAGCCGGGACACGGGGATGCCCGTCCACTTGGCCACGATCTCGCTGATCTCCTCCTCGGTGACGGTGTCGTGCACCAGGCCGCTGTTCTTCCGGTTCTCGCTGTTCTTCTCCGCCTCCCGGAGCTGACGTTCCAGCTCGGGCAGGTCGGAATACTTGAGCTTGGCGGCCTTCTCGTACTCATAGCGGAGCTGGGCGTTTTCGATCTCGCCGTGGAGCTTTTCGATCTCGCCCTTGAGGCGCTTGACCTCGTCCACGCTGTTCTTCTCCGCCTCCCAGCGGGATTTCATGGCGTTGAAGCTGTCCTTCTGCTCGGCCAGCTCCTGGCGCAGCTTGGAAAGGCGCTCCCGGCTCAGCGGATCCTCCTCCTTCTTCAGGGCCATCTCCTCGATCTCCATCTGCATGATCTTCCGGCGGATGTCGTCCAGCTCCGCGGGCATGGAGTCGATCTCCGTGCGGATCTTGGCGCAGGCCTCGTCCACCAGGTCGATGGCCTTGTCCGGCAGGAAGCGGTCGGTGATATAGCGGTGGGAGAGGGTGGCGGCGGCCACCAGGGCTGCGTCGTGGATGCGCACGCCGTGGTAGACCTCGTAGCGCTCCTTCAGGCCACGGAGGATGGAGATGGTGTCCTCCACCGTGGGCTCATCCACCAGCACCGGCTGGAAACGCCGCTCCAGGGCCGCGTCCTTCTCGATGTACTTGCGGTACTCGTCCAGGGTAGTGGCGCCGATGCAGTGCAGCTCGCCCCGGGCCAGCATGGGCTTGAGGAGGTTGCCCGCGTCCATGCTGCCCTCGGTCTTGCCGGCGCCCACGATGGTGTGCAGCTCGTCGATGAAGAGGATGATCTTGCCCTCGGACTTGCGGATCTCCTCCAGCACGGCCTTGAGCCGCTCCTCAAATTCGCCCCGGTACTTGGCGCCGGCGATGAGGGCGCCCATGTCCAGGGAGAAGATGGTCTTGTCCTTCAATCCCTCGGGCACGTCCCCCCGGACGATCCGCTGGGCCAGGCCCTCGGCGATGGCGGTCTTGCCCACGCCGGGCTCGCCGATGAGGACGGGGTTGTTCTTGGTCTTGCGGGAGAGGATGCGGATCACGTTCCGGATCTCGTTGTCCCGGCCGATCACCGGATCCAGCTCGTTCTCCCGGGCCCGCTTCACCAGGTCGGTGCCGTATTTGGTCAGGGCGTCGTAGGTGCTCTCCGGATTGTCCCCGGTGACCGGGGCGGTCTTCACCTTGCTCAGCTCCTCGGTAAAGGCGTTTTTGGTGATGCCGTGGTCGGCGAAGATGCGCTTGATGGCCGGGGTGGCCGCGGCGAAAATGCCGATCATCAGGTGCTCCACGGAGATGTACTCGTCCCCCATGGACTTGGCGGCCTTTTCGGCGGCGTTCAGCACCCGGTTGGCCTCGGCGGAGAGGTAGACGGAGTCGGCGTTCCCCACCTTGGGCAGCTGCCGGATGGCGCTGTCCAGCTCGGCCAGCAGGGCGTCGGCGTCCACGCCCATCTTGCCCAGCAGGGAGGGGATCAGCCCCCCGTCCTGATCCACCAGGGCGTAGAGCAGATGCTCCGGCGTCAGATAATTGTTGTGATTCTCCTGGGCCATGGCCTGGGCGGTCTGGATGGCCTCCAGAGACTTGCGGGTATAATTCTCAGCGTTCATAGGAACACCCCCAGTACGAATGAATAATGAATAATGAATAATTATGGTGTCGCCTGCGGCGACGGATCATGAGCCCGAAAGGATCAAATGTGCAGCTTGGCCTGGAGCATGTGGGCGTAGTAGGCGGCCTCCACCTCATGGGCGTCGTAGCGGCCCGAGAGGTAGCCCTTCATCAGCCGGTCAAAGAGCTGGATGTACTCGGACAGGGCCCCGGCCAGCTCCTCGGCGCTGCAGTCCCGCTCCGGCACCGCGAGGGAGCGCAGGAATTTGCCGTCGTAGAGGGCGTAGTCGATCCGCGCGCCGGTGCTCGGCGCCAGATGGGCGTCCTCGATCCGCTTCCAGAGGCGGAAGAACTCCGTCATGGCCTGCAGCAGGGGGGCGGACTGGGTGCGAAACAGCACCGACAGCTCGCCGATGGACTCGTCCCCGCCCCGGTACAGCTCCACCTCGTATTTCACCGTGGGCCGGTATTTGTACTCCAGCGAGCTTTTCAGGGACATGCTGGAGGAGTTGGGCGCGAAGAAGGGCACCAGATCCCGGCTGGGGCTCAGCAGAGCCTGGATGGTGCTCAGCACGTCGTTGATGCGCCGCTCCGGCGTGGTGTAGCCCACGTACTCCGCCAGAATCTGGTTGATGAGGCTGGAGCGGTTGGTGCCCATCCGGTGGGCGGCTGCGTCGATCTCCCGCACCACCTCGTCGTTGAGCATCAGGCTGTATAGCGTCTTTTTCATCGGAAAGCTCCTTTCCCGGGGGCTGCGCCCGCCTTCCTGCGGGCCGCTTTCCCCTTCTCTCATGGCTGTATCATACACCCGAGCAAAACTTTTGTCAATAGTTATATATAAGTTTACAAACAATTTATATATGTAATTTCAAAAATACTTGCCCTTGCATTTTACCCGGCCATCGGTTATACTATTACAGCAATTGGAGGGTTACTCAAGTGGTCGAAGAGGCGTGACTCGAAA
>JAEEGF012289826.1_pt1 | contig 25554 bp, 23 predicted proteins | sample 9134171 | NCBI WGS metagenome assembly JAEEGF01 (sample SAMN16246542, study PRJNA631951) | gut metagenome | biome: gut microbiome; feature: rumen; material: AP-attached | host: Bos | place: Iran: Karaj | collected 2018-10 | reverse complement strand
ATTTGTAGGCGGGATCGTAGCGCACGCCCCAGTTCTTGGTGAAGGAGACGGTGTAGGCCTCTTTGAAGGGGACCACGCCGTTCACGCGGAACGATCTCTGGATCGTGGAGCAGCCGGGAGTCTCGTCGAGGGTCGTGTATTTGACCTTGACGGAGTATTTGGCGGTCTTCGGGATGTCGACCTTGTACACGACCATGCCGGACGAGCCGGTCTCGATTCCCTTCACGCCGTCGAGCTCGACCTCTCTGATGGTCGCCGTGGACTGATCCTTGATGTAGTCGAACACGTTGACCGAGATGGGAGCGGTCGCTCTCGGATAGAGCTCCTCGTTCGAGTACCTTGCGACATAGTCCTCGTACTGAAGAGCGTCAAGCAGCTCCCGGGCGGCTGCTATGGCGACGCTGGATTTGGACTTCTCGTTTACCGGTTCCTCAACTTCGGCTTCGCTTTCGGTTGCGAAGACCGGAACCGCGAGGCAGCCCAGAACGCAGAGCGCCGCTAACAGCACCGAGAGCGCCTTCTGGAATGTCTTTGCCATTGCGTTTCCTCCCTGAAATAGTTTTAACGGTGTTATTATAGCACAGGCCCGTGGGGGCGTGTCAATAGCACGAAATTCTTTAATATTATTATATAGGGCGCGGGGCGGGCACTGCGGGGTACGCGTTCACGTGACTGCGTGAAACGTTTGACGGACGTGTTTTCCCCGCCGGATTCCGGGCGGGCCGAAAAAGGTAACTTTTATTTACCTGTTTGTAAGCCGCGTTCGGCGTCAGAGGGCTTCCCCAGGCAGGTTTTTGGGCGTTTTTCAGGCCTTTGCGGGCCTCAGGAAGCACGCGGTAATTGATTTTTACCTGCTTTTGCATATGTTTGCATATGCCGGAAAGCGGTCAAGGCCGCCGCCGGGAAGCCCCGGTGACGGCCTTGACCGCTTGTCGGACGACAGTGTGTGCATTGTGCACAAAAAATGTGAACTTTTTGAAAATTCTGCAAAAACTGCAGGAATCTCAGCCTCCGGAGACCTCCGCGGTGTCCGTCGCGGCGGCGGCCCGCCCGGTCAGACGGTCCAGCAGCCTCTGCTTTGCCGGCAGCTCGACGCGCACCGCGCGGTAGGTGAGGACGTCGTCCTCGCCCTCCTCGAACGCGGTCTCCGCCCTCTCCGACTCGGTCTCGGAGACGTACAGCCACCTGTTCTTCTCGGTGAGATGGACGAAGAAGCCCGCCTTCCCCGTGGCCACGGCGGAGCCGTCGTAGCACACGCTCACGGGATACTCGGACGCCTTGCCGTCGCCGTACTCCGACCTCGCGTAAGGCGAGACGGCCGGATCCTTCTCTCCCCCGAGCAGGACGGCGATCTCGCTCCCCTCGTCGGTGAACGCCAGATAGCGCCCCAGGATGAGGCGCGTCACGCTGCTGTCCTCCGACGGCAGCCCGTCGGCCATGAGGCCGGTCTCGGAGAGCAGGATGCCCCCGTCCTTTCCGGCGATCACGTAATACTTGCCGCTCTCGTCGTCCCTGAGGGTGTACAGCTGGGTGCCGAAGAGCCTGTCGTCGACCTTGCCGAGGTAATCGCCGAAGCGGAAGAGATAGTCCCCGGCGCCGTCGATGCGGTTTAGCGTCTTCTTTCCGTAGATCACCTGGTCGACGCTGTCGCCGTAGGTCGCGACGACGCGGTTCCCGGCCTTCCACCTGGAATAGAACACCAGGGCCGCCAGGACAGGCAGGATCATGAGGACGGCTATTATTATAAGCGCTCTTTTGGTCATGCCTTGCTCCGTCAGTTGAGGTGCCGCGCGGCGAATGCGCGCGGGCCGGGCGTCAGTCCGTTATCTCGACGCGGAGGCAGCTGTTCTGCTCCGCAGAATCGGTGAGGACGCGCCTCAGCGACGCGGCGTATTCGCCGAGGGTCCGCTCGGCCGCCGCGAAGTTTACGACGCGGAGGGTCGTGGAGCTGAAAGTGGTGGTCAGTATGTCGTGGAGGGCGTCGAGGTTGCTGCCGACGTAATCCTCCCTGCCGAGGGCCTTCCTGAAGGCCTCGTGCACGCTCTCCGTGTCAGTGAAGAGGCCGGCGTCGACCGTCACGGTCCTGCGCCTTCTGAATCTTAAAAGCTTGAATGCCATGTCAGGGCTCCCCGTAAAGAAGAATGAAGGTCTCGTAATGGTCCTCGGTGTAATAGATCAGGCCGTCGCTGGAGAACACGAGGCGCTTGACCCCCCTCTCCTTCGCGTTGAGGGTGTCGATGTCGCACTCGCGGTAAGTGCGCCCGCTCTTCTGAGGCAGCTTCTTTTCGTAGTTGCCGAAGACGTCGCCGCCGATGCATTTGTTCTTCAGGGCCGCGTAGTTGTCGAGGGCGTCGCCGCCGTTGCCGGACCAGCCCTTCTGCTTTGCCTCGCCCTTGGTGACGAAGTTGGACGGGAGTTCTCCGTAGGTCCGGATGTAGAGGGCGACGTCGTCCCTGGATGTGTATACGCCGTCCCTGTCCGGAGCCGCCGCGGCACCGGTATCGTCGGCCGAGGCCTCGCCGGTGGCGTCGCCTTCGGTCGCGTCGCCGGCTTCCGCTTCGGTCAGTCCGTCGATGATGGAGTCGACGGCCTTGATGAGCTCGTCGATGTCGACGCCCGACAGCAGGCCGCACGAGCAGAGCGTGCACAGGAGCACGATGGCCGCGAGTATGGCGGCCGACAGTCTTGCAAGTCTCTTCATTTTTTCCTTCGCTTCTGTTTCTTTATTGATGTATTGGGATCCGGCGTCCCGGGGGAGCGGCGCGGGGCGGCATTCCGTTCCGGCCCGCCTTCGGCCCCGGGCTCCTCAGGCGCCTGCGCGCCGGGGTCTCCGGCTTTCTTCTTTTTTTTGTTCCAGGGCATGGTCACCTTGTTCTCGGTGCCCGACCTTATGCGTTTGATGTTCGGTATGTGCTTGAGCACCACCACGGCAGCTATGACTATGGCGATGGGCAGCCTGATCCCCGCCACCGAGCCCTCGCCGTACACGACGGCGTACAGCCCGCGCAGAAACAGCGGCATGGTCAGAGCCGCCATAACGGAGGCCAGCGAGACCATCTCGGACAGGACCAGGACTCCCGCGAAGATGAATATGGCTGTCAGGAAGACCGGCCAGTCGGTAAGCAGCAGCAGTACGGCCGCCACCAGAACTCCCTTCCCGCCCCTGAAGCCGTAAAAGACCGGGAACACGTGCCCCAGCACGCAGAACAGCCCGGACAGCCATGCGCCGACGTAGCCGAATATGAGGTAGCCGACGGCGGTGGACAGGACGGTCTTGAGCGTGTCGCCGAGCAGGGTGAGCAGGCCGCCCTTCTTACCGTACACGCGGAACATGTTGGTCATGCCGGCGTTGCCGCTGCCCGACTCCCGGATGTCCCTTCCGAACAGCCTCCTGGAGATGATCACGGCCGGGCTGAGGCTGCCGAACAGGTAGCCCTCGGCCGCGCACAGGAGGCAGACGACAAGGAGCTCCGTCATGAAGGCCATGCCGGTGATCCCCTCGTTTGAGACCCGTATGCCCCAGAGACCGTTCTCGATTATGTTCTTAAACGTGACTTCCATGCCCGCTCATCTGAGCATGGCGGCGCCGATTATCCCGGCGTCGTTGCCCAGTCTGGCCGCCCTGATCTCTGTCGACTTAACGACCCCTCCGCCGTACTGCTCCTTATAGATCAGGGGGACGAGGGGCTTCAGCAGCGTGTCCTTCTCGTTGGCCACGCCTCCGCCGAGGGATATGACCTCGGGCTGGAATATGTTGACTATGTTGGTGAGGCCGCAGGCAAGGTAGCGGACGTATTCGTCGACGACCTCGGCGGCGGCCGCGTCGCCGGCCCTCATGCAGTCGTAGGCGGTGCGCGCCGTAACGCGGCCGTCGGCTGCGGCCCGCTCCTCCATGAGCGTGGCGCGGCCCGAGGCGCGGCATTCGGCGATCTTCTCTTTTGTCATAGCGGCGAGGGCCGTCGCGGAGCTGTACGCCTCCCAGCAGCCCCTGCGCCCGCAGGAGCAGGGCCGCCCTCCGGCGACGATGACCATGTGGCCGAGCTCGCCGCCCGCGGAGTTGAAGCCTGAATATACCTTTCCGTCGGCGATTATCCCGCCTCCGACGCCGGTGCCGAGCGTGATCATCACGGAATTCTCGGAGCCCGCGGCGGCCCCGGCGACAGCCTCGCCCCAGGCGGCGGCGTTGGCGTCGTTCTCTATCCTTATGTCGCGGCAGGGGAAGAGCTTTCCGAGCTCGGCGGCGATGGGAAACTTCCTGAAAGGAAGGTTGTTCGCGTACTCAACGACTCCCGTGTCGTGGTTCGCTATGCCCGGCGTGGCTATGCCGGTCATTGCGATGTCCTCCGCGCCGAGGCCCTCCTCGGCGGCGATCTCCCTGCAGACGGCGGCCATGTCGGCGACTATCTCGGCGGCCGGGCGGTCGGCCCGGGTGGGGACCGATCTCTTGCGTATTATGCGGGCCTCCGCGCCCTCCCCGGTAACGAGGCCTACCGCTATGTTTGTCCCTCCGAGATCAATGCCTATCCTGTACATGATGCAACCTCTTGAAATGTGAGTTGCGCGGCCGGATGCCCTGAGCGCGGGCCGGTCCGGATGCGGATCCCCCGTCTGCCCGGACGGCGGTTTTCCGCCGTCCCGGACGCGCCGGGAGCGCATATTCGCACAAGTAAATTATAAACCATGGCCGGACGCTTGTCAAGAAAAATGATGTCCGCCCTGACGGGCGGACATCGCCGTATATCAGCTGCCCTGTGCAGCCCGGATCAGCTCGCGCCTTGCCCGGACGCGCGGCAGCGTCAGCGAGAACAGGCCTTCAAGACCTCCCTCCGCGTCCCGGGACGCGTATCTGCCGACGGCCTCGAGACAGGCGCCGTAAACCCGGCAGGCGGCCTCGTCGGCCTTCGTGAGAGACCCGCCCGAGGCGGCGCGCTCGGCGGCCCTGTTGACGGCGGCCGTTTTTTCAGCATTGCCGTGCTCTTTGAGCATCCGCGCGGCCGGTCCGTCTCCGCCGGAGGCGGCCGAGGCCAGGTCGCAATCGCCCGCCGAAAAGCCCTGCTCCTCGAGGTGGCGTGCCACGCGGATCACGGCGGGAACGGCGTCGTCGCCGAGCTCCTCCATGGCTGCCGCGTCGAAGTCTGCGAGTTCGCCGCTTATGTACCGGTCGGCGTTGTAGTCCGCGATGCGGCCGTCGACGCCCGAGAGCGCAAGTCCGGCGAGCATCACCGCGAACACGCAGATGAAGCAGCCGGCCGCGTTGAAGCGCGGAGCGATCTGCCTGACGAGCGCCGCTATGAAGCCGAAGGCCAGCAGCACCATGAACCAGGTCGTGTAGACTCGCTTCTGCGTGAGGCCGAAGCGGTCGATGTACAGGAACATCTTTGCCAGCGCAGTGGCTATGAGCACAAGCGTGCAGCAGCACAGCATTCCGGACACCGCTCTCTGCGCGGGGCTCGGGCGGTCGCCGTCGCGCTTCATGAACAGCGTCACGAGCAGCATTACGAAGGCGTTGAACGCGGACACTCCGCACAGCTCGAAGAACCCGCTGCGGGCGTACTCGGAATAGGACATGAGCCCCTCGGGCAGTGAGCCTGTGAAGGCGGAAAGATAGTAGTACCTCTGAGAGACGAAGAAGAGCAGGTAGACGCAGATGAGCGGCGCCACGGAGAACACGCACATCAGCTTCGGGAACACGCGGATCCTTCCGGCCGCGCCGCGGACCTGGTCGCCGGTGAACGCGCCGGAGAGCTTTCTGCCCCCGCACGAGATCATGCCGCCGAAGACGTAGAAGGCGACCGGCACGGCAAGGACGAGGCTCCAGGCGTGATCGAGCAAGAGGTCGAGCCTGAGGGAGCCGAGCTTCATAACGAGATCGGAGAACCCGGGGTCGTACCTGAGGACCTTGATAATGATGAGCGTCGGGAGCAGGGCAACCGCGAGGCCGAGCGATATCCACAGCACGGCCATGCCGGCTTTTCTGAGGCCCGAGCGGTCGCCCCTCCTGCCGAAGACGGCGCGGCCGAAGGCGGCCGGCGAGGCCCACGGCATCACGAACGCCGCCTTGACGAAATCGGCGGCCGTCAAGCCTCCGAGCGGGGCGATGGAGTTGCCGGTAGACAGGTAGATCCAGTATGTCCAGGCCGATACGGCCCAGAGCATTATGCAGGTATGGACGGTACCGTTGCCGGTCAGGAAGAAGCCCGCGGACATAATGCACGCGGAAGCCGCGACCGCAACGGACAGGACGCTCTGCCTGCCGCCCGAAAGGCGCAGCCAGACCGCGCCGAACAGAAACAGGAAAAGCGTGAAAAGGAGCCCTCCGAACGGGCTGTCGGAAACGGGCACGAGCCTCACGAACAGATAGCCCGCGAAAAGGGTGAGCAGGGCGAATAAGGTATCGCGCACGCCGGGCAGATCCCGCGCGCGGCCGTCCCCGGTCTGCCCGGAGACGGTATCGCCGCCGGGCGCCGACTCGGAGGATCCGGCCCCGCGGGATACGGGCAGCGGCGCCTCTAACAAATCGTTGTTCATTTTTGCAATCTCCAGACGGTCATTACGCCTCGGACCGCAAAAAAGCTTTCAGCCGGCGTCTCCGGAGTCGGGCACGTATTCGATGATGTCGCCGGGAACGCAGTCCAGTTCCCTGCAGATGGCATCGAGCGTGGAGAACCTTACGGCCCTGGCCTTGTTGTTCTTTAGCACGGACAGGTTTGCCTGGGTGATGCCCACGCGCTCCGCGAGCTCTCCGAGCGAGATCCTCCTCCTGGCCATCATAACGTCCAGATTGACAGTGATCATAAGGCACCTCTCTCAGATGGTGAAGTCGTTCTCCGCCTTTATGGCGGCCGCCTCCTCGAAGGCGTTCTTCACGACGCGCAGACAGATCCCCACGAACAGGGCGACGAAGCCGACTGCCGCGGACAGCGTGAACCATACGGTAAGCAGGGCAAAAGGCCCCGCCGCAAGGATCACGCACCAAGAGAGCCTTCTCAGGATGGCGACGTTGCCGTCCGTGAAGACCTCGCCCTTCAGCACCGATACGGCAAGCATGAGGACCAGCAGGTCGGACACCGTGGCGAGCGCGAGGATCACGTATGCCGCGATGAGGGGGACCGACGCGCTGACGTCTCCGTAGCCCTTGAGATCCAGCATCTTAGGGACCAGCGACGGGAGCATGAAATACAGGCAGACCAGCGCCGCCATGAACAGCGACGCCAGCACGACCGTGATGACGGTTGAAGCTTTTTTGTTGATCTTTAGCATGGTTTCGGCCTTTCTGCAGAAGACTGAGGGGGGCTTTGCCCTCCCGATTCATATTATAGCGGCAGTTTTACCGTTTGTCAACACTTTTTTATCGTTTTTCGATAAAATTTTCGCGTTTTTTGATAAAACCGCCGCCGAGAAAAAAAACGGCCGGCGAAAAGCGCGGCGGCCGCCAGCGGCGGCCGCCTTATGCAGATGCATCTGCGATGCTCATCCGCACGCCGTCCGGACGGAGTCAGGTCTCCTTGCCGGCGAACTGGTTGCGGTAGAGGTTGTAATACTCGCCGCCGAGCTTCAGAAGCTCCTCGTGGCTGCCGGCCTCCGCGATCATTCCCCCGTTCAGCACGACTATCATGTCGGCGTCCCTTATGGTGGACAGGCGGTGGGCGATTATGAGCGAGGTGCGGTTCTTCATCAGCGCAAGCATTGCCTGCTGGATGTGCATCTCGGTCCTGGTGTCGACCGACGAGGTGGCCTCGTCGAGGATGAGTATGCGCGGGTCGGCCAGAACGGCCCTGGATATGGACAGGAGCTGCCTCTGGCCCTGTGACAGGTTGCTGCCGGCCTCGGTCAGCATGGTGTCGTAGCCCTCGGGCAGGCGCTCGATGAAGGTGTCCGCCTTTGCCGTCGACGCGGCGTAGCGCATCTCCTCGTCCGTGGCCTCGAGCCTCCCGTACTTGATGTTGTTCCTGATCGTGTCGGAGAACAGCACGGTGTCCTGAAGCACTATGGCTATGGTGTTGCGCAGGGTCTCGAGCGGGAGATCGTCGATGTCGAGCCCGTCTATGGTGATCCTTCCGCTGTCGGCCTCGTAAAAGCGGGTCAGCAGGTTGACGACCGTGGTCTTGCCGGAGCCGGTGGCCCCGACTATGGCCACCTTCTGCCCGGCCGCGACCGACAGATCCAGGTGCTTCAGCACCGGCTTGTCCTTGACGTAGCTGAAGCAGACGTCGGAGAACTCGATGTTGCCCCTGATCTGGCCGGGCGTCACCTCGAGCGTGCCGTCGTCGGCCTCGTCGGGCGAGTCGAGCATCTCGAATATCCTCTCGGCGCCCGCCAGGGCGGTGAGGATGGATGCGTACTGGTTGGCGATCATGTTGATCGGGCGGGTGAAGCTCTTGGAATACTGGAGCATGGCCTGGATGGAGCCCACCGTGACTCCCGGCGTGCCCCTGATGACGAGCCAGCCGCCGGTCGCGGCTATCAGCACGTACTGAAGGTTGCCGAGGAAGTTCATGATCGGCCCCATGACGGAGCCCCACACCCTTGCCTTGATCGAGCACTTGCGGTATTCGTCGGAGATGCCGGAGAACTTCTCCACAGCGGCCGCCTCGCGGTTGTAGGCGACGACGGTGCGGTAGCCGGTCACGGACTCCTCGACCTGGCCGTTGAGCTGGCCGAGCAGCACCTGGTTGCGCTTGTAATACTTGCGCATGAACTTGCCGAGGGTGCCCGACACGGCCACGGTAAGCGGTATGGTGACGACGGCGACCAGCGTCATGACCCAGCTGTACGACAGCATCATGACGAAGGCGCCGGCGAGGGTCAGCAGCGCCGAGATGAGTGTCGTCAGCGACTGCGACACCGCCGTCGATACGTTGTCGACGTCGTTGGTCATGCGGCTCATTATGTCGCCGTGCTTGTGCGTGTCGGTGTAGCTGACGGGCAGGCGGGTGATCTTGGCGAACAGCTCCCGCCTCATCAGGTACACGGTCCTCTGGGACAGTCTGGCGCCCAGCCTTCCTGTCAGCAGGCCGAGACCGGCGGACACCAGGTTGAACACGACCAGCAGCACGAGGAAGCCCGTAAGGCTCCTCATGTCGACGGTGACGGCGCCCGTGGCCGTGTCGACATGGAACGTGTCTATGGCCTTCTGCTGGAACCTCGGGCCGAACAGCTCCAGCACGGTGACCGCGACCGTGAGCACCACGATCAGGATCACCATGAATCGGCTCCTGCCGAGGTATTCTATGAGGCGCTTCGCGGTCCTGCCCGCGTTCTTGGGCTTCTCAGCGGTGAGTCTGGCGTTGTTCGGTCCGCCTCTGCCTCCTCCGGGCCTCATGCTTATCTTAGGGGCTTCCCTGCGTTCGTTTTCCGCCATGGTCCCGCCCCCTCTCACAGCAGCGCCCCGGATTTGACCTGGGACGCGTAGATGTCGCGGTATGTCTCGGATATCTTCATTAGCTCGTCGTGGGGCGCGCAGTGCCTGACCGTGCCGTCCGATTCGAGCACGGCTATGCGGTCGGCCGACCTGACCGATGCGATCCGCTGGGCGATCATTATGACCGTCGTGTCGGCGTATTTCTCGCGCAGCGCGCTCTGGAGCCTGGCCTCGGTGGCGAGATCGAGGGCCGAGGTGCTGTCGTCGAGGATGAGGATCTCCGGCTTCCTTACGAGGGCCCTGGCCACCGACAGCCGCTGCTTCTGGCCGCCGGACAGAGAAGCTCCCTTCTCCGCTATGAAATCGCCGTACCCCCCGGGCAGCGTCGATACGAACTCGTCGGCCTGGGCCGTCTGCGCGGCCGCGACAACCTCCTCGGCGGAGGCGCCGGGCCTGCCCCATTTTATGTTGTTCTCAACGGTGTCGGAGAACAGCTCGGTCTTCTGCATGACGTAGCCTATCTTCGCGCGAAGCTCAGGCAGGGCGTACTCGCGGACCGGCAGGCCGTCGACGAGGACCTCGCCCTCGGTGCAGTCGTAAAAGCGGGGTATGAGCTGGACGAGCGACGTCTTCCCGGATCCCGTCTCGCCTATGACGGCAAGGGTCTCGCCGCGGCCGACCTTGAGGTCGATGCCGTGCAGGACGTCCTTGCCGGCGGTGCCGGGATACCTGAAGCTCACGCCGCGGAACTCCACGGCGACGTCTCCGCCGGGCCCGTCGGAAGCGGTCCCTCCGACGACCGCGGGATCGGAGTCGAGAACCTCGACCACGCGCTCCGCGGAGGCTCCGGCCCTCGACACGGACTGGAAGATCATGGTGAGCATCATCACCGAGGACAGCACCTGGGTGACGTAGGACGTGCCTGCCATCACGGAGCCGACCGTCATGCCGCTGCCCTCGATGCCGGCCCTGAGACCGCCTATGTATATGACGGCCGCGGTCGCGAGGGACATAATGATGGTAATGACGGGCGAGATGAAGGTCATGAGCAGCGTGACCTTGAGGCTGGTGTCCCTCATCTCTCTGTTGGCCCTGTCGAAGCGCTCGTTCTCATACTCCTCGCGCGAGTAGGCCTTGATGACGCGCGTGCCTCCGACGTTCTCCTGCACCACCGCGTTGACGCGGTCGAGCTTGTCCTGGACGACCGAGAACAGCGGCACAGCCTTCCTTATGATGAGCACCATGAGGACGACCAGCACCGGGAGGGCGCACAGCAGCACGGCCCCGAACGAGAGATTGAGATTGAGCAGCATTATGATGCCGCCGATGAAGAACATCGGCGCTCTCACGAAATGCCTTATTATTGCCTCGACGAAGTCGACGAGGCGCGTGATGTCGTTGGTCATCCTCGTGACGAGGGAGCCGGTGGTGAAGCGGTCGGTCTGCTCTATGGAGAGCGACATCACCCTGCGGAAGGCGTCGCTGCGCAGATCGGCGCCGAAGCCCTGCGACGCGCTGGCCGCGGTCCAGGCGCAGAGCGTCCCGAACATGCCGCCTATGAGGGTGACGAGGAGCATCAGTCCCCCGAAGGCTACCGTCGTGCCCATGCGGTTGTCGGCTGCGACGCCCAGTATATCCAGGATTGAGGCCGCCAGCCGCGAGCCCTTCTCCGGATCGAGCACGTCGGTGCCCAGCACGCCGTAGTTGACCATGAACGACATCAGGTAGGGCAGGCAGAGGTCGCCGAGGACCTCACCGATCATTATGAGCGGCGAGACGACGGCCGGCAGTCTGTACGGCCTTAAGTATTTTGCCAGTTTCCTTATCATCCGACCGGGTTCTCCTTTTTCAGGTCATAACGTCTTTGATAATGCGGCAGATCAAGTCGAGCCGCTCCGGCGACGACGGGCCCGCGGGCATCTCGGCATAGCCGATGCGCTCGAGCTCCTCGGTGAGCTCGCGGATGCGGTCGGAACCGTAGCGCTTCTTCTCCGCAAACTTGGCGGCTATCTCCCTCGGCGTGTCAGACGGCACGGTACCCGCGCCCTTCCTGCGGAGCACCCTGACGAGCTCGGAATACGCGAAGAGATACTTTTCCTCGGCCGTCCTGCGGTCGCGCAGCTCGGACTGGAAGTCCCGGTAGGTGCGCTCGCGGTCGGTCCTGCGGGCGTACTCCCTTATGTCGGTCTCCTGGAGGCGCGTCTCCTCGTCGCGGTAGTTGACGTTACCTTCGTCCTCGTCGAGGCTGACCTTGATCCCGTTGAAGAAGCGGATCGAGTCGATGATCTCGCGGATCAGCCGGGTCAGCCAGTCGGAAATGCGGCGGAACAGCTTGCGGAAATCGATGGTGTGCCTCGTTATGATCATGAACAGGATGAGCATGACCACGGCGATGAAGATGATCAGATACCAGAACTCGGGGCTCTTCTCGGGCACCTCGGAGTTGAAGACGAAGCGGTTTATGTGGGCAAGGGCCTCGTCCGTGTCGTCGTACTCGGTGTCGGCCCCGCGGGTGCCTCTAAGCAGGGCCGCGAGTATCAGCAGGCCCAGGGTCTTTATCCCGGACAGCAGCACGTACACGGCAAGGCAGGCCGCCAGGAACAGCGGCACGAGGCCGAGGGTGAGCCAAAGGTTCGTGTTGCGCATCCTGGGAGTCAGGAACTCGGACGCGCTTCCCCGGTAGGTGCGCACGAGGGACGACTGGTTCATGGACACCATGACGCACAGGGCGTAGCCCACGAACATGAAGCTGAGCCCGAAGCCCCTGTTGCGTGCGATAAGGAAGGCTATCAGCGAAAGCGTCCATCCCACGAAGGCGGCCCTTCCGGTGAGCAGCCGGTCGTACGGGAAGAACCAGAGGAAGGAGCCCAGCATGATGATCAGGAACGCGCCGGCGAAGGCGAGCGCCGGGAGCGCCGTCCCCTCGTCGTAAAATCCCCCCTGCTGCGCCCCCTGCCACCGCAGGTAGGAGTCGGTGAGCCTCGCGCACAGATACGAGGGCGCCAGGGCGACTGCCGCCACGGGCAGGGCCTTGCGGAACTCGTAGAGTTTTACGTCCTGCTCGTAGCCCCGCGACGAGGCCGCCCTCTTCGTGCCTGTGACGCCGGACCACAGGAACTGCAGGCCGCAGCCGAGGCCCATAAGGGCAAGCAGGGCCAGAGCCGCCGCGAGCCCTCCGGCGCCGGAGGCCAGCGGAACGACGAACTCTCCGGCCAGGAAGTATATCCCGGCAAAGCCGAGGAGCGAGTAGATGCGGCCGTAACGGGCGGCGGAGGCGCCGCCGTTCGCGGCCTTCGCGGCCTTTGCGGCCTTGGCTGTCTTTGCTGTCACATCGCACCTCCTAGCCCAGACTGAAGTAAACGTCGGCGCCGTCGGGGATCTCCCCGACGTTGTTGCGCGACGTGGCGATGTAAAAGATGACTCTGACCCCGGCGGGCCTCAGGGCCTCAGCGAGGTTCATCATCCTGCCGTCGATGTAGGAAGATATGATTATGAGGTTCTCGTTCTCGTTGTACAGGCCGGGGTTCGCGGCTATGTGGTCGAACATCTTGTCGGCGGGGACGGAGATCTTCATGCCCACCCTGGCGATGGTGCGCAGGGCGTACAGCATGTCCCTCTTGCCGCGGAACGGACCGGCGGTCGATATCAGGCTGCCCGTGGCGTCCGAACCGACGGCCTCGCCGCCCTCCAGGTCCTCCGGAGGGTAGTTGGCAAAGAGCCGCACGGGGACATCCTCGGCGGCTATGCGGTCAAGGATGGAGGTGCATATGATCATGCAGCGCTCCAGGGCGTCCGGTATGGAAGGCACGAGCGGGTCCGGCTCGATCTCCCGGGAGTTCATGTTCAGCAGGACGGAGAAGCGGTGCCTCAGCGTCTTCTCCTCGATGTTGGACATGAGCTTTCCGTGGACCGCGGTGGACTTCCAGTTGACGCGGTTCATGGGGTCGGAGACTGAGTATTCGCGGGAACCGCAGAGCCTGGTCGGATCCGACACGGGGCCGAGGTTCGTTATGCAGTCGCCGCACAGGAACCTGGAGGAGGCGTAGTGACCCTCCAGGTCCCCCGGCCTCGGAAGCACCAGTATGGCAGCGGGGCGCTCGCCCCCCGTCTTCAGCATCACGGACTGCGGTCCGGAGCCCAGCAGGTTGTTGCCCGTGCAAAGGGCCCCCTCGAGCAGGTAGTCGCCGCGCCTGCGGCAGTTGATCCTCCATCTGCGGCGGATCCTGGCGTAAGGGCGCAGGACGAATATCGACTGGACGCTCGACGTGCGGCTCTCCTTGCGCAGTCCCCCGCTGTCTGCGGCCGGAGAAGCCTCGCCCGCGACGGACGCGCTGACCCTTACGCCGCGCTTCCTTTTTTTCGCGGGCGGCCCGGAGGGAGCCTCGGCGTCGCCGAGCAGGATGAACTCGAGCCCCTTCGGAAGATCGGTCTCGATCTTTATATACGGCAGCGGCAGCCGTCCCGTGTTGGTGATCTCCTCGTAGAGGTAGACGTCGTCTCCGGCGTAAGCCTCGCCCGAGGAGAACCAGGCCCTGTATTCCAGGTGGTCGAACTGATGCTTTTTATAGACCCTGGCCTGGACGATCAGGACGATGAACACCGCCGCCAGAGCGGCAATGAAGAACACGGCAGTACCTCTTCTTCAGAACTCGGTCGGAGCCTTCACCGAATCCAGCAGGAACTCCATGAGCGACTCGTTGCTGTCGGACAGACTGACCGTGTTGCGCGAGTGCGATATCAGCCTGTGTGCCAGCACCGGCACGCAGACCTCCTTTACGTCGTCGGGGATGACGTAGTCCCGGCCGTTGACCGCGGCGCATGTGCGCGACGCGGTGACCAGGGCCAGCGTCCCTCTGGGGCTGACGCCGAGCGTCACCCTGGGGCTCTCCCTCGTCTGTGTAACTATGCGCATTATGTATTCGCGGATCGGCTCCGACATCCTGACCTCCCGCACGGCGGAGCAGGCCCCGATGACCTCCTCCCTGGTGCAGACCGGACCGAGATCCGAGAGCGGCGATTCCGCCCCGTGGCGGTCGATCATCTGCAGCTCGTTGCGCAGATCGGGATAGCCCAGTTTGAGCTTCATGAAGAAGCGGTCCGTCTGGGCCTCGGGGAGCGGGAAGGTGCCCTGGGACTCGATCGGGTTCTGCGTGGCTATGACGAAGAACGGAGCCGCGAGGCTTCTGGTCACGCCGTCGACGGTGATCTGGCGCTCGCCCATGCATTCGAGCAGCGCCGACTGGGTTCGGGGCGTGGTGCGGTTGATCTCGTCCGCGATCAGGATGTTCGTGAAAACGGGTCCTTCGCGGAAAACGAATTCCGACTGCTTCATGTCGAAGAAGTTGATGCCTGTGATGTCCGAGGGAAGCAGGTCAGGGGTGAACTGTATGCGCTTCACATCTCCCGAGATGGATCTGGCGAGCGCACGGGCCAGCGTAGTCTTTCCGGTGCCGGGGATGTCGTCGAGCAGCACGTGCCCTCCGGAGAGCAGCGCCATTACGACAAGGCGGATCTCGCGGCTCTTTCCGTAGATCACTTTTTCGATGTTCCCGCAGACCGACAGACACAGCTGCCTTACGTCCTGAATCTCCATGAGTTTCTCCTCGTTCCGGGCTCAGAGCCCGGCTATTATTTTTTCAAGCAGGTCCCTGGCCCTGATGATGTCCTCGATCTGTTTCTCGCCCGAGATCTCCCTCTCGATGGTGATGGCTCCGTCGAAGCCGCATTCCTTCAGCCTGCGGACGAAGCGCGGGTAGTCCACCCTGCCCTCGCCCAGGGGCTTCTCGCGGCCGAGATGCCGGCCGTCGACGGGATACTCGCCGTCCTTCCCGTGCACGCCGCGCACGTACCGTCCGAACACGTCGAGGGCGTCGACGGGGTTGGCCATGCCGTACATGAGCAGGTTCGCGGGGTCGAGATTTATCCCCACGTTGCCCGTGCCTATGTCCTCAATGATGCGCAGCAGCGTGACCGGGGTCTCCTGGCCCGTCTCGAACAGGAAGTACTGCCCGCGCCTGGCAAGGGTGCCGCATATGTACTTCAGACACGAGACCAGCTCCAGATAATCGGTCGACGAGGGGTTGACAGGCAGGAAGCCCACGTGAGTGGCGATGTCCGTGACGCCCATCCTCTGCGCGATCTCGGAGCCCCTCAGCAGCATCTTTGCGCGCTCTGCCCTGTACGCGGGCGGGACGAGACCGAGGGTCAGCGGGCCCTCGTAGAAGTTCCATACGGAAACGCCGTCCCATCCGACCCAGAAGGCCGTTATCTCCACACCGTGCTTTGCCGAGGCTTCGGCGGCAAGGTCTGCGTTCTCCTCGGTTAGATGGGCGCTGTTCCAGCATTTGAGCTGGCAGGTGCGGAGTCCCAGGTCCGCGACCTTGCGGATGTTCTCTTCGACCGCGGGGCCGAAGGTGGTAAGTACTCCCGTTTTCATCCTTACGCTCCTTGTTTGCCAATGATTGTTATCTTTGTCCGGCGTGTCCCGGTGCGGTGTCCGGCGGAGCTCAGTCCGTCGCCCGGCCGGCGGCGGCCTGCGCCGCGTCGAGCTCGCCGTAGATCTCCAGCAGCCGCTCCTCCGCCTCTTCTATCTCCGAGGTGATGCCGACCACCCTGATATAGTCCGTGGCGGCCTCGCCCGCCAGCTCTCCGTTGAGCTCGTCTATGCGCGCCTCGAGCCTGGCCTGCTCCTCTTTGAGCCTTGCGGTGCGCGACGCCGCCCTGCGGGCGTCCGCGGTCTCCTTCCTTCTGCGCAGGTACTCCTCGCGGTTGGACCCTGCGGCCCTCTGCGCCGCCGGGGCGCCCTCCGCCCCGTCCGGGGCCTTTTCGTCCGGCCCGGCAAAGCCCTGGCGGGCCGCCGTCCAGACGTCCCAGGCGGAGCCGCCGTCCGGGACGGGGATGCTGTGCAGCCCTCCGGATCCGTCGAAGCCGAGCAGCCTCGTCGCCAGCGAGTTTATGAACGCCCTGTCGTGCGATACGCAGACGAGCGTGCCGTCGAACTCCCTGAGCGCGGCCTCGAGCGCCTCGCGCGAGCCTATGTCGAGGTGGTTGGTCGGCTCGTCCAGCAGCAGCGTGTTCATCTCGGACAGCATGAGCCGCACCAGGGTCAGCCTGGCGCGCTCGCCGCCGCTGAGCACGGACACCGGGCGCGTTATGTCGTCGCCCCGGAACAGGAAGGCCGCCAGCGCGCTCCGGATCTCAGTCTCCCCCATGGAGGGATAGGTGTCCCAGATCTCGGACAGCACCGTCTTTTCCGGGTCGAGGTTCTGGTTCTGCTGGTCGTAGTAGCCCGTCCTCAGGTTGTGCCCGGGGTCGATCGCCCCGCCCGTCGGGCGTATGGCTCCAAGCAGCAGTCTCACGAGCGTCGATTTCCCGCAGCCGTTCGGGCCGACGATGAAGACGCGCTCGCCCTTCTTTATCATGAAGTCGGCCCCGCGGATCAGCTCCTGCCCGCCCGGGTAGGCGAAGCGCAGCCCGCGGACCGTGAAGACCTCGTTTCCGCTCGGTATACCGCGCGAGAAGCGCATCCTGACGGTGCGCTCGTCGGCCTCGGGGGCCTTAAGTTTTTCCATCTTGTCGAGCAGTTTGAGGCGGCTCTCGGCGGCTATGATGTTCCGCTCGCGGTTCCACCGCCTCTGCTGCTCTATGTATGCCTCCTGGCGGGCAATCTCCTTCTGCTGGTCGCGGTAGTGCTTCTCGTAGATCTCCCGGTCGGTCCTGCGCTGCTCGGCGCTGCGGGTCCAGCCGCCCTTATACAGCTTTGCCCTGCCGTGCTCCATCAGCAGTGTCCTGTTGGTCACCCGGTCGAGGAAGAACCTGTCGTGAGACACGGTTATTATGCACTTGCCGTACGAGGCGAGGTAGTTCTCGAGCCAGCCCATAGTGTCCACGTCGAGGTGGTTCGTCGGCTCGTCCAGCATGAGGATGTCGGGCTCGCGGCAGAGCTGCCTCGAGAGAGCAAGGCGGGTGCGCTCGCCGCCTGAGAGGCGGGAGACCGGGGCCGACATGGCGGACCCGTCGAAGCCCATTTTTATCAGCACGGATCTGCATCTGGACCTGAACTCGTGCCCCCCGCCGGAGGTGTAGCGCTCCTCGAGGTCGGAAAACTCCTTTGTCGCGGAATCGTGCGCCGCGGTGCCGGCCTCGCCGGGGTGCTCCTCGAGCCATATCCTGAGCTCCTCCATGCGGCGCTCGGCCGCGAGCAGCTCAGGAAAGGCCGCGTACATCTGGTCGAGGGCGGTCGGCCCGGCCGATTCCGTCACCTCGAAGGCGTCGTCCTGGGCCAGTATGCCGACCGACGCTCCGCCTGCGATGTATACGCTCCCCTCGTCGGGCGCCGTCCTTCCGAGCAGTATCCCCAGCAGGGTCGACTTGCCGCAGCCGTTCGGGCCGACGATGCCGAGCCTGTCGGAGGCCTCGAGCGAGAACGACACCCCCTCAAAAAGCTTTCTGGGGCCGAAGGATATCCCGACCCCCTGAACACTGATTATCGCCATAGGTTCCCAATTCTTGTCATTCGGCCGTGTCGGCCGGTTTTCTTGTAATGACCAGTTCCCCGTTCTGTCTGACCGAGGACCAGATTATCTGCCTCGGGCAGTTCTCGACGCACACGCCGCAGCCCGTGCATTTGGTATAGTCTATGGACGCGACGAAGTTGACGACCTTTATGGCGCCGGCCGGGCAGTTCCTCTCGCACTTCTTGCAGGAGATGCAGCCGACGTCGCACTGCTTGCGGACAATGGCACCCTTCTCGACCGACATGCAGCCGACCCAGTGGGCGCTGTCGTACGGAATGAGACGGATGATCTGCTTCGGGCAGGCCCTGACGCAGGCGCCGCAGCCCTCGCACTTCTTGTAGTCCACGACGGCCACGCCCCGGATGACGGATATTGCCTTGAACTTGCACGTTGCGACGCAGGTCCCGAGGCCGATGCAGCCGTTGGGGCACAGCTTGTCGCCGCCCCCCATCCTCACCGCGGCCAGGCAGTCTTTCGCGCCGACGTAGGCGTATTTCTTTCTGGCCAGCTCGGACGTCCCCGAGCACATGACCTGCGCCCTCATGCGCATCTGCTCGACGGCGGGGACGCCCATGATCTCGCTTATCCTGCGGGCGACGGGATTGCCGCCGACGGTGCAGGCCCCCGGTCCGGCCCGGCCGGCGACGATGTCGGCCGCAAGGGCCGCACACCCGCTCCTGCCGCAGCCTCCGCAGTTGGCGCCCGGGAGCACGGCTTCTATCCTGTCTATACGTTCGTCCCGCCTGACGCGGAACAGCCTGGAGGCAAGGGCAAGCAGCAGCCCAAAGACCGCCCCGCCGCCTCCGAATATCAGAACGGGAAAAAGCACATCAGTCAGTTTCATAAGAGTTATTCCTCGGAATCGTTTCTAATGAACGCGCCGGCACGTCGCGCGCGCGGCGGACGGCCCGGATCAGCCGAAGCTTATGCCGGAGAAGCCGGAGAAGATCATGGCCAGCAGCCCGGCGGCGATGAGCGTCAGGGGAAAGCCCCTGAAGGCCCTGGGGGGATCGGCGAACTCCATCTTTGCCCTGACTCCGGCAAACAGCACCATGGCCAGCGTGAAGCCGATCCCGGCGGCAAAGCCGTAGCACACGGAAGGGACGAAGCCGTAGCCGCTCTGGATGTTGACGAGGGCGGCTCCAAGCACCGCGCAGTTCGTGGTTATGAGCGGCAGATAGATGCCGAGCGAGCTGTACAGCGCCGGCACGAAGCGGCGCAGGAACATCTCGATGAACTGGACGAGCACCGAGATGACGAGGATGAACGCCACGGTGCGCAGGTAGGTCAGCCCGAGCGGCACGAGGACGTAGTAGTATACGGCCCAGGTTACCGCCCCTGATACGGTCATGACGAAGGTCACGGCCATGCCCATGCCGAGGGCCTTGTCAGGTTTGTCGGACACGCCCAGGAACGGGCAGCATCCGTAAAACTTGGAGAAGATGAAGTTCTCCGTAAGAACGGCGCCAAGCATCAGAAGGAACAGGCCTCTGACGGTTATAGGTGCGAATGTCACTGTCCGTCCCTCCTTTCAGCCGTCGATGAAGGCTTCCGCGGAGAAGCCTTCCGTTTCGGACACCGGCACGGCGTTCGACTGCGTCCCGTCGCCGGCGGCCTCGTCCGCGCTACCGGACGACGCGGCCTCCTCGCGGGCCCAGGCCTCCATATAGGCGGCCGTGCTGTCGTCGTCCGGATAGAAGTCGAGCTCGAACTCGCCGTCGGAATCCGGATCGGACGGAGCCGAATTGCTGCCGTCGTCTATGAACTCGCTGTCGTCGTAGTTCTCGTCGACGACACGCAGGGTCGAAGGTATGCCGGAGATCTCGGAGACGTTGGACAGACGGGCGAACCTGCCCCTGTCGCTCCTTACGTTGCGGAACTTCTGGACGGCCGCTATTATGAAGCCCAGCGTGAAGAAGGCCCCGGCGGGGAGGATGAATATGACTGCGGGACTGTAGCCGGGCAGTACCGCCCGGCCGAGGATCTTTCCGGTGCCCAGAAGCTCGCGTATGAAGCCGATGATGCACAGCGCTCCGGTGAATCCCAGGCCTGTGAACAGGCCGTCGAAGACCGACGGGATCACGGGATTCCTGGACGCGAAGGCCTCCGCCCTGCCGAAGATGATGCAGTTGACGACTATCAGCGGGATGAACAGCCCGAGGCTGCCGTAGAGCTCGAAGAAGAACGCCTTCATGAGAAGCTCGACGGCGGTGACGAAGCCGGATATGATGGTTATGTAGCAGGCTATGCGGACCTCCCTGGAGATGACCTTTCTCAGCAGGGAAATGAGCAGGTTCGAGCACACCAGGACGGCCGTGGCCGCCAGGCCCATACCGAGGCCGTTGACGAGCGACGTCGTGGTGGCAAGGGTCGGGCACATTCCGAGGAGCTGAACGAAGATTGGGTTGTTGGTTATCAGCCCCTCCTTCATCTGGGCTAGCAGCCTGCGGAAGGAATAAGCTTCTCCGCGCTTCATGACGCGCCTCCCCCGGGGACGAGCCCCATACGGACCGCGGCATCGATGGCCGCGTTCACGCCGGCCAGCACGGACCGGGAGCTGATGGTGGCGCCGGAGATGGCGTCGACGTCCGCGCCGAGAACGAGTCTGCCGCTCTTTCCGCGGTAGCCGTCGAGGTACGGTTCCTCCGCCACTCGGCTGCCGAGACCCGGCGTCTCGGACAGGGACGTTATCTCTACGCCCGTGACGGAACCGTCGGGCGCGAGGCCGACGACCATGTCTATGTTGCCGCCGAAGCCCTGCTGAGAGAGCGCGACGCAGAAGCCCAGCGGAGTGCCGTCGCCGCCGCTCACCCTGTAGACGCTGTTTATACCCTCCGGCGCGCCGGAGAGCTCCTCGGCCGAGATGCCGGTGTCGCCGAACACCTCGTATATGGCCGCCTTTTCGGCAGCGTCGAGGTTGGCGGCAATGCGCTCTGCCGTGAGCGCGTTAACGACGGCAAGCACGGCCGCGACGCAGATGCATATGGCGGTCAGGGATACGGCCGGCTTGAAGAGGGCGAAGCCGCCCGCGCGGGATCCTTCTTTCATTTTCCGGCCTCCTTCCCCGCCCCGGCCTCGCCGGACGCCGGAGTCGCGGCGGCCTTGCGGCCCTTGCCGAACACCGTGGGCGCCGTCAGCCTGTCCAGATAGAAGACGAGCATGTTCATTATGAGAATGGAGAACGAGACTCCCTCGTTGTACCCGCCGAACTTCCTTATGAAGACGGTAATGAGGCCGCATCCCACGCCGAACAGCAGTCTGCCGGTCCCGGTCACGGGGCAGGTGCAGTAATCGGTGGCCATGAAGACCGCCCCGAGGACCAGCCCGCCGCAGAGCAGCTCGCCGAGCATGTAGCCGGCGCGGTCGCCGCCCGACGGAAACGCGAAGGACAGGGCCGCCACGGTGCCTATGAAGGCCACCGGGATGTGCCAGGATATCACCTTTCTGGCCAGCAGATAAACGCCTCCGAGAAGGAGCAGCATGGCAGAGATCTCGCCCATGGAGCCGGGGCACTTGCCCAGGAAGAGGTCCAGGAACGAGATGCCGGGAAGCTCGCCCGCCTTTAGCGCGGCAAGCGGTGTCGCCGTGGCGACGGCGTCAGCCGATCCGGCAAAGCTGACGGTCTTCCAGTCCAGCCTGCTGAAGGCCTCGGGGAAGGTCGTCATCTCCTGGGGCCAGGCGAACAGGAACGCCCTGCCGGCCAGCGCGGGATTGATAATGTTCTTTCCTATGCCTCCGAAGAGCTGCTTCACCACGACGATGGCAAAGAAGGCTCCGACGACCGGGATCCAGTACGATACGGCCGGCGAGAGATTGAGTCCCAGCAGCATGCCGGTAACGACCGCGGAGAGGTCCCCGACCGTGCAGCTGCGGCGGAAGGCCAGCCTAGACAGTAGCTCGAACAGTACCGAACTGGCCACCGATATGAGTATCACGGCCAGGGCCCTGAATCCGAAGACCACGACGGCCCAGACCGTCGCCGGCAGCAGGGCGATGATCACGTCCAGCATTATCGTTGCCGTGGTGTCTCCGTGCTTGATGTGCGGCGGAGGCGATACCGTGAGCAGCTCCGGGACCCCGACTGGTTTCTTTTCGAGCAGAGCCATCACTTATCCTCCTTGATCTGGTTTATCTTTGCCTTGAGTGCGCTCTTGGCGACCCGTATGTACTGAACTATCTGAACGTTCCCGGGGCAGTTGTAGGAGCAGGTCCCGCACTCGACGCAGCTCATGACGCCCATTTTCGCGGCGTCGTCATAGCGCCTGGCCATCGCGTAATGAGCAAGATAGACCGGCATCAGGTGCATGGGGCAGTTTTTGACGCACCTGCCGCAGCGTATGCAGGCCGAGTTGTCCTTGATCCCGGCAAAGCTCTCCGAGAAGACGAGCACGGCGCTCGTGCCCTTGGTCACGGGGGCGTCGAACTCCCAGCGCGCGGCCCCCATCATGGGTCCGCCGTTGATTATCTTGTAAGGTTCCCTGACGAGCCCCCCGCAGTACTCTATCAGCGCCCTGTACGGGGTGCCGAGGGGCACCAGCAGATTCTTGGGCTCCCTGACGCAGTCCCCGTCGACCGTTATGCACCGCTCCACGAGCGGCATGCCGGTGGCGAAGGCGCGGAATATCACCGCGCAGGTCTCGGCGTTGAACACGACGCAGCCGGCGTCGGCGGGAAGCTTCCCGGCGGGTATCTCCCTGCCGGTCAGAGCGTAGACGAGCTGCCGCTCGTCGCCCTGTGGGTATTTGGTCTTCATGACCCTGACCTTTATGAACGGCGATCCCGCGGTCTTCTCGAGCAGGCGGTTTATGGCGTCGATCTTGTTGTCCTCGACGCAGAGCTCCGCCAGGCTGAGCCCGAGGGCCCTCAGCAGCACCTTGGCCCCGTTTATGCTGTCGGTCGGGCGCTCCAGCATGAGCCTGTGGTTGGCGGTTATGAAGGGCTCGCACTCCGCGCAGTTGATTATCAGGCGGTCCACCTTCCCTATTGAGCTCTTTATCTTGGCGTGGGTCGGAAACATCGCGCCGCCCATGCCCGAGATGCCGGCCCTTCTGACGACCTCGACTATCTCCTCGGGAGACGTCTGCGAGAGCTTCTTTCCGAACGGTCGGATGGAGGGATCGGGCTCCTCTTTGCCGTCCCCGGCAATGACTACGGTCTCGACGGGCTGGGCCTGGGCGTTGTGCCTGACCTTTATCTCTGAAACGGTTCCGGATATGCTTGCGTGGACGAGGCAGGTGAGTCCCGTCTCGGCGTCGCCGATCAGCTGGCCCTTATAGACGTGGTCCCCGACGGATACGACGGGCTTGCAGTGCACTCCGATGTGCTGCGCCAGAGGGATCTCGACCCTCTCCGGCGACGGCAGCTTCTCGATCTGCAGCCCCCTCGTGTTCTTGTACTCGGTCACGTGGGTCCCGCCCCTGAACGTATATACCTTGCTCATTGTTTCCTCGCTTTGATCGTTATCGGGCGGGCATATTACCCCCGATTGTACAGTTATAATTATTATACAATAAGACAACTTCGAAATCAATGTTTTTTTGCGGTTTTTCACCCCTCGCGGGCGCGTTCTCCGCGGCAAAAAACTTGATGAATTCTATTGACAACATTTTTGAATTGTGATATAATTAGCAGGCTTTGGCGGAGTAGCTCAGTTGGCTAGAGCAACCGGTTCATACCCGGTAGGTCATGGGTTCAAGTCCAATCTCCGCTACCAGGCCCGTTGGTCAAGAGGTTAAGACACCGCCCTTTCACGGCAGTAACATGGGTTCGAGTCCCGTACGGGTCACCAATACAACCCTATCCGAACCGTTCAGGTAACTTGTTCGTTACCCGTAACTGGTTCGGATTTGTTTTTTACCTCGGAACAGACTGATCAGCCAGCCTTTTTCTCCTTCTTTTCAGTCGGCTGGATCCGCTCGGGGAAGTGGGGCCGGGCTTCTGCCCGTTATAACTGCCGTAGGTATGCCGCTCGCGGCAAGCCAAAGGCGATGCATTGCCCTTCCGGAGAACAGCCTTGCCTTTCTAAGATCCGGTAAGCTGAAAAAAACAAAAGCGCCGTACGTCCGGAATCAGTACGGGATACGGCAAAACAGGCAGAAGAGTCTGCTGTCTTACGTATCGTTTAAGTACTGTCCGGATTCGTACGGCGCCTGGCAGATTTTCAGATCATTCAGATTGTTTCCGAACGATTAACTGCTCCGCCCAGCACGGCTGGAATCCGAATAATCGCCACTGTGACTGTATTCCGTCACACGGCGTCATCTCATAATCAGCGGCTGGAAAAGAATGGCTCTACTCCCATTTTCGTTGATGGAGCGTTTATGCCGCGAAAGGTTCTTGACATGAGTTGCGGCGTGATAGGCTGCTTGCCGGGCAAAAACGCCGCTTAAGGCGCGTCTTTGGCTCTTTTGCCTCAAAATCGCGCCGCATAGAGGCTCGTGTCATGATCACCGTGGAATAAATGCGTTTCAACTAAAATGGATTATCAACAACTTTGGGAGTAGAGCCTTTTTAATTTTTGTTTTCCGCCTCAATGCGATTTTTGCGAGCTTGAATTAGGTAAAATAGCATTCATTCGATCAATAGTTTGGTTCAGTACTGCAGTGTCATCAGACACCAATTGTGACACAACATCTCCACATTTTTCAGCAATTTGTGATTGAGTTGCCCCATCCCCCTCAAAAAAGACTCCTATACTTAAGTTGCTGTTAATCAAAGAAATTGATTTATAACTTGTTCCCGATTTATTATACAGTATATCATAATCTTTGTTTTGGTAAACAAAAGTGCCGCTGCGATTCAGCATATCTGAAATATTATTAATTCTAACAATCGATTCATTGTATGCAATATTGGACCGATTATCGAAATATTTAACCGTTATACGGTATTCAGTTTTCAGTCTGTTTAATTCATCCCTCGAATATACATAGTATGCATATTCATTATTCTTTTCAATGACAACTTCTTCAGACATCCCTTTCGGGAGTTCATTTGATAAATCCAATAAACTTTTAATATCAACAAACGATTCACGATTAAATCGGTAATTGGATATCAAAATATCAGCATTGGAATACTTACTTGAATCCAGTTCTCCTTTCGTACCATACAATATGAAATCAGCATAATCATCAAAACCCAAAGGAATAGAATCCACCTTTGTGTTATCTTCAGTTTTTTGCTCAAATATTAACGTTTGATCATTGATTGAATCAATCTCATGGTTTTGTGTTTCATTGCCCGACTGGCCTACTCCAGACGATGATACAAAGGAATTACACGATGTTGCACAGATTACCATGCTACATATAATTAGTATTAATATCAACAATTGATGTTTCATAAAATCCTCCTTAGTGATTGACAAATGAATACTTGTACATTTTTGCAATGTTTTTGCAATAATCACATATTGTTAGATTCTGCATTACTGTGGCAGAGTTTCGATTATACCCCATAACACAGTTCATACGATATTCCTGCGTAGGATCATAGTTTTCATCTGTCGGTTCTGTATAATTTTGCGTATTATCCGGGGCATTAAAAATATGAATTATTTCGTGCAACAAAAGTCGCGCACTCCAATCACCGGTTGAAGCAACTTCCCCTTGACTCAAGATAACAATGCTGGTCCCGCCTATATAATTCGCATATCCAGCTACGTTGGCTCCGACA
>JAEEGF010635924.1_pt1 | contig 25558 bp, 11 predicted proteins | sample 9134171 | NCBI WGS metagenome assembly JAEEGF01 (sample SAMN16246542, study PRJNA631951) | gut metagenome | biome: gut microbiome; feature: rumen; material: AP-attached | host: Bos | place: Iran: Karaj | collected 2018-10 | reverse complement strand
TATTTTGGAAATAATTTACCTTCGCCGTGTTGAACCCGCTCACATTGATGCTTGTCAGACCGGAGCAGCCATAGAACATAAAATTCATTCTGGTCACCTTCGCCGTGTTGAACCCACTCACGTTGACGCTCTCCAAGCTGGAGCAACCGTTGAACATGCCATACATGTTGGTCACTTCATCCGTCTTGAGATTCCCAATGCCGGTGATGGATGTGAGATTGGTCATGCCAAAGAACCATCTATAGCAGCTGGTGGGGCGGGCTAAGACGAACGAGGGGTCGAAAACCACACTTTCAATACCGCTGCGTTTGCTATACCATCCAGGGTTGCTGGCTCCAGTGTTAAGGGCATACACAGTGCCTTCTCGCACATCTTTCTTCTTGTCGTAGTAGAAGGTCAGTGTCTTGTCGTCGGTGGAGAGCTCGGCATAAACATCTTTACCAACCTCTTTGAAGATGCCGGACTTCCAGGTAATATAGCCGTCGCCAGGTGTGACACCCTGCAGCGTGATGTCATCGGGATAGACGAGATTGCAGGGGGTCGTTTCGGTGCCCACGCCAGTGCAGGCATTACTATTGAGAGAGTTTGCCGTTGCAGGAAGGGCGAGCGTGCGCAAGCCGCTGCAGCCCGACAACATAGAGACTGACGAACTATTTAGTTTGAATGCACTCAAGTTGAGGGTCACCAGGCTGGAGCAATTAGAGAACATATTTTGGAAATAATTTACCTTCGCCGTGTTGAACCCGCTCACATTGATGCTTGTCAGACCGGAGCAGCCATAGAACATAAAATCCATTCTGGTCACCTTCGCCGTGTTGAACCCACTCACATCGAGCCTCGTCAGCCTGGAGCAAGCGTTGAACATTTGGTACATGGTGGTCACTTCGTCCGTCTTGAGATTCTCAATGCCCGTGATGGATGTTAGATTACTCATTCCACTGAACCAAGAACGGCAGCTTGTTGGGCGCGCAAAAGCGAACGATGGGTCGAACACGACGTTTTGAATGTAGGTGCGATACTCATACCATCCAGGGTCTTCGCTTCCTGAGTTGAGGGCAAACGTCGTGCCTTGTTGTGATGATCTCTGGTCGTCAAAGAAGAAACGCAGGGTTGAACCAGTCCTCACAACATATTTTTCCCTTTGATTCTTGAACGTGCCCGATTTCCAGGTGATATAGCCATTACCTTGGGTTGCGCCCTGCAGCGTGAAGCCTTCGGTATAGTAGAGGGCGCAGGGAGCCGACGACGTGCCCACGCCTTGGCAGGCATCAGAAGCGAGAGAGTTTGCCGATGTGGGGATGGCGAGTGTCTTCAGGCTGCTACATCCATACAGTAATTTGCTTGTGCTTGAATAGAATCTGAAACTGCTCAGGTCGAGACTCGTCAGGTTGGAGCAACCTCTGAACATTTCACTCATGTTTGTCCCTGAAAGGATATAGAAATTGCTCACGTTGAGGCTCGTCAGGTTGGAGCAACCTCTGAACATGTTACTCATGTCGGTCACCTTCGCCGTGTTGAACCTACTCACGTTGAGGCTCGTCAGGCTGGAGCAACCAGTGAACATCCGAGACATGTTAATCACCTCATCCGTCTTGAGATTACTGATACCCGTGATGGAGGAAAGATGACTCATGCCATCGAACCATTGATAGCAGCTGGTGGGGCGGGCATCAGCAAACGAGGTGTCGAACACGACGCTCTCAACAGATGTGCGGTAGTCGTACCATCCAGGGGTGTTGCTTCCTGTGTTCAGTTCATAGAAGATGCCACTGAATGGATTATTATCATAGCAGAACGTCAGGGTCTTATGGTCGGTGGAGAGCACTACGTGTGGCTCTGGGGCAGACTCTTTGAAATAGCCAGACTTCCATTGGTAGACACCGTTGGCATCGGGTGTGGCGCCTGTGGTGAAGCCATCGGGATAAATGAGTTCACAGGGGGCTTCTTCGGTACCCACGTCTTCGCAGGCACCATCAGGAAGATTGTTGGCCGTGGAGGAGATGGCGAGCTTCTTCAGGCCTCTGCAAGAAAAGAGCATGCCTGATGACGTGGTACTGAAGGTGAAATTGCTCAGGTTGAGGCTCGTCAGGCCAGGGCAAATCATGAACATGCCACTCATGTCGGTCACCTTCGCCGTGTTGAACCTGCTCACGTCGAGGCTCGTCAGTTTGCCGCAACCATAAAACATATTACTCATGTTGGTCACCTCCTCGGTGCTGAACCCACTCACGTCGAGGCTCTCCAGGTCGAAGCAAGAAATGAACATGGAACTCATGTTGGTCACCTTCGCGGTATTGAACCCGCTCACGTCGAGACTCGTCAGTTTGGAGCATTTACGGAACATGTCACTCATGTTGACCACATTCGCCGTGTTGAACCCACTCACGTCGAGGCTTTCCAATTTGTCGCAAAAGTAGAACATGCCCGACATATCAGTCACGTCATCTGTCTTGAGATACTCGATGCCAGTGATGGATGTGAGATTATACATTTCTTTAAACCACTCATGGCAAGTTGTGGGTTTGGCACCGGCAAATGAAGAGTCAAAAACGACTTCTGTAATGTGTAAACGATTGGCATACCAACTAGGAGAACCGCTTTGAACCAGGTCATACGTAGTGCCTGCACGAGTTGCTCTCATGTTGTCGTAGTAGAACGTCAGCTTGTAGCTCGTCGTAAAAACACTATTGCTCTCGAGCACGGCATACTGCTGATTGTGGTATACTACATCTTGTGCCCACGCTCCCGCTGTAAACACGAAGGCCGTCACCATAGCGGCCAATAATAATTTAATCTGTCTCATATTGAAATTGTTTATTTAAGTTAGTTGCTATACGGTGCATGCGCGGTGACCCGCCTTGGGTGTGGACGGCTTCGATGCCGCCAAGCAAGCCAGTTGGTGCTACAAAATTACGATAAGTTTTTGGATTGGCCTCGCTTTTTCGCGGAAAATTTTCGATTTTTGTCTGTTTTGAAGTCATTTTGTTAAGAATAGACAAATTCGTGCGCGAAATAGACAAATATATTAAGTGAAGAGTCTCTTTAAGTGAAGAATGAAGAGTGAAGAATGAAGAATTTGCTACCGCGCGGTTAAATGAAGAATGAAGAGTGAAGAATGAAGAATTTGCTACAGCGTAGAAGAACGTCGCGAAGCATTCACGGGTCATTCGCGTGCCATAAACGGATATTCGCGTTGAGTCGCAGACATAAAATATTTGCCTACGGCGTAACGTGAATGGCCGTGAATGAAACGTGAATGAGCCGTAAATTTTAATTTGCGGAACATCCGCTCGGTCGGTCACGAAGTGCATGAATGCTGCGCACAAAAAAATATTCATGATTCATTCGTGCTTCATTCATGCACATTCGTGTTACGCCGTAGGCAATAATATTATTTCTACACGAATGTGCATGAATGAATCACGAATAATCATGAATGCTGCGCTAAAAATATTATTCACGGGCCATTCGCGTGTCATTCACGGATATTCGCGTTGCGTCGCAGACATAAAAATATTTGCCTACGGCGTAACGTGCGCTCGGCCTTGCCGCTTGCTACCAACGGGACGCAAGAATAGCCGAAATAATACTTATGTCGTTCTTACCGCAGGGCGGACTTGAAAAAACAAAATAAAACCAAATAAAACCAGAAAAAACAGCGGGAGGAAACATCAAGCGTGGTTTTATTTGGTTTTTTCGTGTTTTATTTGGTTTTTTCCAAGTCGCGAAGCGTAGATATGTTTACACGTTGCGTCGCAGACATAAGCCCCAACCGGGCTATGAGTTGGCGAAGGTCTACTGCGGAGACCAGCTATATGATGTGCAGCCACAGCCCGACGGCACCTACCAGTATGTGCTGCCTGCCGACCGCATCGTAAACGATTTGACCACTGTTGCCGCCATCTTCAAGAAGAAAAAGGAGTACGACGTCAACAACGATGGCGAGGTCACCATCACAGATGCCGTAATCATCGTAGACGAGATACTTAAAGAGTAGTGACGGCGACAAAGTCGACGGTACACGGTTACGTTAGGTTACAGACCCCACCCTTCAAGTGATGAGGTCTGTTTTTTATGTTATGTAATGATGAGTCAACTTGAAATAGTCCACAGCCTGACAGAAACCATGCGCAGCATGGTATTTCACCATTACTACTATGGGGATGTCGGCCTGAAAGGCCAGCAAGCACATAGCCCAGGGCAGCGCCCTGGGTAGGATGTATGTGCAACCATCGCCCTTTCAGGGCGTTTCATACTCCCCTCACGCGTACCCAGGGCGATGCCCTGGGCTATGGGCTTATTGCCCCTTCGGGGCGCATTCGCGTTTATCAAAATCGTCCCAATTATTTTAATTATTTCTATATAAAATTGTGGCCGTTGCAGGTAAAAACGTTTCTTTTTTTTTACTTTGTTTGCTTTTTTTATGCCTCGATAGCATTTTTCGCGGAAAATCTGCTTTTGTTTGAAAGAAAAATCGTAATTTTGTCGCTGAATTACGACATCTACTGTTACTAACCGTTGGCTGTTTTCATTTTAGAGCCTTAGAAATGAGAGGATTTCTGCTGTCGCTGACGCTGCTGATAGGGGCGTGCCTTGGCCTTTCGGCCCAAGACATGGGTGAGCATGTGAGGCTCACCAACCTACCCCATATCTACATCAACACCTTCACGGGCCGTGCCATCACCAGCAGAAACACAATGGTGCTGGCACGGATGTGGTATGTGGACGAGAGCGACAACGTGGCGTTCTACGACTCGCTGCAGGTGCGCGTGCGCGGCAACTCCACCGCTGGCCTGCCCAAGAAACCCTACAAGCTGAAGTTTCAGACAAAGGTGAAGCTGCTGGGCAAGGGCTATGCCAACACCAAGAAATGGACACTGCTGGCCAACCACGGCGACAAGACGCTGCTGCGCAATGCCATCACCAGCCTGATGGGCGAGAAGGCCGGACTGCCCTTCAATCCGGCTGCCAAGTTCGTCGACCTGAGCGTCAACGGCAGCTATGTGGGCAACTACCAGCTGAGCGACCAGGTGGACGTGCGCCCACACCGGGTGAACGTGGTGGAGCAGGACTACCCACTCACCGACGAGAGCAACCTGACGGGCGGCTACCTGCTGGAGGCCGACGGATTCTACGACTTCTCAGAAGGCACCACGGGATTCAACACCAGCAGGCAATATGTGCCGGTGCGCATCCACTACCCCGACGAGGACGAGATTGCGCCACCGCAATATCGCTACATCCGCGACTTTGTGCAGAGCTTCGAGAACCGACTGTTCGCGGCCACCTTCGCCGACCCGCAGCGGGGCTATCGCCAGCTGGTGGACTCCACCACGCTGGCCAACTGGTATATATGCACCGAGGTGAGTGGCAACGTGGACGGATTCTTCAGCACCTATTTCTATAAGGACCAGGACGACACCCACCTCTACTGGGGGCCGCTATGGGACTACGACATCGCCTACAACAACGACAACCGCACCGACCGAGGGGGCACCAGCGACACCGAGCAGCAGCTGATGAAGGACTATGGCTATGGCGAGTCGAACGGATGCAGGCGATGGTTTCAGCAGATGTGGAGAGACCCATGGTTTGCACAGCTCATCAACCGCCGCTACAAAGAGCTGGTGGACGAGGGGCTGGAGCCGTATCTGAACAACAAAATCGACAGTCTGACAACGCTCATCGACGCCTCGCAGCAGCTGAACTTCGAACTGTGGGGCATACGCACCATGGCCCTGCGCGAGCGGGTGCTATACAGCACATACAGCCAGTATGTGACCGACGTGAAGCAGTACCTGCACCGCCACATGAGCTTCCTCACCAGGGCCTTTGCCAAAGAGATGGGCGAGGAGGTGCCAGAGGAGCCCGAAATCATCACCCCCGACTTCGAGGCCGACACCCTGAGCTACTACACCATCAGCAACAAGGGCACCGCCACCTGCTTCGACGTGGACGCCGCCAAGGACGAGCTGTGCTGCCGACAACGCAGCAGCGACAGCGAGAGCCAGCAGTGGCACATCACCACGTTGCACAATGGCTACCTCTTCATCGTGAACCGAGCCACAGGGCAGGCCATCAGCGACCCCAGCCCCGATGGCAGCGGCGCCAGCACCAACACGGGCGGCAACATCAAATTGGCCACCGCCGACTCTACCGACGTGCGCCAGCAGTGGAACTTTGTGGCACAGGCCGACAACTACTACAACATCGTGAGCCGATGGAGCGACCATGCCGCCAACCTGTACAGCGGCAACGCCGCCAACGGCACACGCGTCATCAGCTACAACAGCGACAACCGAAACGCCATATCGGCCAACCGCCTGTGGATGGTCAGCAAGACGGGAACGGTGGACACCAGCATCGACGCTCCCGCCACCGACTATGCCCTGGCCTACGACCCCGCAGCGGGCAGGCTGCACTTCGGCGCCGACGACCCGCAGCAGCTGACGTTCGTGGTGAGCGTCTACAACGCTGCCGGGCGCCGCATGGGCACCTTCCGCGCCACCGACGACTTCAGCATGCTCCCCTACCCCACCGGCATCTACATCGTGGCCTGGAGCGAAGGGGGGCGCAAGCATAGCGTGAAACTGAGTAGATAGAGTGAAAAATGAAGAATGAAGAGTGAAGAGTGAAGAGTGAAGAATGAAGAATGAAGAATCTCTTTAAATGAAGAGTGAAGAATGAAGAATGACGAGTCTCGAACTCCTAACTCCTAACTCCTAACTCCTAACTCCTAACTCGAAACAGCTCCTAACTGAAATAATATTAACTATAAAACATTAATAAAAAATGAGTAACCATTTTGCAGAATTAGCCAGCAAGACGCGCATCGCGGTTTGCATAGCCTTCGCCTATGGCTCGCTCACGGCTTGCACCGATGACTACAAGCTCGACGACCCCGACAACTATCCGTCGTGGTTGGGCGGTAGCATCTACGAAGCCATGGAGCACCCCGAAAGCTTGAAAAGCGGGCAAGGCAGCGTCTTGAAAGGCACTTTCAAGAACTACCTGCGGCTGATTGACGACCTGGGGTACGCAGAAACACTCTCGAAGACGGGTTCCAAAACAGTGTTCCCGGCCAACGACGAGGCTTTCGACCGCTTCTACGCCAACAACCAGTGGGGCGTGAAGAAGTATGACGACCTGACGGAATCGATGAAGAAGCAACTGCTCTACGCCTCGATGCTCGACAACGCCATACTGGTGGAGATGCTGTCGAACATCAGCGAGACCAGCACATCGGTGGTGCAGGGACAGTCGATGAAGCACACCACGGGCGAGAACGTCATCGACACCATCACCTGGCTGCGTGGACGCGCCGACATGCCCGTCAACAACAGCTACTGGGAGAAGTACTACGACAAGGGCATCTACATGGTGATGGACGCCACCAGGCCCATGATGGTGCACTTCACCGAAGAGCAGATGACCAGCAACAACATCACCCTGCACGGAGAGAACAGCGACTTCGAGGTCATCACGGGCACGCCCTACGACGAGGAGCAGCACTCGGCCTACGTCTTCAGAGACAAGATCATCTGCCCCGACGTGACCTGCAAAAACGGATACATACACCAGATGGAGGACGTGCTGGTGCCACCGGGCAACCTGGCAGAGGTGGTGCGCAACAACGGCGAGAGCCGCCTCTTCAGCCGCATGTTGGACCGCTTCTCGGCACCCTACTACGATGGCTCCACCACGCAGAACTACAACAACTTTGCCGTGCAGAACCATCTGCCAGAAATCGACTCCATCTTCCAGAAGCGCTACTTCAGCCAGCGCTCGCAGGGAGGCGCACTGACACAAGACCCCAACCGCAGCAACGTGCAGTATATCCTGCCCTACGACCCAGGGTGGAACAACTACAACAGCGGCGCCGCCGGCGAGAACCCGCTGAAGGACATCGCGGCCATGTTTGTGCCCACCGACCAGGCCATGCAGCAGTTCTTCCTGCCAGGAGGTGGCGGTGAGTTCCTCATCAACGCCTTTGGCAAGAAACCCAACACGCTGGAGAACCTGGAGGAGAACATCGACTCCATCCCCATGCAAAACGTGCAGCAGATTGTGGCCAACCTGATGAAGAACTCGTTTGTGGGAACGGTGCCCTCGAAGTTCGACCGAGTGATGGACGAAGCCAACGACCCCATGGGCCTCTCGCTCGACGTGCTGAACAAGAATGCCAACGGCTCGTACGACGTGAAGATTGCCAACAACGGGGTGGCCTATATGCTCAACACCGTCTTCGCTCCACCGTCGCTCATCGCCGTCTCGGCACCCGTCACGCTGTCGAGCAACATGAAGATTATGAACGAGGCCGTGAACGACGGAAAGGGCGGGCGCAAACCCCTCGCCCTCAACCTGAACTACTTCGCCTACCTGCTGGCTATGAGCGCCAACTACGCGTTCTTCATCCCCACCGACGAGGCCTTCAGCAATTACTATGTAGACCCCGTCTTCCTGGTGCCCGGACAGCAGCCGCGAGCACTGAAGTTCTACTATGAGAACAGGTCGCCCTACGTCTTCTGCTCGGCGTGGAAATACAACCCCGCCACGGGCGAGGTGGGCACCACGCCCGCCGACTCGCTGGGGCGCGTCACCACCAGCCAGTTCCGCACACAGCTGGTCGACATCCTGAACTATCACACCATCGTGCTGGGCGACGGCGAGAAGCTGGGGGGCAACAAATACTACAAGACGAAGCACGGCGGCGAGATTTGCTTCGAAGGCTCACAGGTGCGTGGAGGTGCGCAGATAGACGGCACACTGCCCGTCCCGCAAATCACGCAGGTGTATAACCAGGCCAACGGCACAGCCTACGCCGTCAGCCACGTCATACAGCCCCCACACCGCTCGGTGCTCAACGTGCTGCAAGCCGACAGCCGCTTCTCGGAGTTCCTCGAACTGTGCACCAGCTTCGACATGGACAGCATCATGGAGTTTGCCAGCGACAAACTGGTGCAAAAAAACACCGTGACGAACAAGAGGCGCATGGACGCCTACCACACCTTCGCTGCCAAGGGAGGACTGACCGACAACGTCAACTACTTCAACACCTACAACTACACCGTGTTTGCCCCCGACAACGAGGCCATGCAAAAGGCCTACGAGCGGGGACTGCCCTCGTGGAGCGACATCAAGGTGATCTTCGACGAATATGGCGAGCGACTCGACAGAGAGAAGTCGGAAGGAAGAATCAGCGACGAGGTGCAGGCAGCCCGCGACAAGGCGCTGGCCATGGTGGAGGAGATCAATGCCTTCATACGCTATCACTTCCAAGACAACTCCATCTATGTGGACAACACCATCGAGGAGGGCGTCTTCCCAACGGCATGCTCCGACTCGCTGGGTATTCGCGAGAAGCTGACCATCGCCGGAGGAGCCGGAAAGATGACCGTCACCGACAAGAGCGGACAGACCATCACCATCGACGGCAACGGCAACGGGAAGATTGTGAACCAGATGACACGCGACTACGTCATCGACACCAAGAAGCAGGAGATTTCCACCTCGTCGTTTGCCGTCGTCCACCAAATCAGCACACCGCTGAACTCACACAAGGACTCCAACCGCTACGACGGAGCATGGACAGGACAGGGAGCACGGCAGCGGCTGAAGGCATTCCGCCAGCAATTTGAGACCTATTTATATAAGAGATATGACAATGAAAACTGAAAACAAAAAAAGTAAACGACTATGAAACGACTACTCATCATCATATTTTCATTGTTCAGCTTCACCTTCTTCGCAGCGGCGCAGGAAGCACGTATCTCGGGCACCATCTCCGACGCCTTCGGGCCGGTGATGATGTGTAACGTCATCGAGATTGACGCCAACAACCGCAACGTCTCGTTTGCACAAACCGACCTGAACGGCAACTTCTCGTTGGCCATCAAGAACAAGAAGAACAAGCTGAGGATATCCTACGTGGGCTACCAGACCGTGACACTGCCCATTGGCGACCGCACGCGCTTCAACATCACGCTGAAGGACGCCACCACCATCAAGGAGGTGACGATTACGGCCAAGCGCAAGTTCAACCAGGGCGGCCTGGCCATCCCCGAGCGCGAGGTGTCGGTGGCAGCACAGACGTTCAACATGGCCGAGGTGGAAGGTCTGGCCTTCACATCGGCCGACGAGGCACTGCAAGGACAGATTGCCGGACTCGACATCGTGGCCAACTCGGGTAACCTGGGTGCCGGCACCTCCATGCGTCTGCGTGGTGTCACCAGCATCAACGGCTCGGCAGAGCCACTCATCGTCGTCGACGGAAACATCTTCGACAACCCCGACGCCAACTTCGACTTCCAGAACGCCAACGAGGAGACCTATGCCTCGCTGCTCTCGGTGAACCCGTCGGACATCGAGGACATTCAGGTGCTGAAGGATGCCGCCGCCACCGCCATCTGGGGTTCGCGCGGCGCCAATGGTGTCATCAGCATCCGCACCAAGCGTGGCGCCCGCGGTGCCACCCGCGTGGACTACTCGCTGCGCGTGCAGACCAGCTGGCAGCCCAAGGGCTACAACCTGCTGAATGGCGACGACTACACCATGATGCTCAAGGAGATGTATTACAACCCCTCGCAAAGCGCCACCGCCACCACGGGCATCAACGAGCTGAACTACAACCGCTCGTGGGACGAGTTTGAAAACTGGAACAACAACACCGACTGGGTGAAAGAGGTGCAGCAAACGGGATGGAGCCAGTACCACTACCTGACCATCACCGGTGGTGGCGAGAAGGCCAACTTCCGCGTGTCGGCAGGCTACGACCACCAGAACGGCACCATCATCAAGCAGACGCTCGACCGCTTCACCACGAAGCTCGCCCTCGACTACTTCGTCAGCGACCGCATCGTCTTCCGCACCACCTTCCCCCTGACCTACACCGCCAACCACCGCAACTACGACGACAACATCCTGGGACGTGCGCAGCAGCTCTCGCCCAACATGTCGGTCTACCGTCAGGATGCCCTGGGCAACAACACCAACGAGTTCTACATCATGCTGCCCAACCCCACCGAGGCACAGCGCAGCGCAGCAGGCTATGCCAACTCCAACGATGCAGGCTCGATGGTGCCAGGCACCTCGGCAGCACAGCTGAGCGCCATGCGCGACCTGGGCAACCCCGTGGCCATAGCACACCTGGCTTGGCGCGACGAGAAGACCTACCGCATATCGCCCGAGTTCAGGCTCGACTACTACCTCATGGGCAAGGACGACCACAGCACCCAGCTCAACTATACGGGACTGGTCTACATGGACATCTTCTCGAAGAGCGAACCCAAATACTTGCCCGGCTCGCTCTCGACACGTGGATGGAACGACGGCGACTACAACCGCTCAGAGGTCTACGACTACAACTCGCTGGCCTTCACCACACGCCACACGCTGACCTTCAACCCCCATTTCAACAACGAAGACCTCTTTGCCACCATGCTGGGACGATGGGAGCTGACATCGGGCAACGACAACAGCCAGACGGTGGTGAACCGCAACGCACCCAACGGCACCACATCGCCAACGGTTGACACCGCCATTGAAAAGATGAGCACCGGCAACGGACAGTGGAGGTCGATGTCGTTCACCTACAGTGGACACTTCTCCTACAAATCGAAATATGCCTTCGACTTCTCCTTGCGTGCCGACGGTACCACCAAGTTTGGCAACGACAAGAAGTGGGGCTGGTTCCCCGGCATCTCTGCCCGATGGAACATCAGCGACGAGCCTTTCATGAAATGGAGCCGCAAATATCTGTCGATGCTCTCGTTCCGACCCTCATGGGGTATCGTGGGCCGACAGCCCGATGGACAGTACCTGCAATACGCCAAGTACAACACCACAGGCGTCTATGGCGACCTCGCCAAAAAGCACAGCGTCACCTATCTCGATGGCCTGCGCCTGGACCAACTGAAGTGGGAGCGCACCACACAATATAATATTGGTGGCGACTTCGGATTCTTCGACGACAAGCTCACGGGCGACTTCAACTACTACTACAAGCGCACGAAAGACCTGCTGATGAGTGGCGTGCGCATCCCCACCTCGATGGGATTCAACTCGCTGGCATGGGCCAACGTGGGCGAAATGACCAACAAAGGATGGGAGCTGAACATCTCGGTGAGGAAACTCATTCAGCTGGGCAAGTTCTCGCTCAGCGCCAACTTCAACATTTCGCAAAACTTCAACGAAATCGTCGACATGGACGAGAGCGTGCTCGAAAGCATCAACTCGGAGTGGGACCCCAGCAGCAGAGGACAGTATCTGAACCGCATACAAAAGGGCAACCCGCTGGGTTCCATCTATGGACTGCGTTACAAGGGCGTCTATCAGTACACCTACGAGTACCTCATCAACATGAAGGAAAGCAAGAATTGGACTGATGAGCAGCTGCGCGACTATATCAACAACGAATTCCTGGCCAAGGGAAAGACGGCGCCCATAGCCATCGACAACCAAGGCAAGGTGATGATGGACTCGAAAGGACTGCCCATACGCCAAGTCTATAATTTCAACAATGGCACTTCGACCTACGAATTCCAGGGCGGCGATGCCATCTACGAGGACGTGAACAACGACGGACAGATCAACTCGCTCGACATCGTCTACCTGGGCAACTCCAACCCACACCTCAACGGTGGATTCGGATTTAACCTGCAGTATAACGGATGGTCGCTCAAGACCAGCTTCAGCTACCGTCAGGGCATCAAGATTGTCAACTCGGCCAAGATGAAGCTGGAAGAAATGTTCAATGCCTACAACCAAAGCTCGGCCGTGAACTGGCGATGGCGCAAGAACGGCGACGTGACGGAGATTCCGCGCGCCATGTTCAACACGGGCTACAACTGGCTGGGCAGCGACCGCTATGTGGAGGACGCCTCGTTTGTGCGCATGAGCTACGTGCAGCTGTCGTACAACGTACCCGCTGCCAAGCTGAAGCCTCTGGGACTGCGACGCCTACAGGCCAGCATCTCGGGACAGAACCTCTTCTGCTGGAGCAAGTACAGTGGCACCGACCCTGAGCACTCGCCCGGCTCGTGGGGAATTGCCTACGACAACTCGCAGACACCACGAAGCAAGTCGGTGACGATGAACATCATGGTGGGATTCTAAGCAATTGAAAAATTGGAAAATTAAAAAATTAAAAAATTAAGCATTATGAGACTGAAGCATTTTTTCATACTTTCATTTTTTAATTGTTTGGTTCTACTGTTCTGCAGTTGCAACGACTTCCTCACCATCTACCCCACCGACCGCATCGTCGACTCGGAGTTCTGGAAGACCAAGGGCGATGTTGACCAAATGGTGGACGGATGCTACCAATCCATGCTCAACTACGACATTCAGGAGCGTGCCATCATGTGGGGTGCTTTCCGGTCGGACGAATTGGTGAAGCTCACCAACTACAACGACAACACCCTCGACAACATCGCAGCCGTCAACCTGCTGCCCACCTGCAAATACAACTCATGGGGAGCTTTCTATAAAGTCATCAACAACTGCAACATCGTGCTCAACCATGCCCAAGACGTGATGGCCGAAGACCCGGAGTTCACACAGGGCGACTACCAAGTGGTGAGGGCACAGATGCTGGCCCTGCGCTCCTTGTGCTACTTCTATCTGGTGCGTGCCTTCCGCGATGTCCCCTACACCAACAAGTCGTATGAAAACGACAGCGAGGTGGAGCCGATAGAGCAGAGCGCACCCGCAACGGTGCTGCAGAATTGCCTCGACGACCTGAACGACGCCCGAGCCTACATCATGCGTTCGGGAGCCTACGGACGCAACGACTGGCGCAACTGGGGATATTTCACACGCGATGCCGTGCATGCCCTGATGGCCGACATCTATCTGTGGCGAGCATCCATGACCCATAGCCAAGCCGACTACCAGCAGGCCATCGTCTTCAGCGACTCGGTCATCAATGCCAAGCATGCCTACTACGAGCTGAACAAAGAGGTAGACATCACCGACAAGAAGGACGACAAGTATCATCTCGATGAATTCTCCATCGCCTTCGACAACCTGTTCAACTCAGATGGAGGAAACACCCACGAGAGCATCTTGGAGTGGCAGTACAACGGACGCGACAACTCCAACCAAGCACTGGAGAACTATTACTACCAGTCGGGCAATGAGAACAACTACAGCCAGACGAGCATCCTGATGGCCTCGCCCATCTTCAACGCCATCGACAAGAATGCCGACACCGACCAGGGAAAGAAGATTTACCTGACGAAAAACGACTACCGCTTCTGGAACAATGTCTATGATGCCAACAACGAGGAGGCACAGCAGCTGAGCATCAGGAAGATGGTCGACAACTCTGGTACCCTGGTGGATACAAAAAGCACTGTTGGCGTGGCAAAGAGCAACAGCAGGGCATTCAGGGAGTTCAGGCAGAACTGGATTGTCTACCGCTTGCCCGATGTCATGCTCATCAAGGCCGAAGCCCTGGTGCAAACGGCAGCCAACGACAGCGACCTGGTGCTGAAGCAAGCCTTCGACCTGGTGCAGGCCGTCAACAAGCGCTCGATGCTCAAGACTGCCATCGACACCCTGAAATACTCCTCATTCAAGTCGAAGGATGAGTTTGAGATGCTGGTGCTCAACGAGCGTGAGCGTGAACTCTGCTTCGAGGGCAAGCGCTGGTGGGACCTGATGCGCTATTGCTACCGACACATGGATGGCGTCGACATCAACCGGAAGCTGGCCGACCAAGCCACTTGGCCCGAACTCTACAAGCCCATGCTCAACATGATCATCCGCAAATACGGAAGCAGTGGCGAAGGCGATGCCGTATCCTACAAGATGAAGGGCGAGCCTTTCCTCTATTGGCCTTTGGAAGAGAGCGAGACGAAGGTGAACAAACTGCTCAAGCAGAACCCCGTCTACATCCAAGAAAAGACAACTTCGAAGAATTAAAGGAATCAATCAAACAATTCAGATATTATGAAGCCGAAGTATATTTTAATATTGTCGTTATTCAATTTCTTGCTCCTCTTCACCAGCAGCTGTAAGGAGGACATCGACGAATCGAACCTATACACCTTCACCGGCGAGACCATCGAAGACTATCTGGCCAATCGTCCCGAGCAATTCAGCGACTTCAACTACATCCTGACACGCATCGGCTACGACAAGATATTGTCGGCATACGGCACCTACACCTGTTTCGCTCCCACGAACGAGGCCGTAGCAGAATATCTCGACAGCCTCTACGACGACCCGGTGAACATTGAGAACCCCCACAACGGCATGACACAGCGCGGACTGGAGGGACTCACCGATTCGCTCTGCAAGGACATCGCCCTCTTCCACCTGCTGGCAACCGAGGTGATGGGCGTCAACATGGGCAACGGAATGACCATCAAAACCATGTTGGGACGCGACATCAACACCAACATCGACCCTGAATCGGGGGCCGTGCTCATCAGCCGTGCCTCGGCCATCACCAGCATGGACAATGAGCTGGAGAACGGCGTGCTGCACGAGATCGACTGCGTCATACGCCGCTCTAACATGCTCATCGTAGGCGAGATGGAGAACCACCCCGACCAGTTCACCCTGTTCTCGCAGGCATTGAAGCTTACGGGCCTCGCTGACTCTTTGACGGATATCAGCCGAACGGATTTTGAGCCCGTCATAAACACAAAACCACCATTCTATGTACCCGAGAAGTGCGAGCTGGGCTACACCATCTTTGCCGAGACCGACGACGTGCTGAAAGAGCATGGCATCACCGACATCAACACGCTGAAAGCTTACGCCGACAGCGTCTATGCCCATTCGGGCGATGCCGACGGCGGCTGGTATGACTATGCTCGCAGCAACAACATCCAGATAAGCACGGGAGACGACTACAAGAACCCCTGGAACACCCTGAGCATGTTTGTGCGCTACCACATCCTGAACTTCAAGCTCCCCTACGACAAGCTGGTGAACCCCCACAACCAGATTTCGAAGGTGACGCTGGTGGAGTATTACGAGACCATGCTCCCCTATACGCTCCTGAAGATCACCCGCAACAGCAACAAGCTGATGGTGAACCGCTGGATTGCCAACAACTCGCTCACCGACATGGTGGCCGAGCTGGGTTCCAGCAGCATGCACACCGTGCTGTTCGACGGTGTGGAGCTGGTGGGCATCAGCGGACAGGTGGCATCCTATAATGGCTATATCCATCCCCTGAAGAATATGCTTGCCTACGACGTGAAAGTTCCACATGGCGCCCTGAACGAGCGTCTGCGCTTCGACGACACCGCCTTCTTAGGCGAGATGATGTCGAACTCCTTCCGCCGCATCAGCGACAGCGAGGTGAACGCCCTCAACGGCGGCAAGACAGGCACCGACGGCGACCTCAGCGGCAGCTACATACGCATGCCACCGGGATTCCTGAAGAACATCGTCATCTACAACGGCGACGACACCCGACTCTACTACCTGCCCGGACAGAGCAGTGGCTGGAGCAACTACCAGGGCGATGAGTTCAACTGCAAGGGTCACTACGACTTTGCCATGCGGTTGCCCCCGGTGCCAGAGGGCACCTACGAGCTGCGCATCGGATATACCGCCGAGGGCAACGAGCAGCGCGGCATGCTGCAATTCTATATGGGAAGTTCGTCGGAGCTGAAAACGATGAAGGCCCTCGACATCCCGCTCGACATGCGTCACGTGTCGGCCGACAACGCCAACCTCGACCCCGACATCATCACTGGCTGGTGCAACTGGACGAAGCTCGACGACAAAGGCATTGAGAGCGACGCCAACATGCGCAACTTGGGTTATATGCGCGGCCCACTCTATTACACCGTGGGCATCAACTCGGGCAACTATGCCCGCAACAACCCCAAGGACCTGCGCCGCATCATTGCTCGCCAAGAGTTCAAGCAGGGCGAGTACTGGCTGCGCTTCAAGAGCGTGCTTGATGCCGACCATCACCAGTTCCACTTGGACTACATCGAGTTCTGCCCGGAGAATGTGTACAACAACACACGCTACGCAGAGGACATGTACTAAGCTGGCCTAAATAATAAATGAACAATGAAAACAGATAATTATGAAGCGTATAAATAACAATCGTATATTGCGGAGGGGTACTGCGTGCTGCGGCATTGCCGCAGCCCTCACAGCCCTGTCGCTGACTGCCTGCTCCGACTGGACCGACCATTATCAGGACGACAGCTCCATCCTCGACTCACAGCAGAAGACGCTGTGGGAGAACATCGAGCAGAACGAGAACCTGACGCAGTTTGCCTCGCTGCTGAAGAAGGTCAGCTACGACTATGTGCTCAACACCTCGCAGACCTACACCGTCTGGGCTCCCGCCAACGGCACCTTCGACTTTGCCGCCGTCGATTCTTACGGCTGGGACCGCTTGGAGAATGAGTTCGTGCGCAACCACATCGCCCGCAACAACTACCCCGCCTCGGGGCAGGTCGACGAGCGCGTCATCACGCTCAACGAGAAGATGATGCACTTCGGTGGCAACGGCAACTACTCCATACAGGACATCAACATCACCCGCCCCAACTTGGCCAGCCGCAATGGTGTGATACATCAGCTGGGGGGTGGCATCCCGTTTAAGAGCAACATCTTCGAATCGCTCAACAGCGGCCTCTATCCCCTCGACTCCATCGCCGACTTCTTCCGCAGCAACAACGTGAAGAAGCTGAACGTCGACAAGAGCGTCGTCGGCCCCACCGAGAACGGACAAATCACCTATCTCGACTCCGTCTTCGACGAGCACAACACCCTCTTCACACGGTTCCAAGCCTTCATCAATCGCGAAGACAGCAACTACACCATGCTCGTACCCACGAACAAGGCCTGGCATGAAGCACGTGAGAAGATAGAGAAATACTACAACTATTTCCGCAGCTTTGAGTTCATGGAGAACACGTCGACCACAGAGCAGAAGAAGGAGAGCATCATCATCAAGGATGTTGATTACCTCCGTGACTCCATCGTCTACACGATGTTGCTTTCCGACCTGTTCTACAACAACAACATCTACGACAACAGGAAGCTGAACACGCTGCAGACGGGCGAGAGGCTGCAGGTGGACTCCCTCTACAGCACCATGAGGACCAAGGTGTATGCCGAAGATGCCGCACGGCTCTTCGAAGGTGCCATCCGCCAGGTCAACAGCAATGGCGCCGCATGGGTCACCGACAGTCTCCGCATGCGCTCCTGGACCACATGGAACCCCGAAATCATCGTTGAGGGCGAAAACAACCGAATGCTCGCCAGCACCCTCAGCACTTCCGACACACCTCATACGTATGTGGCACCAGAAACGCAAAACCCCGAAATCAGCGGCAAGCTCTCGAACAATTCCTACATGGAGGTGTTGCCCATCAGCCAGAGCACCAATCCTGGCGTGGTGTTCTATCTCCCCGATGTCCGCTCCACCACCTACAGCATCTACATCGTGATGGTGCCCGCCAACATTGTGAACCCCAACAACGAGGTGAAGCCCAATCGCTTCACTGTGACATTAGGCAGCGTGGACAGCAACGGCAAGAACCAAGACCGCATCAAAGACTGGACGGTAGAGTCAACCTTCCAGAGCGATACCACGAAGATCGACACCATTTATCTGGGCGACTACACGTTCCCCATGGCATACTTCGGCACGGGCGACTATTACCCCTACATGCGCATCAACAGCAGTGTCACCAACAAGGAGCGCATGAACTACGACCGCATCCTGCGCATCGACTGCTTGATTCTTCGACCGAAGGAACTCGACCTCTACCTGAAAGAGCATCCCGACTACAAGTACGACAAGGGTCTGTATAATAATTAAAAAATTAAAGAATTCAAACAATTAAGAATTATGCGACTGAAGTATTTTTTCATATTATCATTTTTTAATTTTTTAATTTCAGTTCCCGCCCTTGCACAGGAAGACGATGGTGAGTACCCACCTGCTGCCACACAGTCGTTGGCCAAGAAGAAGGTGGTGAAGCAGAAGCCCTCCTATCCCACGATGGAGGTGAAGGGCATCTGCGTGGATGCTGCGACGAAGCAACCATTGGCAGGTATCATGGTTCAGACGCTTGGCGACAACAACTACACCGCCATGACCGACGACGACGGCACCTTCACCATCATGGTCCCCACATTCGCCACAGCGCTCTACGTGCATGCTCCCGAATTCATCAGCCTGCAAGTGGGCATTGGCAAGAAGGGTGAACCCGTGCGTGTTGAGATGATCAGCGACAAGTTCAGCCCCATGTACGACAAGACCACGCCCATCGGGGCAGCTGTCGTGGCCGACATCAAGAACACGACGACGCAGACGGTGGAAACCGACATCGAGAACCTGCTGGGTGCCGATGTCCGTAGCATCACGCGCTCTGGTGGCCCCGGCTATGGTGCATCCATGTTCATACGCGGCCTCAACTCGCTGACGGCCAACGCCCAGCCGCTCTTCGTCATCGACGGCGTGGTGCAGGACCTGCAGCAGACGCGCTCGTCGCTCCACTATGGCGACTACACCAACCTGCTGCTCAACCTGAACCCTGAGGATGTGGAGAACGTCACCGTGCTCAAGAATGCCACGGCCCTCTATGGTGCCAAGGGTGGCAATGGCGTGGTGGTCATCACCACCAAGCGCGGCCACAGCATGGCCACCCGCATCGATGCCAATGTGGGCGTGGGCGTGAGCCTGGTGCCACGCACACCCGAGATGATGAACTACGGGCAATACAGGCTCTATGCCACCGAGATGCTGGGCACCTATCCCGACATAGCCAATTTCAGCGACCCGCAGACGTTCAAGTTCCTCATCGACGACCCCAAGAAGTTCTACTTCCCCAAGTACCACAACAACACCGACTGGAAAGACGAGGTCTATCACACTGCCCTGAACCAGAACTACAACATCAACGTGCAGGGTGGCGACGATGTGGGTATGTACAACCTCTCGCTGGGCTACACCGATGGCCAGAGCACAGCCCGCAACAACGGCTTCAACCGCCTGAACGTGCGCTTCAACACCGACATCAACGTCATCAATCGCCTCACCACGCGCTTCGACATGTCGTATGCCAAGATCAATCGCGACGTGTTCGACAATGGGGCACCACAGAGCCTCACTTCAGGCACCATCTCCTCGCCCACGTTCCTGGCGCTCATCAAGTCGCCGTTCCTCAACCCCTATACATATAATAATGTGACGGGGCAGCTGTCGTCGACACTGTCCGAAGCCGACGACTTCCTCACCGTCCTCGATGCCGACCTCACCTTGGGCAATCCCACGGCCCTGCTGGCCAACGGCAATGCCATCAACAAGAACCGTGTGGAGACCACCCACTTCAACACGGTGATAGCTCCGCGCTACGAGTTCTCCCCCACCCTCACGCTCACCGAGGTGTTCAGCTACACCCTCGACCGCGTGTCGCAGCGCTACTATCGCCCCAAAGGCGGCATGCCCACCTTCCTCATCGAGGGGATAGGGCGCGTGCAGAACATGGCCATGTCGATGTTCTCCAAGGAGACGAGCGTCATCAGCGACACACGGCTGCAGTGGGCACTCCACAAAGGCCAGCACTCCCTTGATGTCTATGGCGGCATGCGCTACACATCGTTTGCCTACGACGACAATGAGCCGCAAGGCCAATACTCAACGGCTGGCAACGACAAGACGCCCAACATCTCAACCAACATGGACTTCATCGACGCCACCGGCACCAACGATGCTTGGCGCAGCATCACGTGGTATGCCAATGCCGACTACAACTTCCGCAACCGCTACTTCGCCCAGCTGTCGTTCGCCATGGAGAGCAGCAGTCGCTTTGGCAAGGAGGCCGACGGTCTGAAGCTTGCCGGCGTGCGCTGGGGACTGTTCCCCAGCCTGCAATTGGGATGGGCCATCAGCAACGAGTCGTGGTTCCCCAAGAACAAGAGCATCAACTACCTGCTGCTGAAGTCTGGCTACGACATCAGCGGCAACGACGACATCTCGAACTATGCCGCCCGCACGTCGTTTGGCGTCACCAAGTATCTCGACAAGTCTACTGCTGCCGTGCTCGACAACATCGGCAATGAGGAAATCTCGTGGGAGCAGACCAACAAGCTGAACTTAGGCTTCAAGACACGCCTTTGCAACAACCGTCTGGGCATCGACTTCGACTATTACCTCCACCACACCAGCAATCTGCTCACCCTGAAGTCGTTCGACAATCCAGTCGCCGGCATCAACCACTATTGGAGCAATGGCGGTTCGCTCGAGAACACGGGCTTCGAGACCACCATCACCACCAAGCCTGTGGTGAGCCGCAATGTGAGCCTTGAGGTGGGAGCCAGCGTGGGCCACTATGTGAACAAGGTGAAGACGCTGCCCGACGACAACCTCATCTATGTGGGCGGCAAGAAGGCTGCCAAGGGCTTCACCTCCAGCATCTACGGCACCGACGACATCGCCACCATCGTGGGGCAGCCCGTGGGCATGTTCTACGGCTACAAGTCCAAGGGCGTGCTTGCCGATGATGCCGAGGCCAAGGCAGCAGGTAACGGCACCTACCTCTTCCTCACCGATGCCACCGGGGCACACCAGGACTTCCGCGCTGGCGACATGCATTTTGCCGACCTGAATGGCGACGGCGAGATTGGCGAGGCCGACAAGACCATCATCGGCAACCCCAACCCCGACATCTACGGCAACATCTTTGCCACCCTCACCTGGCAGAACCTCTCGCTCCACGTGGGCTTCAACTACTCGCTGGGCAACGACATCTACAACTACCAGCGCAGCATCCTCGAGGGCGGATTCAACTTCTACAACCAGACCACGGCCATGAACAACCGCTGGCGCAGCGAAGGACAGCACACCAGCATCCCACGCATCGGCTACGACGACCCCATGGGCAACGCCCGCTTCAGCGACCGATGGATTGAGGACGGCTCCTACCTGAGGCTGAAAACCGTCAACCTCACCTACAAGGTGCCCGTCAACCTCACCTGGCTGCAGGGACTCAGCGTATGGGCCGAGGCCAACAACCTCTTCACCATCACGCGCTACCTGGGCAACGACCCAGAGGCCAGCGTGGCCAATGCGGTGCTCTACCAGGGCATCGATGCCGGCAACGTGGCCATGGGGCGCGCCTTCACCCTGGGAATGAAAATCAACCTGTAAAAATGAGGAATGAAGAATGAAGAATGAAGAATTTGCCACCGCACAACGTGGTCATAAAATTTTAATTGATAGCATCATGAACATTTTTAATACAACAGGGAAAAGAAGTCTGAACATGACGATGAAGTTGCTCGGCGCAGCATTCTTCATTCTTCATTCTTCATTCTTCATTTCCTGCTCCGATCTGTTCGAGACCGACAGCGACCGTCAGGTCTTCGACCCGGCCCTCGACCAGAAGACCGACTCCATGTTCTACACCCTCGGCATCCTGAAGGGCTTGCAGCTCGTGGCCGACCAGTATGTGATGACGGGCGAGATGCGTGGCGACCTGGTGAAGACCAACATCTACACCGAGACCGACTTGCGAAACCTGGCCAACTTCTCGGCCGACATCACCAACAAGTACGACTCGGCCTATCTCTACTACCGCATCATCAACAACTGCAACTACTACATCGCCCATCGCGACACCACGCTGCGCACCGGCAGCCGCCAGGTGGCCATCGCCGAATATGCCGAGGCACTGGCCGTCAGGGCGTGGACGTATATGCAGCTCTGCAAGAACTATGGTGCCGTGCCCTTCTACACCGACCCCCTCACCAGCATCGGCGATGCCAACAGCAAGCTCAACTCCAAGGACTTGCAGGGCGTATGCGACGCTTTGATGCCCGAGCTGATGAAGTTCAGCGGCACGCCCGTGCCCGACTATGGCGAGATGACGGCCGGTGTGCTCAGCAGCAGCTCTTCCGACAACCCCGTCGAGAAGAGAGTGAGGTCGAAGTTCGCCATGCTGCCCATCGACCTGGTGATGGGCGACCTCTTCCTCGAGACCAACCAGTATGCCAAGGCCGCCAGCTGCTATTTCCGCTATCTGCGCGACAACGAGCTGACGGTGGATGATGCCTATGTCAACCTCACCGACAGCTACATAGCATCCTTGCTGCGCGACAAGATGCCCACCAGCATCTATCTGCTCATAGGCGACTACCAGTGGGAGACCATCTTCAACGAAGGCTCCATCAACGACCTCATCTCGCACATCCCCATGGCCGCCAACCGGCTGCGCGGATGTGTCACCGAGCTGCCACGCTACTTCGGCTACGACTTCTACAGCACCACGGGCGGCGGTGCCAACAGCTCGGAGCGCTATCTCCTTGAGCGGCAAATCGACGCATCCAACGCCTACGTAGCACTCAGCGATTCACAGGCCTACTACTATCTGCCCGTACAGCCCAGCGGTGGAAGCACCACCGTCAGCGTGGCCGACCTGGGCGACCTGCGCCGCCACCAGACATTCCTGCAAGTGAGCAAAGGCGATTCGCTCTTCTACGTCATGCGCAAGTTCAGAAGTGCCAACATCCCCATCTATCGCACGGCCACCGTCTACCTGCGCCTGGCTGAAGCCATCAACCGCATGGGACACCCCGACGTGGCCTTCGCCATCCTGAAAGATGGCATCGACTCCGACATTGCATTCTATGTGCAGCAGGGCGACAGCACCGACCTGGATGCCGGACGCTACATCACCAAGAGCTCCTATGCGCTGCTCACCAACGAGATTCCGTTCCTGAACGAGCAGAACATTGCCATCTTCGACGAGAGCTTCGGTATACACAGCCGTGGTAGCGGCTACACCGAAGGCTCGTTCACGCCCTACAAGTTCCACACCGCCATAGCCCGCAAGCTCAACGAGCTGAAGAGCCAAGGCGTGGCGCCGACAGCCACTGCCGCCGACACCATCAACGCCATGGAGGATATCCTGTGCGACGAGATGGCACTCGAACTGGCTTTCGAGGGCAACCGCTTTGGCGACCTCACTCGCTTGGCACGCCACAAGAACAACGCTCAGCTCTATGGGGCCGACTACGGCAGCCAGTGGCTGGCACGCAAACTGGCATACAAGAACCCCGCCGTGTCGCTGCTCGACGAGAAGAACTGGTATCTACCGTTCAAATAAATGGCATTTCAAAGCATTTTGCCCCGTTTTAATCCTCATTAAAACGGGGCAAAATGTTTTCGGTACGGTTGAAATGTTTTCGTCTGCCGCCTATGGCAAAAATGCCAGGCGCGTGCCATCGGCAGCCACGGTGAGGCGCACACGACAGCCCTCTATCAGGGGGTAGTTGGGGCGCTGGTGGCCCACGGGGAAGGCATAGCAGACGGGGATGGCATAGTGCTGCAAATAATGGTGCAACATCTGCTGCATGTCGGCGAAGCCGTTCTCAGGATGCTTGTACTTGCTGAAGTGCCCCACGATGATGCCCTTCAGCCGCTGCAGCACGCCGCGAATCTCCAACAGGTGCAGCATGCGGTCCACCTTCGTCATCGCCTCGTCAGTGTCTTCAATAAACAATATCAGGTCGTCGGCATCGCGCAGAAAGTCATAGTCGCTGCCCGCCAGTCCGCACATCACCGAGAAGTTGCCGCCCACCAGCACGCCTTCAGCCTCTCCCAGCTGGTCAAGGGGGTGATGGGGAACGTCGTAGGTAGGCATCTGGCCCTGCAGCAGCCGTCGCAACATCACGCTCACCGTGTCGGTGCCGCCCTGTGCGGCGATGGCGTGACACATGGAGCCGTGGATGCTCATCACGCCCGCACACGCCATCGCGCTGTGCAGGGCGGTGACATCGCTGAAGCCGATGAGCCACTTCGGGTGGCTGGCCAATGTTTGCAAGGGGGTACGCATCAGCACCTGCACGGCACCGTCGCCGCCACGGCTGCACATGATGGCCTGGATGGTGGTGTCGGCCAAGGCCCATCGCAGGTCGGCTGCGCGCTCATCGGCCGTCCCGGCAAAGCCGTGGCCATCGTCGCTCAGCGCATGTGGGGCCACCACCGGTTCGTAGCCCCACTGCCGCAGCACCTCGCAGCCTGCCGCCACCGTCTTCGCTTCGGGCGTGCTCGACGGCGACAACACGGCCACACGGTCGCCCGGCTGCAGAAAACGGGGCATCGTCAGCCGTCGCTGGCCCAGCACCACGTTGGCCAGCAACAGCATCAATAGTATTGTCGCTTTCCTCATCGTTCTCTCCTGATTTTTTCTTCTATATAACTAAAATTTCAGGCCTCCAACCCCTGCCCCTCCCCGTTAGGGCAGGGTTCAAGAGGGGAGCTGCTGCGCATATCGTTGGCGGTAGCCACTCCCCTCCCTTCAAGGGGAGGGGCAGGGGTGGGGTCTGTATTGTTATTTCTCATGTTTTCTTTCGTTGTTCGAAAAAGTTGCTGCAAAAGTAAGAAAATAGTTTCAAAACCGAGATACTATCACCCACTTTTTTCGCCCTGTACAGTTGAAAAGACGCTGAAAGCCTCTCCGCTCAGCGACGAAGGAGACGCTTGCTACCGAAGGGACGCAAGAAGGGGAGGGACCAGGGATGGGGTCTGTATATCATTCACTCGCAGGATGTTAGAGACCAC
>JAEEGF010380281.1_pt1 | contig 25589 bp, 23 predicted proteins | sample 9134171 | NCBI WGS metagenome assembly JAEEGF01 (sample SAMN16246542, study PRJNA631951) | gut metagenome | biome: gut microbiome; feature: rumen; material: AP-attached | host: Bos | place: Iran: Karaj | collected 2018-10 | reverse complement strand
GCAGCACCGTGAACAGATAAACCAGCGTGATAACCGTCAGTTTATAGTTCCACGGCAACATCTTCAGATAACTGAAAATGAACAGCAATATCAGTCCGACCACCGGAAGATAGAACGGATTGAATATCGCGCTGATAACCTTTGCCGCAAATATGATGTCTCTTTCTCTCATCTTAATTTATCATAACAACGACGTATTTCCTTATCTTTTTCTTAGTTTGGCAATGGGAATACCCAGACTTTCACGATATTTGGCCACCGTGCGGCGAGCCACGGGAAATCCTTTTTTCTTCAGTTCAGCCGACAAAGTATCATCGTTCAGCGGATGCTGCTTGTCTTCATTGTCAACAAGTTCTCTCAAAAACTGCTTCACCTTCATCGTTGAGAGCGTCTCGCCCTTGTCGGTTCGAAGTCCCTCGTTAAAGAAATAGCGCAACCGGTAGATGCCCCAGCGGGTTTGGCAATATTTAGCATTACAAACGCGCGAAACCGTTGAAATATCAAGTCCGGTACGGTCGGCCACATCTTTCAACACCATCGGCTTAATATCGCCTTCGTCGCCGTTCTGGAAAAACCTCAACTGCAACTCGATGATGGTCTTCATAGTGACGTAGAGTGTATGTCGGCGCTGCTTGATAGCATCAATATAATTGCGAGCACGGTTCACTTTTTCTTTAGCAAACAGAAACGCTTCTTTCTGCTGACGGTTCAGATTATCCTTATTGTTCTGGAACTCGGAATACATATCGGCAAACGATGGCGACACATAAAGGTCGGGCACCCTGCCGCGATTGATAGTGAAAGTAACCGTGCCGTCATCGGCTGTGTCAACAATAAAGTCGGGCATTATTTGCTGCAGGCTGCGCCCCTCGGTTTCGCCAAGCGAAGCACCAGGCTTCGGATTCAACTTAGACAGTTCTTCCTTCACCTGTTCCACCATATCCGGAGAGATAGATAACTGCTGAACTATCTTTTCCCACTGGTTATTCATCAAATCATTGAAACAGTCGCTAATAACGTTTCGCACCAGCATCCTGACAGGATTGGCCGTTTTTCGCTCTATCTGCAACAGCAGACACTCGCGCAGATTACGGGCACCAATGCCAGCGGGATCGAACCCCTGCAGCATATCGAGCACCTCGTTTACCTCTTCTTCATCGGTATATACATTATGAAAAACCGACAATTCATCGCAAATAGAGTCGACCGACTTATGCAACAGACCATCATTGTCGAGTGAACCAATCAGATATTCCATCACCGCCCGCTGCTGGTCGGTCAGTTCTATCTCACTCATCTGCTCTCGCAGCGTATCATAGAAAGAAATCTGATTGCCGTAGGTTATCTCTTCATAATCAGCGTTATCTTTGTTGTTTATACCAACCGAAGCCTCAGGCATCTCGTCGTCGCGTGTCATGTTTTCCAAGGCGGCATCCAATTCGCTTTGTCGTTCCTCTTCTTCTGGGGTAGATACTATAGTATCATCTACCTCACTAGCTTCGTTCGGCATTTCATCCGGAGAAACCTCCAAAGCCGGATTGTCGTCTATTTCCGTCTGCACAGCATTCTCAAATTCAGCCAAAGGCATTTCAAGCATACGCACCACCATCATCTGCTGCTGCGTAAGCATCTGGCGTTGAACCTGCTTCTGCTCTTGTTGCTGAACTAATTTCTGTGCCAATTTATTATAATTTTAATACACCTTATTACTTATAATACTCCTTCAACTGCAAGGCAAAGGTGGCCAGCTTCTCAGGATTCTCATTGCCATAGCGCTGCCATATTTCATGACAAGGGTCTATAAGCGGAGAATCTAGCACTTCCATCCACTTCAGGCAAGGGTCGCATATTTGGTATGCTTCCATTACTTCCACCACCAGTTCCTCGGGTATCTTCAGCATTTTTGCCAGACTTTGTATCTCTGGAGTTTCCTTCACCATTGTTTTCGGCGTAAGGCGGAAATATAAATCCAGGATGATGATAAGTTTTACGGGCGTCAGACGGGCGTCTTCTTTCAGCGGCTTGAAATCCAGTTCAAAGCTTTCATTGGTCTCCACTCCATCGTAGAATTCGTCAGCATTACCCATTCCCTTCATCTGCCTAAGTTTTTTCACACCCTTTGCAAGTCGGTTGGGATTATTGCCATAACGCTCCCAAAGCTTTTCCATTCGTGGGGTGTCAAGACTGCGCAGCTTGAACATCTGCTTATAAAGGAACTGAGGCGGAATATGCAATTCCAGACTCAAATCCACGAGACCACGAGAATAGAGCGGTTTCACTCCTTCTGGCTTTTTCAGATAAAGCTGCATCAACAGAAGCCAATATTCATCTTGCCATCGAACATTCTTTGCCATACGTCTTATAATTATGCTACAAAGATAGTGCAAACGAGAGAAATATCAAAAGAAAAAAAGACTTTTTTTTCTTTTATATATATTTCCGAGTGCAGCCTTTTCTTATGAAAAGATAGTATAAACAAAGTAAATAACAAAACAAAAACAGTCTTTTTTATTTGTTTAATTTTCTGTCCCATCTTTTCTAAAGAAAAGATATAGCCGATTTAACGGCAATATAGACTTTCCTTACCAAATAAATGAAAAAGTGCAGCCCTTTTGCACTAAAAGTGCGGATAGGTTGCACCAAATGGTGCAAATAGGCTGCACTCTTAGTGCAACCCTTTAGCACTTTTCGGTTCAATGGGTAAAAAAGACTGTTGATAACTATGTGGATAACTCGTTTAATGCGATGTTGAAAACCCGCGAATTATGAACCGCACGAAATCCTTTACCCGAAAAGTGTGAAAAATACCCTGTTTAACACAAAATTTTCATTAAGTTTTCCACCGTTTTAGTAGGAAAAAAGATATAAACTTTGTAACTTTGCACCGAAAACGATAATTGTGGATAACTCCACTAACATGCTAAAGATGAATGAGGAATGACTGAAAGGAACTGTTGAAAACCTGTGAACAAGATGTTGAATTCGGAATATCCAAATATTTTGTCTGTCAGTTATCAACTTTTCCACATTCTATCATCCTATCTATTCTCTTATAAAAATTAAAAATAAAAAAAAGATAAATATGAAAAAGATAAATATGAAAAAGATAAAGAAAGAGTGGAAAAACAAGGGATTCATCGATGAACCCGTTGATGATAAACTCGACCTGAAGGCTGAGATTCGCCGGTTGGCAAAAGAGAAAGATGCTGTAATCTTGGCTCACTACTATACAAAAGGTGAGATACAAGAGGTGGCCGACTTCATTGGCGACTCGCTGGCTCTGGCCCGTAAGGCTGCCGACACCGAGGCAAAGATTATCGTGATGGCCGGTGTTCACTTCATGGCTGAGACCTGCAAGATTCTCTCGCCCGAGAAACTTGTATTGTGTCCCGACTTGAATGCAGGTTGTTCGCTGGCCGATTCATGCAAGGCTGAAGACCTTCGTCAGTATAAAGAAGAGCATCCTGGCTATACGGTTATCAGTTATGTGAACACCACGGCTGCCGTGAAAGCCTATACGGATATTGTGGTTACGTCAGGAAATGCCAAGAAGATTGTAGATCAGCTGCCCGAGGACGAGAAGATAATCTTCGGTCCTGACTACAACTTGGGCAGTTATATCAATAGTGTGACTGGTCGCGATATGCTGCTTTGGAACGGTGGCTGTCATGTTCACGAGCGTTTCTCGGTTGATGAAATAGTGAAACTGAAGAAGGAACATCCCGAAGCCATCGTGCTGGCTCATCCCGAATGTAAAGGTCCGGTATTGGCAATTGCCGATGTAGTGGGCTCAACGGCTGTTATACTGAAACATTGTATAGAGAGCGACAAGAAGGAATTCATCATTGCCACAGAGGCCGGAATCCTGCACGAAATAGAGCGCCAGTGCAAGGATAAGACGTTCTATCCCGTTCCTCCAGAAATCAGCGAGGGTGGCGTTGGTTGCAGTTGTAACGAGTGCAACTATATGAAAATGAACTCATTGCTAAAGATTTACAATGCTTTGAAATATGAATGGCCCGTAGTGGAAGTCCCGGAAGACATCCGTAAAGAGGCTGTGAAGCCTATCGAAAGGATGTTGGAGATGAGCTGAAGAATAAAAGACCCACCCCCTGCCCCTCCCTAGAGGGAGGGGAGTAAATAGTTATCTATTTGAAAATAAGGGTATTGATGCGGTTACCTATCTTTAGAATGGGAATGGATACTAAATAGCTAAGCGCTATTAAAACCAGCCAAATAAGCAAGGGATACTTGAATCCGTAGATGAAGTCCTGAAAGAGATAGACCGCAAAGAATGTATGTGTCATCCACATGGGCATCGAGTATTGTCCTAACTTATATAATGCATTGTGGAAAAATCTATGCAATTGCAGATGACTTATGCAGAAAATAATGATGAATGCATACAGTCCGTCTGCAATTGTTACTTTTATCATGCTTTTTATGATGAATAAAGCGATGATAATAATAAAGTATATTGTTGGTTTAATGGTTTTAAGAGCAGTTGGTTCGTTTTCTAACAGTCGGAAAAGCAATATGCCGAGCGAAAAATAGAAAGTTAGCTGTACGATGTAGACAAGTTGTATGAGCAGTGTGGCTAATAATTCATTTTCAGGTAGATGATAGCCGATATATCTTGCAATTAGGAAAATAATCGAATAGACTATTAGTGTGATGAATATTTTCCGTTTGTCGTTCAAGTTATAAATATAGTCTATAATCCACCAGGACAGCATACTTATGATGGCATAAGGCAGTAGAAACCATATTTCTCCGTTGTAAGTACAGTTGATTCCGACGATGTTTATAAGTATATGAATAAGGTTGTTGGGATAAATGTCTGGCTTAATATAATGGCCTATGGTAACAAAAATGAGCAGCACTAACCAATAATGAACGTAGAGTTTGAGTATTCTTTTTCCTTGAATACTAGGGTTGAGTTGATTCTCCTTATAGCAGTAGGTAAGTCCGTAGCCGCTCAGAATCATAAAGAAAGAAACGGGATAGCAGGCATTAGAGAGGTATTTCACTAACGGTGTGTTGCCTATATATAATAAAGGTGTACACAAATCGCCCAAATCGTCTCTGCCAAACAAATGATAGAAAAGCATCATCAATATGGCTATACCTTTTATTATAGTGCTTGTTTCCTTATTCATTCATAGTGTGCTTATATTTATTGGCAATGAATAGGGCGCTGAGGGTAATGACGAAAGGCATGATGGGTGTATGGAATCTTGACTCTCCATGCCCCATAAAGAGCAGCAAGAGCGTTTGAAGGATAATAATCGACAATGGCAGTAAACTGCTTTTATTACGGAAAAAACGTAAGCTAAGTAATGCCGTAATGAGCAGCAGATAATAGAAAAGCAGATTCCATAGAGTGAGCCATTGGACAGCAGAGAATGCTGGAAAACGATTGATAAGTGTATTTAAGCTTACCTCTTCGTACATATATTCCTTTTGTGATTTCTGCGAAATGAAAGTGCACATATTAACGTTATCCGAAATATAAGTATCGGCAAGTTTTCGCGGCATTTGAGAGAAGTATTCCTTTGGATGGTCTTTCAACCAATCGATGAAAAGCGTCCGCCAGGCTGCGTCTTTCTGTGCGATATTCAGTTTTGTATTATCGCGGATTTGCATGGATTCTGCTGATTGCTGAGTGGAATAATCGGCCAAAGCCATCCATCCTGTCTTGGCCTGATAAAGAAAAAGTCCTGTTCGCAGATAATTTAAACTGCCAATAATTAGAATAACGGCAACATAACCTATTATAGGACGGATAGTTTTCCGTTTGTTAACGAATAGGTAGATAAGCAATGCTATTAGAATAACGATACCCATCGGACGGTACCAATTGGCCAAAGCCAAAGCCATTCCACCTATTATATATAGTTTTCTGCTGACACACAACCACAATCCGAGCATGGTGAAAAAAGTGAAGGGCAGTTCGCTCAAAACTGATGTTGCTTCACCATAGTTGGCGGGATATATAAGATATATTAAGAGTGCAATGAATGCAGTTCTTTTGTTTGTAATACTAATCGTAAGCTTATAAAACAGCCATGCCGTTACTCCTTTCATGATGCAGTAAATTATGAGCAGAGGCGTGATGGAATGGAATATTTTTAGTGAAGCATATACGGTATTTACGGTGCCTATATTCCAAAGAAAAGGATAATTGTTAAGTTCTGAGACAATGGGATAGATGTCGCCCTTTTGCAGACATTCGTTGGCAAGATAGATATATCCTTCGCTGTCTGGATAGGGTGTATAGCCGAATACGGCTAACACAATGAACTGCAGAAGCGTGAACAGCAGGACGGCACCTATGGCTATTATCTGACGATGGCTATCTTGCATACTGTTCCTTTAGATCCGTCGCTCTTAGCTGTCTGAACCATATAGACGCCGCTGGCCACTCGCTTTCCGTCCTTGTCGCAGCCATTCCAAGTGTAGCTGCCGCCTGTGCTGCGGCCTTCGTTTACCAATACACCATTCGAAGTACATATTTTTACATCAGCATTGTAGCTGAGACCAGTGATGGTAATAAGTCCGTTATAATCGGGTTTCACGGGATTAGGATAGGCCCATACATTATCTTTGTTCATTTCTTCGTTGGTGACCGTGGCGTCACTCATATACGAACAGAGTCCTTTTGTAGTGCCGATAAAAACTTCTCCCGTTGCTTCGTTGATGGCAATGGATTCTATATTGTCGGAAAGCAAACCGCTGTTTTCAGCCAGGAAATGCTGTTCTTGGGTGTTGTTGTCGGCTGAAATAAGATAAATTCCATTACCATTTGTACCAAACCATTTGCGGTTGGCGGCATCCACGGCAATACTTGTGATATCTATTCCCGCCAGCAGATAGTCGGCCAGATTGGTACCATCGTTTCTGGGAACCTTATATTGTGTGAATGTTTCGCCGCCGTTACTGATGGTACTTGCGCTCAGATAGAGCGGTCCTCTGTCAGTAGCTAACCAAATGTTCTGGGTTTTGTCTTCCACCGTGCAAATGGCTCCATTCGGATTGATAGTTGTTCCGTCTTCGTTGATTAAAGTGGAATATACTTTTGCCTTTTTACTTGAAGGCTCATAGCTGCAGAGTGCGGGCATTCCCCAATGGTGATTGGTGAACCATATCATCGAACGACTGTCGATGAAACCACTTCTCATCCATAACAGCGAATACTTTCCGTTATCAATCATGAACTCAGGAATGTCGTATTTGGTCCATTCGTAATTATTCGAAATATTAAGGTTTAGTATGCTGTTTGCTTCATTATAGCTGTTAAAGACCATCAGGTTGCCTGGCGACTGAAACAATATGCTAAACACCATGTTATAGTCTTTATTGGTACTGCTTACGCTGGCAGCCCCGCGAAGCGGACTGTTTTCGGGTGTAAATTCCTGCACGAATTTACCTTTATAGAATTCATAGAGTCCTGTTCTGCCGCCAACAAACACCTGATTGAGGTCGTTAGGATTAGCATCGATGGTTTCCATGTCAATAAACCGGTGACCGGTTTTCTCTTGAATATTGTCTTCGTAGACAATCCAGTTGGTACCATCAAACTGTTGGGGCGCACCAGGACGATAGCGGTCGTTTGTGTACGACCATCCTCCTCCGCAGCTATACAGGTTGCCCTGCGTGAACTTCATAAATCCGAAATAGTTGTATTTTGGTCCGTCGGCATTTATTTCGCTGGCAATGATGGTGCGCTCGCCGCTATCGCTCTTTGTCCATCCCTGCAGACAACCGTTCTGCTGGTTGCTCCAGTAGCATTTGTTGGTCTGGTCGTAGACGATGTATTCGGTGTAGCCGCTGGCGGTGCTGGTGGTGATATCGTTATTATCGGCAAAGCTTACTGCCGAGGCATCGGCGGTAAGTTTCCAGTTTGAGGGGTCTACAAGGTTATCGGTTGTCTTGCCTTCGTAGATGCCATCGCTGGTCTTTGCAAACAGACTGCTTCCTTTCACGGCACAGTCTTGGGTGTTTTTTCCCAGAATATATGTTTCTGTAATCTCGGCATCTTTCATGTTCAGTTTGATGATACCGAACCCCGTGGACAGATAGGCATAGTTTCCGCTAATGGTGACGTTGTTCACAGTCTTGTCGAGCGTCATTGCCTTCGAATAGTAGTCGGAAATATTCTCCGTATTAAAGTTATTGTCCAGCAGGTCGATATTGAAGTTGGAATAGACGATAATCAGTTTCTTGGCGTTGTTGTTCCACGCTATGAAGTCTATTTCCGTGTCCGACAGGGTGTTCATCTTATTGTAGGCATACACACTTTTGTCGTTCACGTTATACGAGAAAAGGTCCTTTGAACTTAACACATAAACCAGTTTTCCGGCAGGTTCTATGTCGGTGATGTCATGATAAGCCAGATAGGCATTCCACTGTCCGATAGTGGCTGCCTGTGCTGTCATTATGGTCATGAAGACTAAGATTAGTCCAAAGAATCTCCTCATAATATTATATTTTTAAGTAATAACTCCCTCCCTCATAGGGAGGGCTGGGGTGGGTCTTTTTCCCTCATAGAGAGGGGTGGGTCTTTACAAATTGCAGTAATACAGCAGCTTGTATATATTAAACAGCGAAACCTTCGGATTATTGCCTGCCAGATTGTTTCTGATGGGTTTTCCTATGATATGATAGAGCGGTTTCAGCACAGGTTTCAGCCAGGCGTACTTCAGCAGCGCCGAATAGCCTTTCAGTTCGTTCTTGAATTCATGAAGGGTGCGCAGCGACTCTTCGGTCTTTTCCACGAAGCGCTCATTTTCTTCGAAGTCAATCAGCGTAACGGGGTTGTTGATGTGGTGGATATGATAGCCGTTGGCATTGAGTTCCTTTCCGAAGAGCACGTCTTCGTAGCCATAATGCTTGAAATTCTCGTTGAACGGAACTTTCAGTATAATGTCTTTTCTCACAAGGAAGTTGGCAGTGTGGAATTCCTTGGCCTGTTTCCGCAGGCGTTTTGCAGTGGTACTGCTTTCCATGTATTTCGATTCCACGATGTAGCGCAGGTTGTTTTCCAGTTTTTTCACGCGCTTCACCACGATGATACCGCCGAGAATCACGTCAAAGTTCTGCTCCAGATATTTCTGGATAAAGCGCGAACGGTCTATCGTAACGTCGGCATCCAGGAAAAGCAGCCATTTGTATTGTGCCTGCTGTGCCAGGAAATTACGGATGCAGGCACGTCCAACATTCTCTTTCCTGATGATATATTTCACGTTCTCCAGCTTTTCAATGCTTCTGTTGCTGTTCACGCTTTCTTCATCTGTCGATCCGTCATCGGCCACGATTATCTCGTAGGGGATGTTCATTTGTTTCAGCATTCCGTGAACGGAAAATACCAGGTCACTACAATTCGAATTGTAGGTTGGAATCAATACTGACAGTTCTTTTTTCATAATAGTATTCTAAAGTTTAGGTTTTTATTTTTCTTTAAGGTAATGAGCAAGTTTCTCCACGGCACGGGCGCGGTGCGAGATATGGTTCTTTATCTCGCTGCCTAGTTCGGCAAAGGTCTTGTCGTAGCCTTCAGGCTGGAAGATAGGATCGTAGCCGAAGCCCTCTCCTCCCCTACGCTCATGTATGATGGAACCGTTGACGATGCCTTCAAAGAGAAGGAGACCCACCCCTTCCCTCCCTATTAGGGAGGGGGAGTTATCTTTGGTGGTGATGAGTGCGATGACGGTACGGAAGCGGGCTTTGCGATTCTCCACACCTTCCAGTTTGCGGAGCAGTTTTGCCATATTGGCTTCTGAGTCGTGGCTGATGGAATCATCACCGTCGAGTGCTGCATAGCGGGCACTGTAGATGCCCGGTTCTCCGCCAAGTGCATCCACCTCTAGTCCGGTATCGTCGGCAAAACAGTCGTATCCGTACTTGTCGAAAACATACTGTGCTTTCTGCATGGCGTTGCCTTCCAGCGTGTCGCTCGTCTCGGGAATATCCTCATGACAGCCAATATCACTCAACGAGAGCACCTCGAAGTCATCTCCGAGAATGCTCCTTATTTCTTCCAGCTTATGCTTGTTGTTAGTTGCAAATACGATTTTATTCATATCATCTAACCTTAATCTTATCAAATCCTTCACCATAAACACCGATGACGGCACTCTGCGAAACGAAGGCATTGGGGTCAATCATTTTGATGGTGCGGAAAATCATCACACTCTCGCTTTTCTTGGCCAGCAGCACGATTACCTTTATGTTCTTGCCCGAATACCAGCCGCTGCCGTCGAGGATGGTCATCGTATGATCAGTTTCACGACTGATGGCCTCGGCAATCTTCTCATAATGCTTTGAGAAAATCATGAACTGTACCGACTGGCGCTGGCGGTCCATGATGTAGTCGAGCATGAAGTTCTCGATAATCATCGTACAGAAACCGAAGGTCACCATCGTCATTCGCTCCAATACCGTGCCGAACTGCGGAATGAACAGACAGCTGCCGATGATGATGAAGTCGACGAAAATGAGAATAGTGCCCAGCGAGATGTCGCGGTATTTGTGGATAGAGGCGGCAATAATGTCGGTACCGCCCGTGCTGCCGTTCGAGAGGAAAGTGACGGCCAGTCCCGTTCCCGTCATCAGACAGCCTATCAGCAGCGACATGAAGTTCTGCCCTTCACCCAATATCTTCACCAGGTTGCCGTTCTCGTCGACGGGCGCAATGCTTTTCATCAGCCAGAGCATGAGCGTCATCATCAGAATGGCATAGATGGTCTTCATCAGGAACTTCACGCCTAATATTTTCAGTCCCACGACTAAGAGCATCGCGTTGATGATAAGATAGGTCGTTGAGTTTGAGAATCCTGTGGCGTAAAAGACTATGGCACCGATACCCGTCACACCGCCCGTTACGATTTCGTAGGGCATCAGGAAAAAAGTAAACCCGAAGGAATAGAGTACCAGGGCAAGGGTAATGCCCAGGTAGTCTTTCGCTTCGGATTCTATCAGTTTCTTGTTCATCCTTTCAGCACGATGTTCACCATGCGCTTAGGGACGATGATAACCTTTACTATCTGTTTTCCGTCGGTGTATTTCTTCGACAGTTCGCTTTGCAGCACGGCTTCCTCGATGCTCTTGTTGTCGGCATCGGCGGCAAACTGCATCTCGAAGCGGCGCTTGCCGTTGAAGGCCACACCCAGCGTGACGCTGCTTTCCACCAGATACTCTTCGTTCCAAGTGGGCCACTGAGCGTCGCAGACCGAACCCTGCTGGCCCAGTCGCTCCCAGAGTTCTTCGGCAATATGCGGGGCAAACGGAGCAATCAGGATGACCAGCTGCTTCAGAATCTCGGGGTTCTTGCACTTCAGCTGCGACAGTTCGTTCACGCAAATCATGAATGCCGAAATGCTGGTATTGTAGGAGAAGGCGGGAATATCCTGCGAAACCTTCTTTATCAACTTATGCAGCGACTTCAGTTCTTCAGCCGTAGCCTCTTTTTGTTCGGCTGAAACACCGTCGAACAGATTCCAGAATTTCTTCAGGAAACGGTGGCAGCCATCGATACCGTTGGTGTCCCAAGGCTTCGACTGCTCCACGGGACCGAGGAACATTTCATACAGGCGCAGCGTATCGGCACCGTATTTCTCGACAATCATGTCGGGGTTCACCACATTGAACATCGACTTCGACATCTTCTCGATGGCCCAGCCACAGATGTACTTTCCGTCTTCGAGCACAAACTCGGCATCGTTGTATTCGGGGCGCCACTGCTTGAAGGTCTCGATGTCAAGGATATCGTTGCTGACGATATTCACGTCCACATGGATAGGCGTCACGTCCTCATAGTTCTTGCTCAAGCCAAAGCTTACGAATACAGGATGTCCCTTTTCCTTCGAAGCCACATTGTCACGGTATACGAAGTTCGAGCGTCCCTGAATCATACCTTGGTTCACCAGTTTCTGGAAGGGCTCTTCCTTGCAGCTCACGCCGAGGTCGAAGAGGAACTTGTTCCAGAAGCGTGAATAAATCAGGTGACCCGTAGCATGCTCCGTACCACCTACATAGAGGTCCACGTTCTGCCAGTATTCATCGGCTTCCTTCGAAACCAGTGCCTGTTCGTTGTGGGGATCCATATAACGCAGGTAGTAGGCCGAAGAACCGGCAAAGCCAGGCATCGTGAAGAGTTCCAGCGGGAAGACCGTCTTTTGGTCGATATTGGCAACATCCACAACCGAATTGCTCTTTGTATCCCAAGCCCACTTCTTGGCGTGGCCCAACGGGGGCTGGCCGTCTTCGGTGGGTTTATACTGGTCAACCTCGGGCAACTCCAGAGGCAGGCACTCTTCGGGAATCATATAGGGCATGCCGTCCTTGTAATAAACGGGGAACGGCTCACCCCAATAGCGCTGGCGCGAGAAGATGGCATCGCGTAGACGGTAGTTCACCTTTACGCGACCTAGGCCCTGTTCGCTGACGAATTTTTTGGTGGCGGCAATAGCCTCCTTCACGGTCAGGCCGTTCAATGAGAATTTTTCGGATTCAGAATTGCACACGATACCCTCCTTGGCATCGTAGCTCTCCTCGCTCACGTCGGCACCCTCAATCAGTGGAACGATGGGCAGGTTGAAATGCTTGGCAAAGGCATAGTCTCGTGAGTCGTGGGCAGGAACGGCCATAATGGCACCCGTACCATATCCGGCCAACACATATTCGGCAATCCAGATGGGAATCTTCTCGTCCGTGAATGGATTGATGGCATAGGAACCGGAGAATACGCCCGTTACTTTGTGGTCCATCTGGCGCTCACGCTCCGTACGCTTCTTCACGTAGGCAATATATTCGTCCACTTCCTTTTTCTGTTCGGGAGTGGTGAGCTTTTCCACCAGTTCGCTTTCTGGAGCCAGCACCATGAAGGTAACACCGAACATGGTATCGGCACGGGTGGTAAAGATAGTGAAGTGCAAGTCGCTATCAGCCACGTTGAATTCTACCTCCGTACCTTCCGAACGGCCAATCCAGTTCTTCTGGGTTTCCTTCAGCGAGTCGGTCCATTCGATGGTCTCCAGTCCGTCGAGCAGACGCTGGGCATAGGCACTTACGCGCAGACACCACTGGCGCATCTTCTTCTGCACCACGGGAAATCCGCCACGCACGCTGACGCCGTCCACCACTTCATCGTTGGCCAGCACGGTGCCCAGTCCGGCACACCAGTTCACCATCGTCTCGCCCAGATAGGCAATGCGGTAGTTCATCAGCACTTCCTGCTGTTTCTTCTCGTCCCAGGCATTCCACTCGTCGGCAGTGAACGACAGTTCCTCGCTCTGAGCAATGCCGAAAGAATCAAGTCCTTCAGTTCCGTGCAGCTCAAAATAGGCAGTCAGTTCGCTGATGGGTCTGGCCTTTCCGGTGCTTTTCTCCCCCTCGCCTTCTGGAGAGGGGGTAAGGGGGGTGAGGCTATAGAAACTTTTGAACATCTTCTGGAAAGCCCACTGTGTCCACTTATAGTAGATGGGTTCGCAGGTGCGCACCTCGCGGTCCCAGTCGAAGCAGAATCCAATCTTATCCAACTGCTCGCGATAGCGGTTGATGTTAGCCTCGGTGGTGATGGCCGGATGCTGTCCTGTCTGGATGGCATACTGCTCGGCGGGCAGTCCGTAGGCATCGTAGCCCATGGGGTTCAGCACGTTGAAGCCCTGCAGGCGCTTGAAGCGTGCATAGATATCACTGGCGATATAGCCGAGTGGATGGCCCACATGCAGACCCGCACCGCTTGGGTAAGGGAACATGTTGAGCACATAGAATTTCTTTTTGTCCTTGTCTTCGGCAACCTTATACGTCTGGTTCTTCACCCAGCGCTCTTGCCATTTCTTCTCGATTTCTCTGAAATTGTAGTCCATGTTATCGCGTACTTATTATATTTTTGGCTGCAAAATTACTACAAATGAGTGGAAAAACAAAATATATTTTGATTTTTCCCGAGTGCCGTGTAATTTCATGGCACAAAGTGACATAAAATTACTACAAAATTTCGATTAAGCGAAAGGAAAGCATATTTACTCCCCGCCCCTCAAGGGGAGGGGTTAGGGGTGGGGTCTGTAATATCATGTATCTACCAAGACTTTTAAGACCCAAAAGTCAATTCTGGTCGCTCCGCTTGAAATTAATTATAAAATTATATTTAGAATTTTGATTTTGGATAAGATTTGAAAGATTTCTCGCCGTAGGCGACTTCATAATAATTTTAAATATAATTTCGAGGGCGAAGCCCGACCATATCATGTAATTAGCTGATACTTCTAGATACTGACCCCACCCCTGCCCCTCCCCTACGATGGGAGGGGAGTTCAAGAGCCAATAATTAAAGCTTAAAATTTTGTGTTAGATTTTTGCAGATTTTTGTTTATTCTTTCATTAATCTCCGCCAATCTTCCCCGCAAAAACAAAAAAACACCCGAAAAGTTTGGAAAAATGCGCGAAATATTCTAATTTTGTCACTATGATTAATCGTCAACTACTACAACCGGAAAGCATCGTCGTCATTGGCGGCTCAAATAATGTGCACAAGCCTGGTGGCGCACTCGTTCGTAATCTTATCGAAGGCGGATTTCCCCTTCCCCCTGCAGGCACGCTTCCTGCTGAGGGAGACCCCGGCCTGCGCATCGTCAATCCGAAGGAAGACGAGGTGCAGGGCGTGAAGGCATTCCACGACGTCAGCGACATCCCCCCGACCGATATGGCCGTATTGGTGGTGGCCGCCCGTTTCTGTCCCGACTATGTGGACTATCTGGCGCGCGAAAAGCAGGTACGCGCCTTTGTCATCATCTCAGCCGGTTTTGGCGAAGAGACGGAGGAAGGTGCAAAAATGGAGCAGAAAATACTTGACACTTGTCAGCAATACCAGTGTGCGCTGATAGGACCCAACTGCATTGGTCTGCTCAACAGTCATCACCACAGCGTATTTACCAAACCCATTCCCACGCTCAACCCCAAAGGAGCCGATTTCATCAGCGGTTCTGGCGCTACAGCCGTGTTTATCCTTGAGTCGGGTGTCACCAAGGGCCTCACCTTCAATTCCGTATGGAGTGTGGGTAACGGCAAGCAGATAGGCATCGAGGATGTGCTGCAATACATGGATGAACATTTCGATGCTGAGCGCGATTCTCATATCAAATTACTTTACATCGAGAACATAGCCAACCCCGACAAACTGCTCTTCCATGCCAGCAGTCTTATCCGCAAGGGCTGCCGCATTGCCGCCATCAAGGCCGGCAGCAGCGAGAGCGGCAGCCGTGCAGCCTCCAGTCATACCGGCGCCATAGCCAGCAGCGACTCTGCCGTTGAGGCACTGTTCCGCAAGGCGGGCATCGTGCGCTGTTTCTCGCGCGAGGAACTCACCACGGCGGGATGCATATTTTCAATAGTGGCCCCACCCCGACCCTCCCCCGTAGGGAGGGAGGTCAGTTCCGCTTCATTCTCCCTCCCTACGGGGGAGGGCTGGGGTGGGGCTATTATCACCCATGCCGGCGGTCCCGGCGTGATGCTTACCGATGCCCTTTCGAAAGGCGGACTGAAGGTGCCCAAGCTTGAAGGTCCCGTTGCCGACGAGCTGAAATCGCAGCTCTTCCCTGGTGCCTCTGTGGCCAATCCCATCGACATTCTTGCCACGGGAAACGCCGAACAGCTGGGTACCGCCATCGAATATTGCGACAAACGATTCTCGGAGATTGATGCCATCTTCGTGATTTTCGGTACACCCGGACTGGTAGCGGTTTATAACGTCTACGACGTGCTTCACCAGAAGATACTCGAATGCCAAAAACCCATCTTCCCCATCCTGCCCAGTGTGCACACCGCTGGCCCCGAAGTGGCTGAGTTCCTGAAGCGTGGACATGTTAATTTCAGCGACGAAGTGACGCTGGCCAATATGCTGACGCGTGTCATTGGCACGCCGCCGCCTGCCGCTCCCGAGATAGAACTCTTTGGCGTCGATGTTCCCCGCATCCGCAATATCATTGCCGATATCGATACCGACGGCTATGTCTCGCCCGACATTGTGCACCAGCTATTGCAGAGTGCGGGCATACCGATGGTGCCCGAGATGGTGAGCAGCAGTCTCGACCAGCTTACCGACTTTGCCCAGCAGGTGGGATATCCCGTGGTGGCCAAGGTGGTAGGTCCTGTTCATAAGAGCGATGTGGGCGGCGTGGCCCTGAATATACGCACTCCCGAGCACCTTGCACTCGAGTTCAGCCGTATGATGAAGATAGAGGGCGCCACTGCCGTGATGGTGCAGAAGATGCTTCGCGGCACCGAACTCTTCATCGGAGCAAAATACGAAGAGCGTTTCGGTCATGTCGTGCTCTGCGGTCTGGGCGGCATCTTCGTGGAAGTGCTACGCGATGTCAGCAGCGGTCTGGCTCCCCTCTCCTACCCCGAGGCTTACAGCATGATTCGCTCCCTGCGTGCCTATAAGATTATCCAGGGAACGCGCGGACAGGCCGGCATCAACCAGCAGCGCTATGCCGAGATCATCGTCCGCCTCTCCACCCTGCTCCGTTTTGCCACCGAAATCAAGGAAATAGACATCAATCCGCTCTTGGCCGACCAGGATCAGGTCATCGCCGTGGATGCCCGCATCCGCGTGGAGAAATCCTAAACGAGAAAAGAAAAGGCATAAAAAAAGGAAAAAAAAGAAATGAATACACTTATCGTATCTGGTTCGGTTGTGCTGATAGCCATTATTGTGACGATATATTTTAAGTATCAAGACCGTCAAAAGGAAAAGCATTCCACGCTCTCCAATTGATGTAATATAATCCTATTGGCAGGAGGTCTTTTGGCTATTGCTGAAGGACTTCTTGCCTTTATTTTATGTGTTTTCCAACGCGAAAGGCATCATGCGAAAAATTTCGTTGCGAAGTTTTTCGCATATCGTGCTTTTCATCCCTCACGCCGTCTTTTTTTCGCAGAAAACAAAGAAAATGTTTTATCCGTTCCTGGCCTCCCTCTTAATAATAGAACACAAAGTCACAAAGGTTTTTTAAAAGGATTATTTCGTTTTCGTTATCGTTATCGTTAAGGTTGATGATTGTATCTTCCTTTCTTTGTGCCTTTGTGCGAACTCCCCTCCCATCGTAGGGGAGGGGTAACGGGGTGGGGTCAGTATTTAGAATGACGGAACATGGTTGGGACTTCCTTTGAAATTTAATTCCATATCATAAATTACTCGAAATTTTAAAAGTAGGTGGTTCGGTAGTAGGAAGGTAGTAGGATAAACACCCCTACCCCCTACCAATAACTTTTTGAAACACAACGTCTTACACGCAAAGTAGTAGGTATAGGGGGTAGAAATCATTTTTTCGCGTATGGAGATATCATCAGCACGGGTACAAAGTAAATTACTTTGTGTCAATTCCTTGTAACTGACTGATTTTCAGTAAATTAATAGAGCACTCAGAAACCGTGTACTTGTCGTCGGTTCTTATGCAAAGATAGTGCTTTTCTTTTGTTCCGGATACGGAAAAACATTATTTAACATAATATAGCCCTATCCCCATACCCCTTTTATGGGGGTATGGTTAAGGCTCTTTATAGGTTGTTAGGGTTTCTTTTATCCCTCTTCTTTTACATCAAAGTAGGTGGCTCCTGTTAGTTCCTGATACTCGGCATTTAAGGCTTTCATTTTATCTTCTAAAGCCTTTTTTTCATGCTCTTTTATAGCCTCCTTTTTGTCGGTCAGTAACTTCTGAAAATTCTCTATTTCCGAGGTGGTCATGTTGGCATTTTTCAGTTTCTTTCTAATCTCGGTTAGGGGTGATTTTCTTTTTACCATAAGTTCATATTTTTAAGGGGTTAAACACGCCGACAAAGATACACATTATTTTTTGCAAATGCAAATAAATTTTTTATGGCAATTAAATAGCATATCCCAACAATGGAAAACAGATTTTGCGTGAAGAAGAGCAGCGAGGGGTTTCCCGCAAATACAAAAAATATCCACCTATGGGGGGAGTATATTTTCTTTTAATATATGGCTGTTTTTATGCGCTCTGTTGGCTTTTCTTTTCCTGTGTGGATAACTTGCTGCCACACAAATAAAATGCTCTTATATGGCTTTAAAATGGCTTTTATGCAAAACAAAAGAAAAAGGGTACTTAGTATCTCTACTAAGCACCCGAAAAATTAAATAAACCTAACTTTAAAAAATGATAAATCACATTCCTCTATAAATATCTTTTACGGCTCAGTTGTTCCACTTGTCAGGTCAACTATGGTCTCACCGCTTTCTGTGTCACCGCTTGAGGGTGTTGTGTCTGTGCCGTCTGTGTTTCTTCTGATATAGACGCCGCCGACGTCATAAGGCTGTGAAGGGTGCGGATAGCCTTTTGTTCTCAGGCAAAAATACCCTTCCACACGGATTTTTACTATGTCACGCACGCGGTCGGTCACGTCATCATAAGAGGCATCAAAGCCGCCAAACTGAGCCGTGATAATATCCTCGGTATTCACGTACATAAGTCCATCAGTTGTGAGGTATCTATTTTCATATACTATAAAAGGTATATCCCCAAAGATAAGCCCATCCTTGATAAGTCTCTTTCCGTCGTCATCCTTCCAATTTAGTAGTGTACCGTAGGCAGTTTTTCCCATGATAACCGTACCTTTGTGCTGTGTGGATTTTCCGTATAAATAGGCTTTCAATTCTCCCAAGGTCTCCACGTAGTTAAGTGCGGCCGTGTTACTTTCATTGCTTGTCTTTGGCAGAAGGGAGTGAAAAAATACTTGGTCATATATCTGATTCAGCGCATCTGCTGTTATGGCTTCCTGCACGCTCGTATTACTGCCTTTAATGGCCCAATTACTTACGGACACATTTACGTAAAACTTTTCTGCGGTAAACTTCAAAAAATTTCTTGGCTCATAGTTTCCCCTTGTATCCGGCACATTATATATAAAGTCATTTTCATTCTGTAAATTTATGGTGGCTATGTCATCATTTACATTTACCGTGTTACTCCAAAGTGGCATGGTAAAGTTATTTTGGCAGTTCTCAATGATATTTAACCCTAACTTATCAAAGATGTTTTCAGTGTGTGCGGGAGTGTGCCATATTTCCCTTTTTCCATACCATCCATAAATCACTTTTTTTGGTGTTGGTTCTGTGGTCTCATCTGCCCTAAACTGAAAGTTTCCCGTGGGTGTTATTTGTGCCTTAATAAATGAGTCCTTTGCTCTCTTTTCCATTTTGGCGGTCTCTATTGAAGGGGCTTTTCTTTCTCCCTTCTTTAACTCCATTTTTTCATTTACTATTTCTAAGATATTCATTTTAATAATATATTTTTTTGTGTGGGCTGTTGCCCTTAGTTTTTGTTTTTGCCATCATTTGCAGCGGTGCTGCATGATGGGGACGGGGATTTTTTATTTCACCATGTTTTTCATTTTCTCCACTAAGTCCCATCCTTGATTTAGTAGTACCACGGTCAGCCATATTGCTGCCATCCATTCACACGCGCTTAATATTATCATAGTAAGTTTCTCATTAAGTCAGTTATTTGTGTATATATTTCTTTGTCTTTGTCTGTTTTGGCATTCTTTTTTGCTTTTATAAGTTCACTATATCCTTTGAGGATTTGTTCTGCCATCTCATCAGTGTGGTTTCTTTGTTCATTCATAGGCTCTCTATTTGCTCAGTTATTTCTTTGACGGCATCCCGTCTCTCTGAAAATGGGACGCCCCTTAATCTCATTTTATACATTTTCATTTCCCTTTGGTTGCAAAGTTCTATGTACTTTTTTTCATTCCATTTTTTAGCCATCATTTAGTTTCACTTTTTTTCCGGTTCATTATTATGCCCCTTATTTGATACTCATAAGGTATGGGCCTCTTTGCCCTCTCTTCTCTCTCAGTTGTCCATAACTTAATCATTATTTAGCCTCCTATATTTTTTGTATAAGTTATGAAAACCCCTATCTACTTCCATTTGTTCAGGGGTTAGGTTAAGTTCCTGCGCTTTCCTCAGGTAGTAGCGAGAAAAGTCCTTTTTCTTAATAGGTTCTTTTTGTGTTGCCATTGTCATATTATTTTTAAGTTATTATTTTTAGTGGTCTATTATTTCCAAAGTATAGTACCATTCCCCTTTGGGATAACTCCATTTTTCCGCGTCATCACTTCTCACGAAGGGGTAACCATTGTCGTAATCTAAAGAGCCATTTAAAGCCCATCCGCCCACTCCGTCATCATCCCAATGGATATTCCTTTTCCATGGTGTCCATGGGCATATTATTTTTCCTATGCCACTGCCTGCAAGGGGTGCAAGTGTGTCCATCTTTATGGTCTCACATTGTGGTTTTATATAGTTCTTTTTCATGCTGTTTTTGCCTCATTATAAAACTTAAAAAAGGTGGCTATGGTGTAGTTCTCACTCATCCCATCCGCCAAATATTCATTATATCTCTCATCACTTCTCACCTTATCATAGTTGGGTTTTTGCGCTCTTACGATGTGGTAGTATTTTCTGCCGTCCTCACCAAATACATTTGCAAGGCTCCTGCCTATGCTCCTGCTCTCTTCATGTGTGTGAGTGATTTGCAAGTGGTCTTTATTTATCCTCTCTATGGCTCTTAAAAACCTCTCTTTGTCTCTGTTTGAGAGTTCTATATTTTTACCATCATTTGCAGCGGTGCTGCATGATGGGGACGGGGATTCTATGGTTTCTATTTTATAAACCTCTGCCACGGGGTTAAAATATGGCTCATTGTCTAAACTCAGGTAGCGCGTACGGTTGATATTATTGCACTGCTCATCTACTTTAATACCTACCTTTTTAAGTTCCTCACTTATTGCCTTATAGTAGGCTTTAAACTCACTTTTAAGTTCTTCAATGGTTGTGCCATTTATCCCTATTTTTACAAGTGCAAAAACTCCCCTATTTGATAGGCTATTTTTCACTATCCACACAAAGGGCAGTAGTGATAACTTTTCTTTCATTTCTTTAGTGCTCATTCCCTCATTGTCGGCTCCGTCTATATCCATGCAAATAATATTATTCACGCGCATGATGTTCTCCCTTTGTGCCGTCATGCTTGGGGCTATTGTGCAGGATGGTGTGAAAGTTGGTATATATCCCTTTGCCTTATCATAGAGGGGGCTTTTATATTCATATCCCCTTACCTTTTCTATTTCCTTTTTCTTTGATTGTGGTACTCCGGTAAGGCAGTTTTTAAGGCTTGTTAATCCTTTGCTTTTTCCGCCTTCTATCACGCTGCAAAGATAGTCACTTCTTACTATCTCTATGGGCTTGTTTTCTTGCGCCGGTTGGCTTGTTTTCCGCTCCGTGGGCAGTTGTTCCACTATGTCCCTTTTCTCTTCTCTCATGGGCTCTAAAATGGCTTTCTCGGTTGCATCTTTTACGGTTTTGGCTGTAAGTGCCACCTCTGCAAAACTCCCGTCCTGCTCATCATATTCCGCAGGAGTATAAACCCCATTTCTCGGGTCAAAAGAAAAATACACGCTTCTGCCCTTTATGCCTTCCTCATAGTTGTGCCTTATTTTTAAGGTGGTTAACTTTGTCATAAAGTTCCCTATATTTTGGACCGAAAAAATAAAGTCCGCCTTATTGCCAAAGGACACGGAGCCGAAAATATTGCTGATTGTTGGCTCTTCACCTTCACTTAGTTTCCTTTGATGTGCTGCAAGTATGGTGATAATATTATGCTCCTGCGTATATTGTCTTATTCTCTCTAATATCCTTCCGTAGTCCTCACTCCTATAATTTCCATTCATCAAGTCCTGAAAACTCTCAAAGGGGTCTATTATGAGCATATCATATCCCCATTGTTCTTTGTACTCCGTGAGTGCTTTAAACACGTCATCAAGTGCCGAAAACTCATGCGGCAGATAGCGCGAAAACTCCACAAAGGAGTTGCCACCATAAACCTTTTTAAGGCTGTCATAAAATTTCATTTCTGAGGTTTCAAAACTCAGAAAAAGGGTTTTCATCTGATGGGTCTTTGCCATCATGCGGGCATAAAAATTTAGAAAAGTGGTTTTCCCTTGGTTTTCATTTGATGTAATAATGCAAAACCTCTGTCGGTCAAGCCTCATGATATGGTCAAGGTTTTCTATACCACTTTTAAGGCCGTAGTGTTTCACTCGCTGATATTCAGTAAGTGCGCTTAAAATTTCTGTATTTGATTTTATCTTTATCATTTTTCAAAAAGTTAGTTAAGTTGAGTTATCCATTCATTTATACCATCATTTGCACCTGTGGTGCATGATGGGGTTAGGGATTTATTATTTTCCTTTTTATATGTTGTTTTTCTTGTGCCGGTTGATTTTTTCTCCGGCTCATAAAATTCTATATAGAGTTTTAAAGCCTCTTTTCCTAATACCCATGTATCACCACTTTGTCCGTCTAATAGATTTTTCTCTTTTAGCCTTTTTATGATGGGTTTTAAAAACCTTGTATCATGAGTTTGGTCTCCGTCATAAAAACATTCTTTGCACATGGTTTTAGGTAGTGCTTTTACGGTTCCATCTTTGTCCTTTTTCTTATTGTAAAAGTATAGCAGGGTATCTATAAGTAAAAAGTCTTTATCCTTTATGTCATACCCCATTAATTTTTGCTTTAATAAGTAACTATTCATTTTTTGTCGTGTTCTTAATAGTATTATTTTTGTCATGTTTGTTTTATTTTTAAAAGGTGGGGGCAGTACACGACAAAAAACTACCCCATCACCTGTGAAAAATACCCTACTTAATATGAAAAGCGCTTTGATGAACATCCGAATTTAGTCTACTTAAAAGGGTATTTTTTATATTTCATCAGTCGCCAAAAAGGCGGTTAAACTCATTCCATATATATTCCTTATGGCTCTCCTCCCACTGCCTTGCGGTTTCCTCCTCCCATTCACGGTTAACACGCTCATAAAAGGCTTTTAGTTTCTTTCCGTGGTTGGCTCTGTCTTCTGCCGTCATGTTTGCCCATCTCTTTTTGGCGGCTTCACTCATCTTCTTTTTAGTTTCCTCTGTGTGTGGTTTGTTGTGCATTTCCTATCTTTTTAATAACATTATTGCCTTTTCTAATAATAAGTATTATGTACTTTCAAAAAGTACCTAAAATAATGAAAATTTTTTGTATTATTTTTCATTGTAGTGCAAATATACAAAAATAATTTGGAAAAAACAAGTTTTAAGTTAACTATTTTTCTTTCTTTTCCATACTTCGCTTTTTGCTCAGTATGGGGTTAGGGTTTCTATATTTTATTATATAAAATCCCTAACTTCTGCCCCGTCCCTTATCACTTTTTATAGTGATAAGTTGTTCTTTATATATTACTTAAAGTAATACTTTAGATGGCATAGCCATTTTTGGCTATGGGCATAGCCATTTTTGGCTATAGTATATTTTTTTTAAAATATTTGTTATAGCCATTTTTGGCTATGTATATACTTTTAAACCGACACAAAAAAAGGTGCAAGCCTCTCACCACTTGCACCCATCTTTACTATGAAAACCATATATCATTTGTTATGTCCTCGTCTCTTATCTGTCCCATCTTGCCATATTTTTAGTATATTATTTAATATAAATATCATTTATTTATAAAAAAAGAGGTATGCCTTAAACAGACACGCCCCTTTTTAATAATAAGTTGATGACGCTTAATAATGTCACCTATAAATAGTCTATTTCTTCCCATTTATCTCATTTATTGTGGTTAGTATTTTTTCCATCCGGTTGCGCTCTTCCATGTCCTTATAATCTCCATTGTATATGGCTTTCAGGATGGTATGTTTAAGCCCCTCTTTTTCAAGTTCCGTCTCATATTTTCTTACTATGAGCCTTAAAAGTTCCTCAGGGTCTTTCATGTCTTTATACTCTTTCCATGGGCAGCCATAAAAGGCTAATACGTCCTTATACTCATGCACTTTATTTATATCATTGTCAGGGCTTTTTTGCCCTTTTATGCGCTCTGTCGCCTCGTCTAACTTCTTAATGGTGGCATAGTCTGATATATGGCCGTATATATGGTTCACCATCTTATCATCAGCGTGCGCCGTCATTTTGCATACTTCTTGCGGCTCATATCCCATCAAAAGCATTTTGGTGGCAAAGGTATGGCGCGCAAAGTGACAAGTTAATACCTTGTGCAGTGCATCTTTACGGTTATTTCCGTCGGGGTCTTTCCACTTAATAACTCTGTCAAGTCCTGCCATTTTTGCAGCCTTTTTCAGTGCCTTATTGTAGCCATCACGGAATTTCTTGCTATCTTCCACCTTTATATACTTAAAGCCCTCATTCATCACTTTTTCTATTTGGGGGCTTTGTATGCAGTAACCTGTTATTTCCTCCTTGCGCGTGTCATATACTACGTAGGAGTTTTCTTTGCCCTTTTCTATTCTATGGGCTGTTTCATCAAAAAACCTCCAAAGGTCAGACACTCTACACCCTACGCCACACTGAAAAATAAAAAGGTCTCTATATTCCTTTTCTTGCGGCTTTAACCCCTTCACATCTGAGAGTTTTTTAACCTCTTCATCTGTGAGCGGTGTCCGTAGCATATCCTCCTGCTTTCTCACCTTTTCTTTAAGCCTTTTTATACGTATTTCTTGCAGCCCATATTTGTCAAAGTCACTACTTTCCTGCCGTACTCCATTTATTATATAAGTTAGGGTATCTATATAGTTATTTATAGTTTTATGGCTTTTTCCCTGCTTTATAAGAAAATCCCTAAATTTTATTATACCCTTCTCAGTTATATGGCTCATTCCATCCGTGCCACTATCTATTATATAGTTTATAAAAACCCTAACTTTATCACCGTATGTTTTCACGGTTCCTTCACTTCTGCTCTTATCTGCCGCATATACTTTAAAAGCCTTTTCCATGAAAAGGGTAGCCTTATACTTTCCGCCGGCAACTAAATTTTTTTCATTTCCCATACTCTCAATTTTTTCTTTTAAAAATCCTACTATGTTAGCACTCTCTCCGTGCAATTGTACACAAAAAATTTGGGAAAACAAAATTTTCACATCATTTATTTTCTGATTGATGCGCATTTGCTCATTTATGGCACTCTCTGAGAGGTCTTTATTTATCCGGCACATTTGTCTTTTACCATCCCATAGGTCTTTATATACCTTTTCCCCTATGCTTATTTTTTCCTGCCGGTTGCCATCATATACCACCGCATAAATAATTCTTTTACCCTCTCCCGAGCGGAGGTTAAAATTAAGGGTTGTTAACATTCTCTGTTCCATTTTCTTTACATTTTTGGTACTTAATAGTTGTGCTTAAACTCTCTAAGAGAGCACTCTCAAAAATACCTAAATCACTTATTATCAGTACTTTAAGAAAATGAAACACAAAGTAAATTACTTTGTACCCGTTCTGCCTGTTGGTTCGCCTGAACGGCGGTAGGCTAACAATTCTTTTGGCTTACATCCATTGCTGATTGAAAAATAATTAGTATATTTGCGGCAGAATAAAAATTCGTCTGAGATATGAAAAAGAAATTTTTCTCCGTGGCCAGCATTGCCTGCGCCGCCGTGATTGCCGGCCTGGGCTTCGGCTCTTGCAAGACCGGTAAGCTGGCTGCCCGCGAGCGTGCGGCGCT
>JAEEGF011627286.1_pt1 | contig 25615 bp, 20 predicted proteins | sample 9134171 | NCBI WGS metagenome assembly JAEEGF01 (sample SAMN16246542, study PRJNA631951) | gut metagenome | biome: gut microbiome; feature: rumen; material: AP-attached | host: Bos | place: Iran: Karaj | collected 2018-10 | reverse complement strand
ACTGAGTGAGGAAAGTAACTTCTATAAAGAAATGAGAAAACAGATTTTGAGATGCCAATTTGGCATCTCAAATTGATATTATTTGAAAGAGGGTTATAACATGGAAAAAAAGAATGACAGGACCAAGAGACAGACCATCACCACCGACAATTTAAGACAGCTGGCAAAAGACTTTGGCGTTACACTGCCGGAGAAGTTCATGTAAGGTCTTTTACCTGTTCCTACTGGATGCAGACTCCTTTCGATAAGCGGAAGGAGTCATTTTTGTGTGCTTTTTAAACTGACGGATATAGTGCTCCGTGGTGTCATATCCCACAGCTTCAGCTATGGTGGCAACACTCATGGTGGAGTTTGCAAGAAGATCCTGACTCCGCTCTATTCGCACGGTCCGGAGGATCTCGGTGTAGGTCATTCCCGTAAGCTCTTTTATCAGTCTTGAGGTGTACTCGTTGGAATAATGGAATTTCTCGGAGAGGTCCGAGAGAGTTACCTCCTTGTAATTCTCCTGAATATACTGGATAAGGGCATATCGCTGTACATCTATGCGGCTGTCAAACAGAGGCATCTGAACGGATTCCGAGTAGTTCCTTATTATCAGATAAAAATCAAGAAGCAGTGTATTTGTAATGGCCTGGTAATGGTACTCCTGTCTGTTGAGGGATTCTGTCAGCATCCAGATAAAGGAAGTGGCTATGCCCTCATCGGAACCTGTGTGGAACATGATGTAGTCGTTGGCCTTCTTGGCATATATATTATTCAGGAAAAAAGAGCTGAGTATATTCGGGGTGTTCAGGAAGGAATAGAACATGGAGTGTAAAGTATCCCTTCTGAGCATTATGTTTATGACTATGGTGTCGTCAAACACGCTGATGGAGTGTTTGATCCCGGGAGGAATAACACAGAAATCTCCCGTACGCATCTCGATGGTCCTTCCGGAGATGGTCTGGGAGCACTTGCCGTCATAGACATAGCTCAGCTCAAAAAAGGTATGACTGTGCTCGATGGCCGGTGAATATCTCTCGTGCTTCTGTACCACTATACTGTCATTATTTGACAGGTCGAAAAAGAAGGAATCTTCGAATACCTCGGGTATTGTCTCGGGCTTTTCGATAATCAGAAGGTGTCTGTCAAGAACAAGCTTCATATCAAGACCATCAAGAAAAGCCTTCAGACTGTCTTTGTCCTTTCCGGCAAGATAGTAGTCTCTGTAAAATTTCTCAGTTTCGGTAATGTCGTATATGTGCTGCTTTACCGCTGTGTGATCCATATCTTTAATTTCCTTATTATCTTAAATGAACGTCCGGTTAAAACAGGTAAATAATACCCCGAACAGAGGTAAATGTCAAAATAGTTCATATTATTATCAGAAATAATAGATTTTCATCATAATAAGTCAATATAATTGAGCGATTATGTGAATTATGTAAAAGACGTTTGCTCAATATAATGAATCCATAAACAAGCAATACCTCAGACAGAAAGGATTCATTGGTTATGAATACTCCGATTCTGGAAATGAAAAACATAACAAAAAAATTCGGAAGTGTGACTGCTCTAAACGGAGTAAACCTTGAGGTTTACCCCGGTGAGATACGAGGTCTCATAGGTGAGAACGGTTCCGGAAAATCCACCATATCATCCATAGCGGCGGGAATGCAGAAAGCAACCTCGGGGCAGATGTCTTATGAAGGAAACGCCTGGGAACCCGAGAGCATGATCGATGCTTTGAATAAAGGTATAGGAATGGTGGTTCAGGAGAGTGGAACAATAACGGGGATCACCGTTGCGGAGAATATATTTTTGGCAGAGATGAAGAAGTTTAAGAAGGGACTCCTTGTGGATAGAAAAAGACTCTTCGAGGAAGCGGACAGAGCCCTTTCCAATATAGGAATAACCTCCATTTCCGGAAAGGATATGATGGACAGCCTTTCCTTCCAGGACAGGAAGCTGGTGGAAATCGCCAAGGTCATACTTAAAAAGCCGAAGATCCTGGTGATAGATGAAACCAGCACGGCACTATCTCATGACGGAAGACAGATCATGTACGGCATCATGAAAAAGATGAAAAAAGAGGGCGGTTCAGTACTTTTTATCTCCCATGATCTGGAGGAAATAATGGAGGTCTGCGACACCCTGACAGTCCTAAGGGACGGGAATCTTATAAGAACTTTCGCTAAAGAGGAATTTGATGAAGAACTTATAAGGACCAGCATGATAGGAAGAGAGATAGAGGGCGATTACTACAGACCGGACTTTAGCTGCAGCTTCCTTGATGAAGAAGCCATTGTGGTAAAGAATCTGTGCTTTAAGGACAAACTTAAGGATGTGTCCCTGACACTTCACTGCGGAGAGATCCTGGGAATTGGAGGACTTGCGGACTGCGGAATGCATGAACTTGGAGAGGCTATGTTCGGAGCGCTTAAACCTGAGAGCGGAGCAGTCATATCCCCGAGAGGGCGGCAGATAAAGTCTCCCCACAACGCAATGACTGACAAGATAGGATATGTATCAAAGGACAGAGACAGAAAATCCCTGTGCCTTGAGGCCAGCATCAAGGACAATATCGCGATTGCGGGAATGAACATATTCAAATCCGGGGCGGGACTTATAACCAGGTCCGCGGAGAGAAAATATGTAGACGCGCAGATAGACGCCCTGAGGATCAAATGCTCGGGAAGAGATCAGGCAGTAGCCCAGCTCTCCGGCGGCAACAAGCAAAAGGTAGTCTTTGGAAAATGGATAGGTTGCGACAGTAAGATCCTGATACTGGATTGCCCCACGAGAGGTGTGGACATCGGTGTCAAGCAGGCAATGTATCAGCTTATGTCACAGCTTAAGAGCGAAGGGAAGGCCATTCTCATGATAAGTGAAGAGCTTCCTGAACTCATCGGGATGAGCGACAGGGTTCTTATCATGAAGAACGGTGAAATAACAGGAGAATTTCAGCGGAGTAAAGATCTGTCCGAGAGCGACATCATAGGATGCATGATCTAGGAGGCAAAAGAAATGAATATAAAGAAAATCATAAACAGACAGAATATCATAGCTCTTTTGCCCATGGCGGCGCTGGCGGTGCTCTTTCTTGTTTTCTGCACAGTGGTTAATGCAAAGGGTTACAGACTTGATATGTATCTGAAGATCGTGTTCAATGAGGCGCTGGTTCTGGCAATCGTAGCAACGGGAGCAACCTTCATCTATACCCTTGGAACCTTTGATATCAGCCTTGGCGCTTCCACACTGTTTTCGGCAACTCTCGGAGTAATGGTCTACAACAGAACAGAGAATATAGCGCTGATGATGGCGGTGATACTGCTTACGGGAATTGTGTGTTCGCTGCTCAATTCGGTGCTGGCCTCAATCTTCCACATACCGGCCTTTGTAACCACGGTCGCGATGATGTCCGTACTGTCAGCTGTGTCTGCGCAGATAATTACGGTAAACGGAGGAGCGCTGGGTGGGATAAGCATTCCCAGCAGCGTAGTAAAGCCCTTTGATAATATGCCCTTCAAGATAGCAACTCTTTTGCTGTTCTTTGCAGTCTCAGTCTTTGTATTTGAGTTCACAAAGGCAGGAAGAAGGATGAAGTTCGTGGGAGGAAATCCCCTCTGCGCATATCTTACAGGCATCAAAGCCGACAAATACACGATACTGGCTTTTGTTATGGCGGGTATCGGTATAGGACTCGGAGCATTCCTTACTCTTGTGTATACCCCTTCGGTCACTACGACAACGGCTTCAAGTATAGGAATGAATATCTTTATAGCTATAGTATTCGGAGGAATGCCAATATCGGGAGGCGCAAGATCCAGGATATACGCCGCACTGGTTGGAGGCTTCTCATATATGCTGCTGAACGACATTCTGGAGATAGTGATTGATTCCAGTGCGGCATACGGAATAACACAGGTGATCAGCGCAGTTTTCTTCCTGATAGTGGTATATATCACGGGAATGAATTACAAAACCGCACTGTTGCCAAGATAAAGAACTTTAGAAAAAACGGAGGAAAGATTATGAACAGGAAAGTAACAAAGGTACTCGGACTTGCCATGGCAGCAGCCATGACCGTAATGACAGGATGCGGTAACAGCGCACCTGCTGCGGTTTCAGACACAACAGATAACAGCACTGATAATGCGGTTGTAAGTGAAGCTTCCGCTGATCAGGGTGAAACTCGTAAGATCGGTGTTCTTGTGGCCGACGTCAGCGGCGAGGAGGCACTTGGATTCAGAAACTACTACGAGAAATATATTCAGAACAACTATAACGTAACCTTTGATTATACAGATGCTCTTGCCAGTGCTGAGGATGAGAAGGCAGCCATCGAGAAGTTTGCATCAAAGGGATATGACGCCGTTATCTCACTCTCCAGCAGTGACAGAGCTCAGCAGATCGAGACCTGCGAAGAGTATGGTATCTACTATGCGGTTGCATCCGGCGTGCTTGATGAGAGTCAGTATGAGACCTACAAGACTTATGAGCATTTTGTAGGCCAGGTTGGACCTTCAAACGAGACAGAGTTTGAAGCCGGCAAGGAGATGGGAAAGTACTTTAAGGATAAGGGAGTAAAGAGCGTTGCCATCTACGGAGCGTTTATCCCCAACCCCATGCACGTATACCGTGCAGCAGGTGTGATCGCCGGACTTGGCGATACCTACGGCGGAACAGATGATATGAACGGTATGATCGGACAGATATTCCAGGATCAGGGTGTTGATCTTACAAAGGTTTCGGGAGATGTTGAAGTGGTAGCTTACCTCCAGGGATATGGCGACACAACCACCGATGAGCTCAATGCAGCAATCCAGAAAGCTCCTGAGGCATTTATCTCAGTGGGAATGGCAACAACTTTCTTTGCTCAGACACTTAGCCAGGAGAACATCCCTTTCTCCGATATCGACTCCTTTACAGCCATGAACAGCGAATCAATGAAGAACGGCTCTCTTGAGTATCTTGCAGGCAAGTACTCATCTTCCATCGGACCTGTATTTGCTCTGGTAATGGATGCGATTAACGGAAATGTTATAAGAGATCCCGAAGGAAATGCGGTCTCCTTTACTCAGGGCTATCTTGTGGCAACAGATGCAGAATCCTTTGACAAGTACTATGTAAACGACAACGGAGATACACCTATTTTTGACAAGGCAAGTCTTGATGGCATTATCGGTCAGGATGTTACCTATGATGATGTAAAGGCACTTATCGAGAGTAAGTGATGAATGGAGGCAGTTCATGAGCACCCTTAAGAAGATTTTAAAGACATTGGCAATCCCTGCGGCTGTGGCAGTGGTATTGGAAGGAATCTGCCTTGTAAACGGGCAGACCATCATATCGGGAGCAAAGAGCTTTGATAACTTTGTGGTGTATACAGCCATCGTTATGATCACCACCATGGCGCTCTCCATAAACTTAAACAGCGGAAGATTTGATTTTTCCCTGGGGGCAATGGCAGGACTTTCATCTGTGATAGGTGCGAAGATCACATACGGTTTTCTTAAAGGGGGCTCCGGTTCTGCACTTCTTATGCTGATAATAACGGTTCTTGCGGGAGCACTGCTGGGACTTATATCGGGAGCTGTGTACTGCGCTTTGAGGCTTCCGCCCATTATCGTCTCTCTTGGTGTGACCCTGGTATACGAGGGAATAATGTATACCATAACAGGCGGCAAATACCTTATGAGTGAGGTTCAGAACAGATCCATGTCAGGCTTTGTTGGAACCTGGGTTTACGCAGCTGTTATCATTGCGGCGGTTCTTATCTTTATGATCATTGTCTTTGAGCGGACTTCCTTCGGCTATGATTACAACGCCCTTAAGTCAGGGCAGAAGGTAGCTGTAGCCACCGGTATCAATGAGGTTAAAAACGCCCTTATCTGTTACACGATCTGCGGCGGACTCATGGGACTTGTGGGTATGCTGAATGCCGCAAGAAATACCACTATAAACGGAGGACAGCTGAATTTCGGAAGTATAGCCATTATGTTCACGGCCTTCCTTCCGATGTTCATTGCAGGCTATATCGGAAGGTTCGGAAACGAGAAGGTGGGCTTTCTGCTCTCTGCCCTGTGTATGTCCCTTCTGAATTCCACCTTTGCGGTTTTCTCAAACCGGATAAATGCCACGACTCAGTCGATCATAAACGCAGTACTGCTGGTGATCTTCTTAATCTATTTAAACAATAATCATTTGATCAAGAGAATATTTGCACATGTATAACGAAAAATTATTACGGGAAGCGACAGCTCTTTTCCCTGAAATAAAGAAAAACAAGATAAACGAATGCAAGTGTATTGACTTAAAGAAGGATGGGGATGTCATAAAAAGAGATCCCCGTCCGGCATATAAGTCTATCGCACTGAAAAAAGGCGACTCCATCATCCTGGATTTTGAGGACCACTATGTGGGGTACCTGTCCCTGGACCTTGGCTATGAGGGGGCACACCCCGATTCACCGGTTCTTCTGAGAATCCGATTTGCGGAAAGAGAGATCGAGCTTTTTGAGGATGCCTCAGAGTATAAGGGCTGGGTCTCACCGGCCTGGATTGAGGAGGAGCTTATCCATGTGGACATAGTGCCGTCTGTTGTGGAACTGGACAGGAGATACTCCTTCAGATACGTGAGGATAGAGGTGGTTGATATCAGCTCCAGATTCTCCTTAAGGGTAAATGATGCATCCCTCACAGCAGTATCCTCTGCCCCGGATGAAGCTCTTTTGCCCTACTACAGCAGTAATGAGCTGGACAGGGAGATTGACAGGGTGGCTGTAAAAACACTCCATGACTGTATGCAGACGGTCTTTGAGGATGGACCCAAAAGGGACAGAAGGCTTTGGATCGGAGATCTGCGAATTCAGGCTCTGGTGAACTATGTCACCTACAACATGAATGACATGGTAAAGTCGAATCTTTATCTGTTCGGGGCTCTGACCCAGGAAGACGGACGGGTGGGAGCATGTATCTTCCTTGATCCGAAACCTGAGGTTGATGACACGAACATGTTTGACTATTCTCTGTTCTTTATCGTGATACTTCTGGATTACTACAAAAAGACCGGGGATAAAAAAGCTGTGCTGGATCTTTTTGATGTATGCAAAAGACAGATTGAGCTGGCAAGGCAATGCCTGGATGAGCGCTTTGTGATAAGGGACTCGGATGTTCTTGGCTGGTGTTTTGTGGACTGGAATCTTGCCCTCAATAAGCAGGCCTCCGCGCAGGGAATCTTCATGTATGCTCTTGAGGCGGCTATCGAGCTTGCCCAGTGCGTAGGGGATGTTCTAGCGGAGGAGGAGTATGCGCAGCTTTATCTCAAGCTCAAAGAAGCTTCCAACAGATTCCTTTTTGATGTTGAGAAAAAGCTTTATGTAAGCGGAGCAGAAAGTCAGATCTCTTTTGCCTCGCAGATATGGATGGTGCTTGGAGGAGCAATGGAGGGAAAGGCAGCAGAGCGCCTTTTTGACAGAATGGAGGCCTGCCCTGAAGCAGTGACCATGGTGACTCCCTACATGTACCATAACTACATAGATGCGCTTATTAAAATTGGAAAAAAAGATGTGGCTCACAGGAAAATGTCAAAGTACTGGGGAGGGATGGTGGCAAATTCCGCCGATACCTTCTGGGAACTGTATAATCCGGAAAATCCCAACGAATCGCCCTACGGGGGCACCATTGTGAACAGCTACTGCCATGCATGGAGCTGCGGACCGGCATATTTTTTGAGAACCTATTTTAATGATACAAAGGATGAACTGTAAATGAGCATAAAGATTGATTACAAAGCAAACCCGTTCTACCTTGATGATGAGGCGATAAAGTGGGTAGAGGATACCTTTACCTCTATGACAGAAGATGAGAAGTGCGGGCAGGTATTCTGCCCCATGGGGTTTTCCAATGATGAGAATGTTCTTCGGGGCATAGTTGAAGGCGCAGCTGTGGGCGGAATGATGTACAGAAGCGGCCCGGCAAAAGAGCTGAGAGCCACCCACAGGAAGATACAGGACATGGCCAGGATTCCTCTTCTTATCGCTGCCAATACAGAGGCCGGAGGAGACGGACTCTCCTTTGAGGGGACGAGTTTTGGAAAACCAATGGCGGTAGCTGCAACAAACGATCCGGAAAACGGATACCGGATGGGATATGTTGCCTGCAAAGAAGGCGCAGCGCTTGGGCTTAACTGGTCCTTTGCCCCTATCGTGGATATCAACAGGGAATTTCACAATCCCATAACCAATGTAAGGACCTTCGGAGATGACCCGAAGAAAATCGAAGCCTTTGCCTCAAGATACATGGATGGAGCCGATGAATGCGGCGTAGCGGTATCAATCAAGCACTTTCCCGGAGACGGCATAGATGAGAGGGACCAGCACATCGTTACAAGTGTTAACTCACTTGGCGTCAGGGAGTGGGATGAAAGCTTTGGCTATATCTACGGATCACTTATAGGCAAGGGAGCAAAGACCGTGATGGTTGGACATATCGCTCAGCCTGCCTATGTAAAGGAGATTAACAGGGATGCCACAAAAGAGGAGATGCTCCGCCCCGCCTCTCTTTCTAAGGAGCTCCTGCAGGGACTGCTTAGAGGAAAACTTGGCTTTAACGGTCTTATCATCACTGATGCGACCCCGATGGTGGGCTTTACCTCGGCAATGCCAAGGAGCAGGGCCATCCCTACGGCAATTATGAGCGGCTGCGATATGATCCTCTTTAACAAGGATCTTTCCGAGGACATCGGCTTTTTGAAAGATGGACTGAAAAGCGGTCTTCTTACAAATGAGCGCCTGGATGAGGCGGTTCTTCGCATCCTTGCCACAAAGGCCTCACTGGGGCTTCATGTAAAGCAGAGGGAAGGAAGACTTGTTCCCCCGGAGGATGCCATAGACATTGTTGGCTGCAGTGAGCATAGAGCCTTTGCAAAAGAGGTTGCCGATAAGGCCATCACCCTTGTCAGGGATGAGAAGGCTCTTTTGCCTGTAAATCCGGGTAAGTATAAGAGGATATATCTTAATGTTATAGACAAAGAGATGGATCCCTGCAGCGATTTTGCGCTGATGTGGAAGGAAAAGCTTGAGAAGGAAGGGTTCGAAGTTACCGTAAGGGACAGGAGAACGCGGATAACGCCCATGGATTTCATGGATGTTGAAAACCTCCCGGACAAGAAGAAGGCTCTTTTGAATGAAATGTACAGAAGCGTTTCCGAGATGAAGAAGGATTACGATCTGTATATCTATGTCTGCAACATGGAGAATGCATCCAATAACACCACCCTGCGTCTTAACTGGAATGTGCTCTTTGGCCTCGGTGATGATGCTCCCTGGCATGCAAAAGAGATACCGATGATAATGGTCTCCACTGCATACCCCTATCATCTTTTTGATGCACCCATGATTGGAACCTATATCAATGCTTACAGCGGTAATGAAGACTTCTGCAATGCTGTGATTGAAAAACTCATGGGAAGATCGAAGTTTGAGGGAGTAAGCCCCATAGATCCCTTCTGCGGAAAGGATTACTTATAAAGAGAGGGAGAAAGGATGGGCAAGATGAATATAAAAGGGATAATCTTTGACCTGGACGGAGTCATCTGCAGCACCGATGAGTATCACTATCAGGCGTGGAAATCCATCGCGGACGATGAGGGGATATATTTTGACAGAAAGATAAATGAAAGACTCCGTGGAGTCTCAAGGGCAGAAAGCCTTGAGATCATACTTGAGAGGGCAGCAGCTGTATACAGCCCGGAGGAAAAGGCTGCTCTCATGGAAAAAAAGAACAATATCTACAGAGAACTTCTGAAGAATATGGGTCCCGGGGATGTCACTGAGGAGGTAAGAAGCACCTTAAGGGAGCTTAAGGAAAGAGGATATGGTCTTGCCATTGGCTCTTCCTCAAAGAATACCCGGTTCATCCTGGAGAGGACAGCCCTTACTGATGCCTTTGACGGTATCAGCGACGGCAACATGATCTCCAGGTCCAAGCCCGACCCTGAGGTGTTCATCAAGGCTGCGGGAATTCTTGGGCTTAAAAACGAGGAGTGCCTTGTGATAGAAGATGCAATCTCGGGTATAAACGCGGCAAATGCAGCGGGATTTCACAGTGTCGGAATAGGCCCTGCCGCGGAGTGTGACGAAGCAGAGTTTAAAATAAGGTTTTTTTCCGAAATACTGGATATTTAGTTTCAAAAATGTGTTATGGGTCACAAAAGTGCCTCATGAAATGTGTGAAAACGGACTATGAAATGTATTCTATGGATTTTGAAGAATTACTGACTTGTGTGTAAAAAAAGACAATTAATATTGACCTTGCCCTAAGGGCATGCTTTATCCTTATAGGTGGAAAAAATATGCAAAGGGGAAGCTATGAACAGAAAAGATATATTAGGGAATGAAATTAAGTTCGATCCCGGTCGCCGGCAGTAATAGACAGAAGAGAAGCATGCATTTGTGCTTCTCTTCATTTTTTGTATGAAGTAAAATAATACTCATAAAATGCTTTCTGAGCTAAGGAGACTGAGGAAAAAGATACAGAAAGGATAGCTTAAATGTACAAATGTAGAGTGGTTTATGATGAATGGAAGTCAATGATCAAAAAGCATAGAGAAGGTTCCTTTGAAAATGCTTCTGATTTTAAGGGCTATGTTGGACTTCTGACAATAGATGAGGTATCTCAGAAACAGGAATGGAAATATAAGGATGAAACAATAACTGTTTGTGATAATGGTTACAAGTGGCTGACTATAATGCCCAAAGATGACTATTACTGCATTACTGTCATGATGGACAGTGATTACAAGATACAGGTAAGCTATATCGATATGATTGATAGTCAGGGCATTGATGAGGATGGCGTTCCGTTTTTTTTCGACTGTTACCTTGATCTTGTAGTATATCCTGATGGATATGTGAAAGTAGATGACAGGGATGAATTGGACGAAGCTCTTCAAAATAGAGATATAAGTAAAGAACAATACGACAGGGCTCTGCAAACAGCTGAAAAGTTGAGACAAACATTCTTTCGCGACTATGATAAATTTATAAGGTTTGTAGATGGAAGACTAAAGTTCATCACTAATACTGATAATACGAAGTTACCTGAAAGACTCGAAAGAACTACGATATATTAAAGTGACTATGTGTGCCTGTATTACAGATAAGGACAGGCTTCCTAGTGGGCACATAATAGATAAATATCATCAAGAGGTACACAGAAACTATAGTATGTTTTTGACTAATCTTGGGAGGAAGAGATGAAAAGAGAACTTGGAATAGCGCGCTGCGGATTAGCATGTTGCCTATGCTCTGAAAATGTTATCTGTAAGGGATGCAAACGGGATGGCTTCAAAGAGTTATCCTGGTGCAAAGATGCCGAATGGTGTGAGGTTCGCAGGTGCGGTATTGATAAGGATTTGAACGGATGTTATGAATGCGAACCGGCGAATTGTCGCAAAGGCTTATATGCAGACAAGATTAAAGCAAGGGCATTTGCGGAATATGCGCGAAGATTTGGAGTAGAAGAGCTTTTGGATTGTCTGGAACGCAACGAAAAGGCAGGTATAGTCTATCATCGCGAAGGAATCATGGGAGACTATGATGACTTTGATGATTTAGAGGAACTGATAAGCTATATAAAAACAGGGAAAAGACAATGAAAATTGGTATTTCAGCTTGTTCAAACGGGCATTTGCCGGAGTGGCAGGATCAGATAACTGAACTTGAACAGGTTCTTAACGATATGAATATTGAGACGGTTCTTTCACCGCATATTATGAGAACTGTAGACGAATATAGCGGAACTGATAAGGAAAGAGCTGAAGCTCTCATGAAGTTTTATTCTGATGATGCGATAGATGCAATCTACGACATTTCCGGCGGAGACTTGGCTAATGGAGTGTTAAAATATTTAGACTATGACGCCATAGCCAAGACCGATAAGACTTTCTGGGGATATAGCGACCTGACAACTGTTATTAACGCCATATACACAATGACAGGCAAGCCGGGAGTTCTTTATCAGGTAAAAAATATGATCTGGTCCTGCGGCGATGTTCAAAAGCATAGATTTTCAGATTACATCTCCGGAAAGAATAATGACCTGTTCGATATAAAATGCAGCTTTTTACAGGGATCTGCCATGGAAGGCGTGGTTGTTGGCGGCAATATCCGCTGCTTCACTAAACTTGCAGGAACAAGATACTGGCCCGACATGAACGGGAAGATATTGCTTCTTGAGGCGCTTGGCGGAGAATCCGGGCAGATAGGGACTCTTTTTAACCAATTGGATGATATAGGTGTGTTTGACCAAATATCAGGTGTATTGCTTGGGACTTTCACTAACTATGAAAAGGCAGGGCTATCGCTTTCTGTATACGATCTTTTGAAAATGCATATCTCCGATACGCTTCCTGTGGCATGTACAAGAGATATAGGGCATGGGCATGATGCAAAGGCTATCATGATTGGAAAAGTATACAGAGCCTGTGATCAAAAGGCCTGCAATGTGTCTTCCTTCGACTAGTCCTGCAAATGCCGCATGGAATATGGAAAAGCTTCTGAGCGAATGGAAGTGCATAAATGAATAAAAAAGTATTGACCTTGCCCTTGGGGCAGCCTTTATCATTTGAAAAAACGAAACAACAGGAGGATTACACAATGCAGATAGGAAGTTCAAATGATTCAGAAGCAGTAAAGGCGCAGTATGCCACATCAAAAGGATTAGATACCAGGTTATCTTTTCACGATAAATATTCCACAAATAAGCTGGGATACGGAAATTGGATAGTGTCCAATTATGAAATAGCTGAAGGCATGAAGGTTCTGGAACTTGGCTGCGGCACAGGAAGTTTGTGGATGGGAAGGGATGAGCTTGTGGATAAGTTTGGCAAGTTTGTTTTAACCGACTTTTCGGAAGGAATGCTTGCTACAGCAAAAGGAAATCTTGGAGAGAGAAAAAACTTAGAGTATAAACAGGCCGATATACAGGACCTCCCCTTCGAAGATGGCTCTTTTGATGTGGTCATAGCAAATTCCATGCTGTACCATGTGCCGGATATCATGAAAGGAATAAGCGAAGTTCGCAGAGTTTTGAAGGACGACGGAGCTATTGATCTGCCAAAGGAATATGGCATGTTCATAGCAAAGGGACGTGCGTAATTTTGGAGTTCATGGGTGAATTGTAAAACAAGAAACCACTAAAAGTTCGATCCCGGTCGCCGGCATGAAGAGAGAAGCTTAAGTTGCTTCTCTTTTTTTTGCTCATTTATCTTGTTGACCGGAGGTTTTGCCTGCGATAGAATATAAAGGAAAACGTTTTCCATAAAATAACTGGGAGGAATATTTAAGTGAAAAAGATTGTATTTAGGCGGGTATTAGCTTTGTTGGCGGCAATAGTAATGTCTTTTGCCATGCTATCGGATCTGGGCCTGTCGGTAACTGTGCGGGCGGATGAAGGAGTTACACTTAAGCTTCATTATCACAGGGAAGATGGCAACTACGACGGATGGGATGTCTGGATGTGGCCTGATGGCGGAGAAGGTGCCGGGATTCCCTTTGAGGATGAAAACGGAGAGATGGTGGCTACATATAGCGTTCCTGCAGGGAAGACCAAGGTCGGCTTCATTGTAAGAACGCAGGACTGGGACAAAGATGTTGATATGGATCAGTTCATCGACTTGTCTGAGGTTGTCTCGGGGACGGTTCACGTCTACGTGGAATCGGGAGTTGAAGGCTTCGAAAAAGAATACGGGGAGGATGTAATGACCGGAACTAAGCTTAAAAGCGCTGTTTATGACGGCGACAAGACAATAAAGATTGAACTTACCGGCGAGATTGACGAGTCTTTAATGGATACTTTTTATGTGACCGGAAGGCTTGGGGATGTGGAAGTGACAGGCACAGAACTTTCAGAGAAAGCGTCTGATACACAGTATTTCTACAACCTGACAATCGGTGAGGTGCTTGATGCTAACAGGAATTACAGACTTGGATTTGATGGGCAGGAGTTTCCTGTAAACATGCCTATTGTGTATTCTACCAAGGAGTTTGAGGATGAGTACACATACGAGGGTGACGACCTGGGGGCTACAGTAACTGCAGACAAGACCGTTTTTCGCGTGTGGGCACCTACTGCTGAGAGTGTTTCTGTAAACTTATACGAGTCCGGGGATCCCTGGGAAAAAGACCTTATTAAATCCGTTGAGATGACAGCCGGTGAGAAGGGCACATGGGTGGCCGAAATTTCTGAGAATCTTGCGGGAACCTATTACACATACACCGCGGTTCTTGACGGTCTCAATGTTGAAGCCTGCGATCCTTATGCAAGGACAACAGGTGTTAATGGCAAAAGAGCTATGGTCATTGATCTTGATTCGACCGATCCGGAAGGCTGGGCTGATGACAAGAATCCACACGCATCTGAGAGTATAAACGATGCTGTGATCTATGAGCTTCATATTCGTGATTTTTCCGTGGATGAGAACGGAAACATAACAAATGCAGGAAAATATACTGCTTTTACAGAGACAGGAACCAAGACTGACGGTGGTAATGCCACGGGAATTGATTATATAAAGAATCTTGGAGTGACTCACGTTCACCTGTTGCCTTTTTATGATTTTGGATCAGTTGATGAGAATGATGAGAGCCAGGAGCGCTTTAACTGGGGATATGACCCTGTTAATTACAATGTTCCCGAAGGCTCATATTCCACTGATGCCCATGACGGAAATGTCAGGGTAAAAGAGACCAAGGAGATGGTGAAGGCCTTTCATGACAATGGGCTGTCTGTTGTTATGGACGTAGTTTATAACCATGTTTACAGTGGAAAAGACTTCTGCATAAACAGACTGGTGCCGGGATATTTTTCCAGGATAAATGCGGACGGAACATATTCAAATGGCTCAGGATGTGGCAATGATACTGCTTCAGAGAGAACCATGGTCAGGAAGTACATCGTTGACTCAGTATGTTACTGGGCTGATGAGTATCACATTGACGGCTTTAGATTTGACCTTGTGGGACTTCTTGATGTGGATACTATAAATGAAATCGTTGAGGAGGTTCATAAGACCCATCCCGATGTAATATTCTACGGAGAAGGCTGGAGCATGAACACTGATGTGACCAAGGAAAATGTTGTTATGGCAACTCAGCAGTCTTCAGAGAGGACACCGGGCTTTGCGTACTTCAATGACAATATTCGTGACGGACTTAAAGGTAGTGTGTTCAGTACTTCAGAGGTAGGCTGGGCTTCCGGCGCAAGAGATGCCGAGAGAGCCATGACCAATTCATTCCTTGCAAACGAGACCTGGTCCAAGAATCCGTCTCAGATAATTCAGTACGCATCCTGCCATGACAACAATACTCTTTATGACAGAATCGCAGGATCAAGGACGGATCTGGATGAAGAGTCATGGATAAAGATGAGCAATCTTGCAGCAAGCTTTTATCTGACAGCGGAAGGTGTGCCTTTCATGCAGGCGGGTGAGGAGATTCTCAGAACCAAGGTTAAAGAAGACGGCTCTTTTGACTCAAACAGCTATAGCTCAGGGGATGAGGTGAACTCCATTAAGTGGGAGAACCTTGATGATGACAAGTACCGGGAAAACCTTGAGTTCTATAAAGGACTGATCGCGTTTAGGAAAGAGCATGCGCTGCTGAGACTTTCTTCAGCTGAGGATGTGTCTTCCAGGGTCAAAGCTGTTGAGGGACTTGATAAGAATGTTCTGGCATTTGTGATGGATAATACAGACAAGGCTGTTGAGGGCGAGAGCGCAGAGCAGATATTCCTTGCGTTTAATCCGAATGAGACTGAGACTACTGTGACTCTTCCTGAAGGAAACTGGAACGTGTATGTTAAGGGCAATAAGGCAGGAACAGAGGTTATTGAAACTGTGTCTGGCAGTGTAACGGTAGAGCCTATCTCTTCGGTAGTGCTTGTGAAGGGAAATGCAGTTAAGAACGGCACAAGGAACAAGGCAGTTGTTCCGATTATTGCTGCAATCGCCGGAGTAGCTGTTATTGCCGGAGCGTTATTCTTAAAGTTTAAAAAGAAGAAATAATGACCCCAGGGGACGGGGTTAAGGGACCATCCGGTTCCAAAATACAAGAAAACGTGTTAAAATAAACTAAGAAGCATTAAAAGGGGATTGAGAAGTGCATTTTACATACACTTCGGATATCCCCTTTTTATTTGGTGGAAAGAAAAATAAAACCATGAAAAGAAGAAACAAAACCGTTTATTCAAGCTTAGAACAGGGTGTCTGCATACTTATCCTTTTGCTTTTTGTGTTTTTTTCAATTGCTTCAGGTGATCATGAAAAAAATGCAGATTTTGCCATGCCTCGGGACATAAATGAAGGCTGGGTTGATGAAGACGGACAGACGGTTGATCTCTACGATCCGGCACCGGGCAGACATTCTGTTACATTGGACATTAGTAAATTTAACACTGACGGAAAGGCGATTTGCTTTAAATCAATTGATACAACCTTTAAATTATATGCATCTGAAGAGCTGATTTACGATTATGATCCTGATGTGCCAAGGCTTTTGGGTGTTTCGTATGGCATGCAATATCATGCTGTTTTAATTCCGGAGGGAAGTTCATCTTTAAGGATGGACATTGATCCTGTATTTACAAATACGCCCGCAGGTATAGGAGAAATAACTATCAGTGATGAAGGGCAGTATATGACAAATGTCTTTAAAAGAAATCTCTTTTCTTTTGGACAAGGTGCGGCAACCATACTTATCGGGATTCTTTTTGTTATAGCAGGAGTTACAGGCCAAATTGTTATGAAATCAACAGGAATTGATTTTATATCTTTTGGTATAACCTGCGTAATGGTCGGCTTTGTAGGCCTTAATGACACACTGCTTCTTCAGGTACTGACAGATCGTCCGGATCTTATCAGGGTCACAGAATATATGTGTCTTGTGTTTATACCATTACCTGCACTTTCATTTTTTTCCAGTACGACAGGAGAATCACATTCAAAGCTGTTGTTTGGCATGTTTGCGGTATGCCTCTTAGATTTTTTCCTTCAGGTTGGGCTGACAATAAGCGGGGTATCGGACTATTACCATCTCGTTTATATTTCGCAGTTTATCATATTGGTGGGACTTATTATTGCAGCAGTGATTATTACTAGTGCTGTACGTCGAGGGAATATTAAAAAAACTCTGCTGCGAAGTGTGACTTGGGGATTTGGTGCCTGCCTCCTGGGTACTGTGATTGATATACTCCGTTATCAGTTTTTTAAAAGTTACGGAAGTTTAACCTTTACACGCTTTGGAGTGCAAGCATTTATGGCATTTATGGGGATTTATCTATATCATGATCGTATCGATTCTTTGAGGCAAAAACAGCAGGAGAGTATTATATTTGCCTCCGAGGTATCAGAGGCTTTTGCGAAAGTAATAGATATGAAGGATAAGTATACCAACGGCCATTCCGAGAGAGTTGCCAGGTATACAGCGATGATTGCAAAAGAGATGGGCTATGACCCTGAAACTGTAGAAAAGTATTATCGTATAGGTCTGCTGCATGATGTAGGTAAGGTTGGAATCCCCAATGCTGTGCTCAATAAGCCGGGAAAGCTTACAGATGATGAATACGACGTGATCAAGTCACATACTTTAAAGGGATACGAGGTACTAAAAGACATAAGCGTCGTGCCTGAACTGGCAGTAGGTGCCCTGGCCCATCATGAAAGGTATGACGGAAAAGGATATCCCAATGGACTTTCAGGCGATGAAATTCCGCAGGTGGCTCGTATTATTGCGGTCGCAGATTGTTTTGATGCAATGTATTCTGACAGGCAATATCGTAAACGGCTGGATTTTGATACGGCGATATCAATAATTCGAGAAGCCTCCGGAACCCAGCTTAATCCTGAAGTGGTAGATGCCTTTTTCAGACTCGTGGAAAAAGGTGAGATTAAAGCATAAAATGCAAACTACCACTTTTTTACATTGTTGATGGAGGCGTAAAGATGTAACCTGTAACCCGGCATGTCAATAACTAAATTTAAGTAATCTTAATATATATTTAAGAATAAAAGTTTGCGAAATATAGTATTATTTATGGTAGATGATTATGTATTTTGATAATTATGTCTACAAGGAGCATTTTCTACTATGTCCGAGAAGATAAATAATACATTTCGCAAATTTTTTGTTATAGCGCTTTCTCTTGTGGTTGCAGGCACCAGCAGCGGATATTCCGTGGAACCTGAGCCCAATGTGGGTGATCCCGAGAACATAGTTGATTTTGAACATTCGCTTGATGATTATGTTCCGGCCAAGAAGAAATACAATTTCTATTTTACTTACAAAATAGTTCATCCCTGGTGGGATGCTGTTGCCCTTGGAATGGAGGATGCTCAGAGAAAATATCTTGAAAAGGGCGTGACCATTACTTATGAGTATATGGCGCCCGATGCAGCTTCCTATGAGGACCAGACCCGGAGATTATTAAAGGCCGAGGAAGGCAATTATGATGTGATCGGAGTGGATGTGGCTGATGAGGAGAAGATTTCTCCTGTGCTTGATCAAATGGTTGATTCAGGCTATAAGGTAATGACCTTTTCAAGCTCCGATGCGTCTCCTGACTGCAAGAGGATTGCTTACGTGGGGAATACCCATAACTATCAGGACGGAGCAGATTTAACAGAAGCCCTTTGCGAAAAACTTGGCTATAGTGGCAAAGTTGCCATACTTGTGGGAAGCCACGGAGCTCCTTGCCACGAAGACAGAGCACGGGGAGCCATTGACACCATAGCCAAATATAAACATATGGAAATAGTTGCAGTTGAGTATGACAATGATTCCATTGATCTGGCCTATGATCTGGCCAAGCAGATTCTCAGGGACAATCCTGAATTGGCAGGCTTTATCTGCTGCAACATGAGTAATCCTGTGGGTACAGCCAGAGCAGTTACCGAAATTGGAAGTAAGGCAGTGATCGTGGGAATGGACCATGATCAGGAGGCACTTCGTTATCTTAAGGATGGCGTTATCTATTGCCTTGGAGTTCAGGACTGCTACTCCATTGGCTTTGATACCTTACAGGTTGCGGTGAAAATAGCTGACGGAAATGTGCCGGGAGATCTTTTCCCTGAAAAAACTGATGAAAGTACAACTATCATTTACCAGGAAGATGCTGCACCAATGCTTGCAGTCTTGTATGGAGATGTATCGCAATGAAGGGCAGGAGGATTACTGAAAGGACAGTTACTGTAACTGCGGCGATAGGTAGTGTTCTTATCATGGTAACGGTTATCGCCAATACTTATTGGGCTTCCGAGCAGGCTATGTCGTCTACGAATCAGGCGGTTTCTGCTGTAAGTGCGTTTTATCTGGAATCCATGGCAGACAGACGCGCCAAGACAATTACAAACCTGATCAACAATAACTTTGACTACATGGAAAAGGCTGTAGATGTAATAGACGATGAAAAGATTGAATCCCAGGAGGATCTTAGGGCGACTATAGGCAGGATGAAGAGTCTTTTGTCTCTGAATCGTTTTGCGCTGGTAGATGAGGATGACGTGGTTTATACGCAGTATACCACCTATACAGGCAGAAGCCGACATCCTTTCCTTGCCAATGAAACCTTGGATGGCAGGATGATCAGCACTGTTTTCCTTTATGGCTCCTCCAAGGATCTATGTCTGGCAATTCCGATAGATATAAAGATTATGGGCAAGCAGTTTAAAGCCTGTTTTGTACAGATAGATATTAATGACATAGTTGATCTTCTGGCTTTGATGATCAGGGAAGTACCAGTTTTGCGCTGTATTCCGCAAACGGAGGAAATATATCGGAAACAGAGCTGGGACCGCTTATGGGAACCCGGAATATTATCGACGTTACAAAAGGAAAGGTTTCCGAGGAACAGTGGAATGCATTCCGTGATGATTTCGCAAACGGTCAAAAAGGAGACCTGACCTTTACCATAGATGGCACAGTGGATACCATATGCTATGAGCCCGTGCCTGACACCGGATGGGAACTGGTTGTCATGATCCGTGAGCGAGTTATTCAGGATCAGATCCATGAGATCAGTCAAAAGAGTCTTAAAAATAATCGTGTGCAGGTATTGTTCCTGCTTACAGTTGCCACTTTGTTCTCGACGATATTATTCTACATGATCCGGCGTGTAGCCGACGATAAGCTGCATGAAGAAAAAGAGAACAGCAAAGTTTTCAAGAGCATGGCCAATACCGATTCATTGACCGGAGTCAGAAATAAACATGCCTACATGGAGATGGAATCTCAATTAAACAACAGGATCCGGGAAGACTCTGTTGATAAGCTGGCTCTTGTTGCATGTGACATAAACGGCCTTAAATATGTCAATGACACCCGGGGACATGCTGCCGGCGATCGGCTCATCAAGGATGCAAGCTCTCTTATCTGTGATATTTTCAAGCACGGTTCGGTTTACAGAATCGGTGGCGATGAATTTGTAGTTATTTTGCTTGGAAAGGGTTACGACACCAGAGATGAAGTAATAGCTGACTTTAACAGACGTGTCGAGGAAAACATCAAGAAAAATGAGGTTGTTGTTTCCATTGGATATTCAACACTCCGGGCTGAAGACGAACAGCTGCATGATGTGTTTGAACGAGCGGACCAGATGATGTATGAGCGCAAAAAAGAATTAAAGAGCAAGGGCGCCAAAACAAGAGAATTTGATGAAAATTAAAAGGGACAGTGGATTATCTCCACTGTCCGTTTTCATAATCAAATATTTTAGCGGTCTGTCCTGTGGCCAGGAGGGAATCTCCTGCCTCGTTGATGATGCATTTCATACCCGGGAAGCCGTTTAAATATACTGTTATCACGTTGTGAACGTGAACCCCTGTGATGTCAGGAACTTCCATGGCGCAGTACATGGGGATGGTGTTATCCCTGTTGTACATGTAGATTCCAAGGCCTGTGGCGCTAAAGGAAGTCACATCCTCGGCAACTTTAAAGGAAGCATAGCCAAAGCGCTTTCCGTCAGGGTTGATCCACTGACCTCTGTCGGGCACGTCATAGGGAATCTCGCTCTGGTACATTATGCAGGTTCCGCCGTTGCCGTTCCACACGGTCTGATAACCGTTGAAGTGCTCAACCATCAGTGCGTACATGGTCACGTTGTCACCATTTATAATGATGCCGTTTTCGCAGGTGTTCATGTCCCAGCCCACGTTGGAGCCGTGGTCTGCTCTCCATACCCAGAGGTTATCGCCCACGGTGTTATCGAGGTCAATTGTGATGCAGGCTTTGGTCTTGCAGGGGGCAGCAGATGCGATTCCGCCAACCCTGAAATACATATCCGATAACATAGAGGGCATAGCATTTTCTTTTGCCCCAAGAAGGAGCAGGTTCTCTGACTCTGTGGTGCCCGCATCCAAAAGAAGTCCCGCCAGGATAAGGTCATCGGCATTCTCTGTCACGATGCAGGCATTTCCTGCGCCGGAGCGAAGAGTTGCAAGACCTGTGCCCAGCATGATGGTGCCGGATCTGCGAACCAGGAGGGCCTCATCAAGCTCATAGATTCCGGGGGTAAAGAGAATGTTCTTTCCATCGGAGAGAGCCTTGTTAATGGTGGCAGCTGTATCTGCGTTATCCTTGGCTACGTAGAAGTCTTTCAGGGGAAGGACCTTTCCTTCCTGAGTATCGGCGCTCCAGCCGTAGGAGGTGCTGTCTTTTTTCCAGTCGGGAACGTAAACTCCGAATCCGTCTTTTTCGTCATAAACAAGGAATGGTTTCTCGCGGACTATAGCAGTCGTATCTACCGCAGTGTAGGATGCCTCGGGCCAGGTCTTCCGGGGAACTCCTGCAGGGTCATCGCCTGTCATTACCATGTTCCAGTTCTGGCCGGTCCAAGAGCTGTAGCTGTTGTTTCTTGAGAGCCACTGCTGCTGGGAGCCTGAGTCGATATAGCCAAGGACCTTGGAATCTGACAGGAATCCTCCGCTGGCCCAGCCGTAATTGTCGTGGAGAGCCAGGTTTCCGTCCACCTGAACTCTTCGCATGTCAGTTGCCTGGGATACGGCCCAGACTGTGTCAGACTTCATCTCCAGGTTCTCGATGCTGCGCCAGAAATTGCAGGTTGCATTGTGGTTGGCCGGATCCGTTGAGAGCCATCTTGCGTAGGTGTTTACGGAAGCAAGCCCTGTGTCTGTAGGGAGAAGGCCAAGGCCCGCAAGCTGGGTATAGAAGCCCACATTGGCGGATACCTCGTAAGTTCCGGGCATGAAATATACCGCATATCTGTTGTCATCAAACTGCGCAGTCTCCTGTACTGCGTAGATGTCATCCAGAGTTTTCTGGATCGCAGCGGTGTCATCCTCCGGTGTAAAAATGTATACGTTGTCTCCCAAGGTTTCAGTGTGAAAGTCTTTGATCTCCATTTTATTCTTACCACATCCTGTTAAGATTCCTGCCGTTGCAAGAAGCCCCAACATGATCATATATCGCTTTTTATCCATAAAAAAATCCCCTTTCCATACAAGAATAGTGAGGATCAGTCCTGTATGATAGGGGAAATTTTTTAAATTGGTGTTGTTTTATCTTGAATCTTGGGATTATCCCTGAGGAGATTTAAAAAGTATACCGCCACAGGGCCGATATATGCGGCCTTGTCCGAGAGCGTTGTATAGATGATCCTGTTGTGGTTATAGGCAGGGTCATAGCTCATACAGCACTCTATCAGCTTATCTCTGATGACCTGAGAGGCGAACATGACTCCGGAGAGGATGATCCGTCCGGGAGCGATTATGGTGCAGGTATTGACTATGCTTCTGGCAAAGATATCTATAGCTGCGTCAATCTGTGACTTCTTGTCCTCGGGAAGAGCGGAATAAACTTCTCCGAAATGCTCCGGCTCAAATTCACATATGCGGGAGAGCGCCTTCACCGACAGCAGGGTTTCAAGACACCCCTTTCTGCCGCAGCTGCACTTGGCACCGTTCTTGTTTACGATGAAATGGCCAAGCTCAGCAGTCTTGCCGTGTCTGCCCTGATAGATGCGGCTGCCCGTCACGATGGTGCTTCCGACGCCGGGGCCCCATTTTATTACCAAAAGTGAATCCTGAGTCCGTCCTGTGCCGTAGAGAATCTCAGCTATGGCAAAGGCGTCTACGTTGTTCTCGATAAGAACCGGCAGTTTAAGGCTCTTTTCAAAATATGTCTCAAGATCGACTTCCTCTTCAAATACTCCATAGGCTCTTACGGACACGCCCCGCTCTTTATCAACGATACCGGGGATGCCGATGCTGACACATCTTACTTTCGCACGGGCCTCCTTGGTAAGCATCTTTATGAGCTTTTTGCAGCTGTCGCTGACAGTCCTGAGAAAGGCCGTTGTTCCACCGGAGGTATCCGTAGGAAGAGATGTCCCGGCAGCACCGTCGCAGGCGACATTCCCTGTGATGTCGCAGATGGCAACACAGGTGGTGGCGGATTCGATATTCACGGATACCACGTATCCATAATCTGCCCTGAGACCAATCAGTATCTTTTTCCTGCCGGCAGTTCCTGACTTTTCCGTCACAGCACCCAGCTCAGTCAAAAGACCTTCATTTATAAGGCGCGTTGTGATCTGTGTTACGGAAGCAGCCGTAAGGCCCGTAGTTTCAGCGATGTCCTTACGGGATATAGGGCCGTTGTCATTGATACATTTGAGTATGAGAGAGCGGTTCTCTATTTTTACCTTTTCTAAGTTGATTCCGGAATTTTGCATCAGTACCTTACCACATCAATATTGAGCATATGAGCCAGAACCTCCAGCTCGCCTGCCACGTCACCATATATTACCACATAATGAGGCTCCCAGCCTTCTTTTACGGTGGAATATATTATATCTTCCGCATTTTGGTCTGTCTTGACCACAAGGCTTGTACCCAAAAACTGCTTGGGCTTATCAAGGGCTTCTCCTGTGCAGATAAAGAATCTGAAAGTGCCTTCCGCAGTTCTTCCGATCCTGAAGATTGTAACCCTTTCACTGGGCTTACAGCCAAACTCAAGGGTGGGGCCTATGTGCCTGTTGCAGTGCTCGCCAACCACAGCGCCTGTATCCTCTCTTGCCAGTGAGCATGCGGCTGTACCGCAGTGCCAGAAGGAAATGGTGTTCTCTTCTTCATTCATGGAGACGGGATCTCCAAAGAAGGTAGGAAGGGAGGTCAGCTGCATTCCAAGGTACATGGAGAGGGCACCGTAGGCATCCGTCTCGCAGCTTGCAGCAATTCCCAGATCGTTAAGGATGCCAAGGACCGCACACACAGGTGTTCCGAAGGAGGTGAAAAAGTCGGGCCAGCACCTTGAAGCCAGTGCTCCGATATTGTTCTCCGTCACGTAGTCCTTGTAGGCCTTATACAGTCTTGCAAAGTCCTTTACGTTTTTATCGGGAGTCTTATCAAGACCAACCATGCGCTTGTTGGCATCCTCTATGAACTCAAGGCACTCCTCATCCGTATAGGCTTTGGCCTTGTCAATAAGCTCTCTTGCTTCTATGGATTCCAGGTGGACACCGAAGGTCTCCAGCATCTCAAGATCAAGGGCTCTTCCGAAACCAAAGCCCTGAGGGGTGTGGCCCACGGAAGCCAGCTTAAGGGATCTCATATCATATTTAAGTTTGGCAGCTCTTACCACCTGCTTAACAAAAGCTCTGACTTTATCCTCGGTGGGTGCGCCAAAGATATATTCAAAGGGCTCCTTCTTAAAGGCCTTGATGGCTCCGGCAGCAGAATAGGCTCCTGTCAGGGAGTTAAGGCGAAGCCTTCCTCCGTCGATGACAGGCTCTCTGAGGGTCCAGAGGAGAACCGGAACACTGGAAAAGCGGTGCATCACTTCAGAGGCATAGGCGGCATTGGCAAAGGTCACATTCTGAAGAACGATAAGGTCGGGATCGATCTCGTCAAGAAAAGCAGTGAGCTTATCTATAGACAGGAGCATCTCAGAGGGGGCCTTCACGTTGTCGCACAGAGAAGCCAGAAGCTCTTTTGAATTGTCAAACTCCCTGCCTGCGCTCTCAAGGTGAAAGGTGGGAACGCCTATGGGTATATATGCAATCTGGAACTGTTTCATAATAAATCTCCTTGTAATTACTTAAAGAAAAGTGATAATCCTGAAATAAACAAAAGCACGTAGGTGAGGTTAACAAAGAACCTCTGGCTCATCCTCTTATATAGGAGCGAACCGATGAACATCCCAAGAAGCAGGAAGGGCAGTGCTATAAGTGAGGACTTTAGAACCTGTCCGGTAAAAGAGCCGGTGGCCACGTGACTTAACAGGATAACTCCGTTCAGGAAGATCCAAATGGTGGAAATCGTGGCTCTGAAAGCGCTCTTGTCCTTGAGCCTTCTGGTCATATAGGAAATGAGGATGGGACCTCCGCACACGTACATTCCGTGTACAACGCCCGCAAGCAGTAGCAGCAGGTTCATAAATGGGGTATCTCTGGAGGTCACAACTTCCTTGCCTGCATCAGTCTCTTTTTTTCTGAGGGCTTTTATAAGTCCCTGCAGGGAAAAGAGAATGACGATAACCCCGAGAATGTAGTAGAGGAGCTGCACGTTCCCTGAGAGGAACTTCCTGATAAAAAGGCCTGCTATGACAAAGGGGCCCATGACG
>JAEEGF010401426.1_pt1 | contig 25615 bp, 16 predicted proteins | sample 9134171 | NCBI WGS metagenome assembly JAEEGF01 (sample SAMN16246542, study PRJNA631951) | gut metagenome | biome: gut microbiome; feature: rumen; material: AP-attached | host: Bos | place: Iran: Karaj | collected 2018-10 | reverse complement strand
GTTGAGGGTGACGGTGCGGATGGTGTCGTGGTTGCCGTCGTTCCAGTAGAGGAAATGGTAGCCGGTAAAGGCCGAGGCGGTGAGGGTGACGTTAGTGCCCTCGGGATAGGTGCCGCTGCCTGAGACGGTGCCCATGGCGGGATTGGCGGAGAGGACGGTGAGGGTGTAATAGGTGGTGTCTTCGGCAAAGGTGGCGGTGTAGGTGGCATCGGCGTTGAGGGTGACGGTGCGGATGGTGTCGTGGTTGCCGTCGTTCCAGTAGAGGAAATGGTAGCCGGTAAATGCCGAGGCGGTGAGGGTGACGTTAGTGCCCTCGGGATAGGTGCCGCTGCCTGAGACGGTGCCCATGGTGGGATTGGCGGAGAGGACGGTGAGGGTGTAGTAGGTAGTGTCCTCGGCAAAGGTGGCGGTGTAGGTAGCATCGGCGGTGAGGGTGACGGTGCGGATGGTGTCGTGGTTTCCGTCATTCCAGTAGAGGAAATGGTAACCAGTAAAGGCTGAGGCGGTGATGGTTACGTTAGTGCCCTCGGGATAAGTGCCGCTGCCTGAGACGGTGCCCATGGTGGGATTGGCGGAGAGGACGGTGAGGGTGTAGTAGATGGTATCGGTTTCAAAGGAAGCTGTGTAGGTGGCGTTGGCGTTGACGGTGACGGTGCGCGTGGCGTGGGTATCGCCGTCATTCCATTGTACGAAATGATAGCCAATGTTAGGAGTTGCGGAGATGGTGGCGGAAGTGCCAGCGTAATAGGTACCACCACCTGAGACGGTGCCCATGGTGGGGTTGGCTGAGAGGACGGTGAGGGTATAGGTGGGTATGGGAGTGCGGGAAATGGTGATATCGTCGAGAATCATGCAGTATTGGTCGGAGCAGTTGTGGTGGCGGAAGGCGAGATAAACCGTCTGGCCGGCATAACTGCTCAAGTTGAGGGTGCGCTGGGTGTAGTTGTTGGAGGTGATAGTGGTTTGGAATAGGGGGGTATTGGTGAAGTCGCTAACGTTGTTGCCTGTAGTTGAGATATAAACAGAATAATAGTCGCTGGGATAGTTGATGTCGAAAGCGCGGTCGAACCAGGTGAGCGAATAGGTGAACCCAGGTGTGATGGGGATGGCAGGAGAAACAAGCCAGTTGTCGGGATGCAGTGCTCCGATATCATTGATATAGGATGCAGAAGTGAAGGCAAAGGAACCGCTGTGTGCCGAGTCGGGGGGACAGAACGAGGTGGACCAGCCGTGGCCATCGTTGTCGTTGTCGATGAAACTCAAGCAATTGAGGTTGTCGGTGGGTTCGGCCCCCATGGTGTAGGGGAAAGAACTGACATGGCAGGACTGTACGGTAACGGTCAAGGTGTCGTACACAGTTGCAGAAGGAGTGGTGGCGGCAACAATGACGTGATAGGTGCCGGGAGTGTGCCAAGTGGCTGTGATGGTGCTGCCCGATGCCGTGGCGGGGATGGCACCTGTGAGGGTCCAGCTATAGGTGGCCCCTGCGGGACCTGCAGCGGAGAAGGTGTTGGGAACATCCTGTCCTATTTCGGTTGGACCTGTGATGACCACGGAGGCTGCTGGGGGTGTGAGGGATAGGATGGCACGTATCATCCAGCTGCCATTCAGGCTGTTGCCTGTGGCCGTGGCAAGGGAACTCCAGTCGCTGCCGTTGAGCGAGATAAGACTGCTGTTGGTGTCGCCATTGAAGGCGCAGGTGGCGGCAGGATAGAGGTTGGCTGTGGCGTTGATAGTAATCCAGAGGGGTTGGTTGGGATTGAGGGCGACCCCATTGGGGATAGGAATGGTGTGCCAGCTGTTGACATTGGAGGAGGAGAAGTTGACCGATTGTGAAGCCACAAGGGTGGCCGAAGAGGTGGTGTTGCCCTGGTAGATATTGAGCGTATGGGGAACCCCCTCAACAACATAGACCATCACGTCGGTGAGGTAGTTGCGATGTTGGTGCATGGAAGAAGGAAGGCGGATGCCCCAATGGATATTGCCGCTTCCAGAAGCCCCGATGGAGGTGACGTAAGGGTTGTCGTCGCAATAAGAAACGGTGTCGCCAAGGGGTGGGGGAGGGGTGTTGTCGGTGAAAATGCCGCGGATCATAAAACTGTAGTCCCAAGTGGTAAGTGGGGAGAGGTTGGAGCCCCAGAGTATGCCGTCGCGGTTGCCGCTGTAGTAGCTCATGGCAGCGGGGTAGATGCTGCTGCTGCCAGTGTAGGAAAAGGCAATCCACACAGAACGCGATCCATCAATGACGACAGGGGATGAGAGGGGAATGGTATGCCAACTGCCCACGGCCGAGTCGGGGATGTAGACGGTCTGGGTGTGGGCAGCGGTTGAGGGCGAGGAGGTGCCGGTGTAGATGGTGAGGGTGTGGTTGCCAGTCGCTACGGCATAAAAGCTGATATGGGTGAGGTCGTGGTTGGGGGTAAGCACCGAGGCAGGCAATTTGATGCCCCATTTGGTGGCTCCCGATGTGTTGCGGAGACCAAAAATATAGTAATTTTGGCAATAGCCAAGGGTGTCGCCGCTGAGGGGTTGGAAATTGGCAACAAAGGAGTAGTTGCCGCCATTGGCGTAGAAAGAGCGGGGATTGAACTGATAGCCGTCGCTCCAACCTGTGAAACGGCATCCTGCGGCCGCCGTGGCGGTGAGTGAGACGGTTTGGGTGTTGGTGCCTGAGAAGGTGCCGCCACCAGCCGCTGTGCCGTAGGCGGTATTGTTGGACGAGACGGTGACCGTGGTGGTGGAGCCAAAGCTATTGTTGGGTTCGATGCCTATGACGGCAACATTGTAAAGGTTGAAGGTATAGGTTGAATTGCCACCGGTGCCCCCTGACGTGGGATTCAGGTGGCCGATGGCATAGTAGCCGTCGCAGTAGCCGCGCCAGCCCCAGTTGATGTGGAACAGGCCGCTGTTGTCGCAGCCGTCGCAAACGAAACAATGGCCACCCGTCGGGTCGCTGCCCGAATAGATGATGGGACGGCCGGCAGCCAGTTCGCTGGTGAGGGTGGCGCTCCAGCTGGCGGGGGTGTAGTCCTCGATGTTGATTTGATGGAGGCTGGGTTTGTATTTGAAATAGTTGCGCAGCACATTGTCGGCGGAGGCTTGGGTATGATCGCCTTGATAGTAGACGTAGGCGTTGCTCACATCCACATCATACTGCATCTCTAGTGCCACGCCCAGGTGGTGCATCAGGGTGGCCACTTCGTTGATTTCGGCTGTGGTGCTCGAGCTGGTCAGGGCATCGGGCATCAAGTTCCAGTTGTAGGTGGTGGTGCCAAAGTTGGCACTCTGGGTGGGGTAGGACGACGGGGTGTAGGAGTGTGAACCATAGCCTGTGGTGGGGTGGCCCCAAAATTTCATCACCTGGGCGATGGCGGTGGCCACACAGCCGGTGGGGGAGTTCTCGCCTGTGGAGGCATTGTAAGGACAATAGATATTATAGTAAGGATCCTGTCCCCACGTGGTAGAAAGCAACGGGGCGATGGCCGTGTTGAGGGGTGGGATAGAGGGGTTGTCGCCGAGGAGCAGGGCCCATTGTTGGGCTATGGGGTCTTCATTGGGGTTGGCTTGGATAGGGGAGGGAGAGGAGGTGTGGTTTCTATAGAAAAGGATTTGCTTTTCATAATCGTTGAGCCAACCTTTCACATGGGCGGGCATGTTTTCTGTGGCAAAGGTGCCTTTGGTGGAATAGCCCAGGATGGGCACCACGCAGTCGTCGGCCGCAACCAGCACAAAGCCTTCGCCTTGTGGGGCTGCGAAGATATAGAACTGGGTATAGGGGGTGCGGGATGTGATGTCTTGAAGATCACGCTGTTTTAGGCCGATGGCTTTGAAGAAATGGTCGGCGACCAGGTGTGCCTTGTGGGGATTGACGGGCTTGGCCTGAAGGAATGCCGGCATAAGCAGCAAGAGGACCAAGGTGACGAGGGCGATTTTATTTTTCATGAATAAAGGGTTTGCAGTGGGTGTGGGAATAGGATGATAGTTTATAGTTTAAAGATTAAAGTTGATAGTTAAATGGCGACTTCGTGGGGTGGCGGCATCAGCGTTTGATGGTGTAGCCAAGCGAGAGAATGAGTTTGAGGGTTTGCATGGCGGTGTGGCGGTCATAGTCCTTCTCGTGTTCGGGTAGGCGGTTGTAGGGGATGAGGCAGGGGGTCTTCTTGTTGATGTCGTCGCGCTCTGGGCCCCACTCCCAGCCCTCGTCAATGCGCCTTTGTGCCCATATCTCGTGGACGTTATGAGCCAAGACCTCGGCAAGGTCCAAGAGCTCTTCGGGTAGTTCTATGTCGTGGGTGTCGACCGGTTTGGGTGTGTAGCTGCTCATGGGTTTAGGGGTGTGTTAGTTACCTGTTTTTAGTGGCAGGTAGTGCGTCTTTGCGAGGGTGTGTCATCGTCTTTTTTCGGGTTGCAAAAATACGCCTTTTTTTTAATATGGATAAAAATAAGCATGCATGAGGGGATACTGGATGCTTGCTTCATCTCTTCGAGGCTGTTGAAAAATCAGTTGGATATATCATTAGAGCCATGTATTTGATGAGGATTAGAGACTTTGACGAGCAATCAATAGATGTGGCTTTTTGTGCCATAGGTTGGCTCTGCAAATTCATTTCGATAATAGCGCCGTGCCACAAAAAGGTACTCACCACAACCAGCCCGCCAGCGGGCAGGAGGGGCGAGCTGGTGGGCTTTTGGTTGGGGGCTTTTGATGTATGGAAAAAAATTGCGGAGTGTGTTATTATTTGCTTTTTGTTGTTGAAAAAATTTGGTGGATTTGGAAAAATTTGGTATATTTGCATTTTGTGTTGAAATAAAAATTAAATGTTTGTTTTGTGTAAGTGTTTGTTAGCTATATGCTTGCATTTTATTTGGTGTTTAACTGGGTTGAGTCTCTTTGGGGAGGCTAAACCTTTTATGTATATGGTATTTAGTATGGGTTAGGGGGGTATAGGTTATAGAGGCTACGCGGCCGAGGGGTCTGCCCCGAGCGGGGGCAATCTTGCCGAGGGGTCTGCCGTTAGATTCGATGACCGACAACCAATAACCTTTCAGGAAGAAAAATTTATAGTTCACCTATATTATTAATTAAATTTTAGCTCTATGAAAACATTTTTACGTTGTTTGATTCTTGCTGCGGCTTTTGTCGTTGCGGCGGGAATGAATGCACAGGCGACGAATGATGTGGGTTCTGCCCCGAGCGGGGCCAATCCCGTCAAGGTGTCTGCCAACGCCGCCACAGACTTGGCGGGCTATGGTGTTTACACCCCTGCCCAAGTGCCTGCACGCCTCTCCGACAACCGTTGGAAAGGCAACTCCTCTAAGGATTCCGAGTGCGTGCCCAAAACCTGGATTACAGGCGACAGCACCGGTAGCAGCTACTACGTTCCTCTGAATAACTATTACAATTATTCTCTCAGTGAGACCCTCATCGAGGCTGGTGAGATTGGTGGACCGATGATTATCGACACCATCCAATACCACTACAGGTACTCCTCGGCAATGACCGACAAGGACAATGTGACCATCTGGATCCAGCCCACCACCAAGTCGGCCTTCTCTTCCAGTTCAGACATAGTGGCGCTGGATACCACCATCGCCGTGCAGGTCTATTCTGGCCCCATGAACTTCAGCTTTGGCTGGAACGACATTGCCCTGACCACACCTTACTCCTTCGACGGAACCACTAATTTGTTGATTATTGTGGATGACAATAGTGGCGACTACAATGGCAACTCCTATACTTTCAGTACTGCCAGCTGCTCTGGCTACAAGTCCATTTGTTGGTACAGCGACAGTCAGAACCCCGACCCCCTCGACCCCACTGCTTTCTCTGGCAGCAAGGGTTACTACCAATATCGTGTGCGCATGGCTCTGAAGGGCTGCGACCTGGCAACCTGCCCCGCTCCCACCAATTTTGCCGTCAGCGACATCACCACCAATGGTGCTACGCTCACCTGGAACCCCAACGGTACGGGTGCCACCTACACTATCTACAACATGGCCGACAGCTCGGTTGTGGCTACCGGCCTGACCTCCACCAGCTATGTGCTGACCGGCCTGACTCCCAATACCGACTATCTTTTCAGCCTTGAGGCCAACTGCTCGGCCGACGATGCTTCGCTCTTGGTCAATGTCGGTTTCCACACCGCCTGCGTGGCTTTCAGCGTGCCTTTCTTTGAGGATTTCGACAGCTACACCACCAGCACCACCGCCGCCACCGGCGTGGAGCCCAACTGCTGGACTTTGGCCCATCAGGATGTCAGCTGGACTTCGGCTTCCTATTATCCCCAGATTTATTATAGCTCCTCCAATGCCCATAGCGGCAGCTACAGCCTGCGCCTCTACTACCGCGGCATCTATGCCCTGCCCGCCATGGACACCAACATCAACCTCCTGCAGATGAACTTCTGGGTGAAACAGACCTCCACCAGCTATCAGCTGGCTGTGGGTGTGATGAGCGACCTTGCCGATGAAACTACCTTTGTGCCCATCGACACCATTATTTGCTCCAGCACCTCCGCCCCCGAGGAACACACTGTCTATTTCGGCAGCTATACCGGTAACGGCCGCTATATTGCTTTCCGCAATATCACAACCAGCACTTATAGCTATAGCTATAACTACATCGACGATGTTACCGTCAGCTTCCTGCCCAACTGTCTGCCGGTTGACAACCTGGCAGCCACCGATGTAACGCATAATGGCGCCACCCTCACATGGACAGCCAGCAGCAACCCCAGTGCTACCTACACGGTGTACAATATGGCCGACAACAGCGTCGTGGCAACCGACTTGACCACCAACAGTTTCGTGCTGACCGGACTGGCACCCGTCACCAGCTATCTATACGGTGTGGTGACCAACTGCTCTGCAACCGAATCTTCGTCACTCGTAACGGTCGGTTTCCAAACCCCCTGCGCTCCCTATTCTGTGCCCTTCTTTGAGGATTTCGACAGCTACACCACCAGCACCACCACCGCCACCGGCGTGGAGCCCAACTGCTGGACTTTGGCCCATCAGGATGTCAGCTGGACGACATCTTCCTATTATCCCCAGATTTATTATAGTTCCTCCTATGCCCATAGCGGCAGTTACTGCCTGCGTCTCTACTACCGCGGCATCTATGCCCTGCCCGCCATGGACACCAACATCAACCTCCTGCAGATGAACTTCTGGGTGAGACAGACCTCCACCAGCTATCAATTGGCTGTGGGCGTGATGAGCGACCTTGCCGACGAAACTACCTTCGTGCCCATCGACACCATCATCTGCTCCAGCACTTCCGCCACCGAGGAACACACCGTCTTTTTTAACAACTATACTGGCAACGGCCGTTACATTGCCTTCCGCAATATCACCACCGCCACTTACAGCTATAGCTACAACTACATTGACGATGTTTCCGTCAATTTCCTCCCCACCTGTCTGCCTGTTGACAACCTGGCAGCCACCAATATCGATGCTCACGGTGCCACCATCACCTGGGTCGACAACACCAATACCGGTGCCACCTACACCATCTATGTGGACAGCACCGTGGTGGCCTCTAATGTCACCGGCAACAGCTACACCTTCTCAGGCCTCTTGGCTCACAACTCCTACACCGTGGGTGTGCAGGTCAACTGCTCCGCCACCGATTTCACCGGTATTCAGTATGTGACCTTCAGCACCCTCAGCGAACCCATCATGTGTGGAGGCGATGTGGCCACCACCATTTCCAATGCCGACAGCAATAGCACCGCTGCTACCACCAACTATTTCCCCGGCTACAGCACCTACAACTACAGCTACACCGAGGTTATCATCCCTGCTAGCCGTCTGGGCAACCTGAGCGAAATCAAGGGTTTGCAATTCAAGCCCAACAATGTGGCAGCCGGTAGCAACCGTTTCAACAACTGCGAAATCTACATGATGAATACCACCGCCACCTCGCTGACTGATGGTTTCATCCAGGATACCGACAACTTCCAGCTGGTCTTCACCGGCAGCCTCAACTACGACAACACCAACTGGCAGCAGGTTACCTTCGACAACAGCTTCATCTGGAACGGCACCGACAACGTGGTTGTGGCTGTCCGCCGCAACAATGGCACTTGGGCTAGCACCGGTCAGTTTGCCGCTTTCAGCAGCACCGAACAACTGGCTCGCTATATCTATCGTGACGGCTCTGCCTATGAGATTGGCGACATCACCGGCGGAACTGCTACCTCCAGCGTCCCCATCTACCAACTGATTGGTTGTCCCGCAGACAACTGTGGTTCCACCTGCCAAATCTACATTGAAGGCGAAGACAGCTATGGCGACGGCTGGAACGGCGGCTACATCACCGTCTTCCAAAACAACGAGGTGGTCGATACCTTTGTTGTTAGCGACGAAACCTACGCCAAGGCCATCACCGTCTGCAGCAACTATCCCGTCGTCCTCCAGTGGAACGAGGGCAGCTACGACGATGAGGTCTCCTTCACCATCTACGATGGCGGCAACAACGTTCAGTACGTCTGCAACTCTGCCGATGTCATCACCCCCAACATCCCCTTTGCCACCATCGCTACCCCCTGCCCCTCTTGCCTTGGCGTGACTGCAACGGTTAGCAGCTACACCAACACCACCGTCACCCTCTCATGGGTCGGCAATGACGCAGGTTCCTACAACATTTATAACGACACCAACCTTGTGGCCTCCGCTATCAGCGACACCACCTATACCTTCACCGGACTCACCGGCCACACCACCTACAACTTTGGCGTGCAGACAGCTTGTTCCGCCACCGAAGCTTCCAGCATCAACTATGTGACCGTCACCACCCTTTCCGATCCTATCATGTGCGACAGCATTCTTGCCCCCTTCGTCTCCAATGCCGATAGCATCAACTCCACTACCAACTATTTCCCCGGCACCTGCTACTTCAACTATAGCTACACCGAGGTCATTATCCCCGCCAGCCGTCTCGGCAACCTAGGCGAAATCAAGGGTTTTGAGTTCAAACCCACTACCGTGGCAAACGGCAGCAGCTACTACAACAACTGCGAGGTCTACCTCATGAACACCACCGCCACTTCGCTGGCTAGCGGCTTCATCCAGGATACCACCAACTTCCAGCTTGTCTACACCGGCAGCCTCAACTACAGCGACACCAACTGGCAGCTTGTTACCTTCGACAACAGCTTCCTCCGCGATGGCACCAACGTGCTCGTCGCAGTCCGTCGCAACCATGGTGCCTATACTTCATCCATCCCCTATGCCGCTTACCAAGGCACCGACACCCTGGCACGTTATGTCCAAAGAGACAACAATGCCTATGAGATTGGCACCATTACCGGCGGCACCGCCACCACCACCATTCCCGTCTACCATTTGATTGGTTGCGAGGGCATCCTGCCTCCTCCTTCCACCACCGTCACCGTGGCCACTGCTAACCCCGCCATGGGCACCACTATCCCTGCTCCTGGCACCTATAGCTACAATGTGGGCGACACCATCACCCTGCAGGCTGTCGCTGCTCCCGGCCACGCCTTCTCCTACTGGGTTGTCGACATGGGCTTCTATGCCGACACCCTCCACGCCAACCCCATCAGTCAGGAAGTTATGTCCTACATGGCTGGCATGAACCTTAACATCACCGCCCACTTCGAGGTCAATCCTCTCACCGTTACCGTGGTCAACGACCAGCCCTTCAAGGGCACCATCGTTCCCTACCCCGGCACCTATCAGTACAACGTTGGTGACACCATCGTTGCCTCCGCTACTGCCAACTATGGATACTCCTTCGGCAGCTGGACCCTCGATCTGGGTCTCTTCGACACCACCTTCAGTATGAATCCTGCTGTCTTTGTCGTGCCCGCATTCCTTGCCGGACAGTCCGTCACCATCAGCGTTAACTGGGTCAACAACGAGTACACCCTCACCGTCACCACTCCCGACACCACCCTCGGCACCGTCACTGGCGGCGGCGTCTACCCCTATGGCTCCAGCGTAACCATCGAGGCAACACCCAAGCCCAACTGTCATTTCGTCAGCTGGAGCGACGGTAGTACCGATGCCGTCCATGCTGTTGCCGTCAGCGGCGACACCACCTATGTGGCCACCTTCGCATACGACAGCGTCACCGTCGTGCTCTCCGTCAACGATGCCGCAACCGGCACCATCGTTCCCGCTGCTGGCACCTACACCTATGCTGTTGGCGATACCCTCACCGTTGAGGCTCTGCCCAACGAAGGCTACGAGTTCGTACGCTGGATCTACTCCGGTACCGCACCGCTGATTGACCAAACCGTCAACCCCTTCACCATGGTGCTCACCCCTGCCCAGGCAGGACAAACCGTCACCTTTAATGCTCTCTTCCAGGCTATTCCGCAGTACAACGTCTACCTCTCTGTCCGCGACTCCTTGGGCAATGCCAATGTGGGTGGTATCGTTACCGGTGCCGGCACCTACTATGTTGACGACGAAGTCTTCATCACGGCCAACCCCGACGCGAACTATCATTTCGTCCATTGGATTGACGAAACCACCGGTCAGGTAGTCTCCACTTCTCACGAGTACTCCTTCTCCATGCCGGCCTCCCACCTCTCCTATGTTGCCGTCTTTGCTGCCGACGTAGTAGGTATCGACGATGTCGACCTCGACAATATCGTCATCTACAGCAGCAACCAGCAAATCATAGTTCAGGGTGCCAACGGTCAGACCATCCGCGTCTTCGACGTGGTGGGCCGCCTCGTCGCGCAGCGTCAAGATGCCACCGACCATGAGAGCATCCAGCTCAGCAACACGGGTGTCTACCTCGTTCAGGTAGGCAACGCACCTGCACGCCGTGTTGTTGTTCGCAGATAGTCATCCGCCCATGTCCCTTTGTGGACATCAGCGGTTGTTATAACACCTAACTTCCCAAAGAGGGCTGCCCTGCACCGTCAGGACCGCCCTCTTTACTTTTTAACTCGACTCAGTCATTAGGGTTTATGGCAGATTCGTATTTGTTTCGAGCAGATTAGCCGCATCGCGGGCGACGGCGAGACAAGGATGTGGTCAAGATGCCGAACGTTACGCAAAGCGAGAGCAGAGGAAGCTTGCTTGCTCTGCCGAGCCCAAGTAACGTCATGGAACATAAAGAAGTGCTGAGATGGCCCCAAAAGACTAGAAAAACCTATAATTAATAAAGAAGTCGGCCTCATGACCGATTTGGGTATAATTGCAGGCAATTTATGCCCCCACCATCCAGCTTTCAACTATTAACTATCTTGCAACTCTATACTTTCAACTACAAACCACTGGGGGTGGTGATGTTTTTTCTTTGTATGTGTATTTTTTTTTGTATTTTTGCATTCGGAATGAATTATTAACTGTATAATTGAATGATTATGAAAAAGACTGTTTTTATGCTGTTTTTAATGGCTGCTGTGCTGGGCGCACCGTCGGCTAAGGCTCAGGTGGTGCTGGACACGATGGATGTTCCGTTTGGCACTTTCGAGTCGTGGGACAGCTATCCGGCTGACAGCTTGTCGTTGATGGGCGGCATGATTTCGCTGCCGGTGAACTACGATTATGAACTGCCTACGGGCTGGAATGTGCCGCTGTATAACTTCAACGACAACCTCAACTATTCGGGCTTGGTTATTCCTGTGAACCTGTCGCTGCCGGTGGCTGTGGTTTATCCCGACACGATGCTTGCCCCAGAAGGGAACAGAGGCGTGGTGGCCCGCACTTTCCGTTTTCAGGATGTAGTGACCCCCACAGCCTACGCTATGGCTGCCGATTTGTTGGATTCGACGCTGACCAGCATGGTGCTGCCCTCGGTATTGTTGACCGGCCAAATTAACCTGGACAGCATCATCCCGCTGATTGAACAGATTGTTGGGGTGAGCGAAGATTTGTCGTGGATGCTGAGGATGGTAGACAGCGTGGATCTGAACAACTATCTGAGCGGCGGATTTGCCTTGAACGGTTTCAGACCTGGCAAACTGATTGGTAAGTTTATTTATCGTGACCCAGGCGAGGGCGACGAAGACGATTGCGCCGCGGTGATTATGATAGGTACCCGCTACGACACGCTGCAACACCGCAGGGTGCTGGTGGGAGCTGGCGTGAAGAGGCTGTATGAACTGTATGATTCGGTGAACTACGAGCCGTTTGAGTTTGACTATACCTCGCTGAGCAGCTATTACCCCGAAAGCTATGGCTACTTTGAGGCCGACTCGATGGTGGTCATGGTTATTTCGTCGGTGGCCGACAAGGGTTTCCAGTATGGCTCGCGCCTCTATCTGGACCAGCTGCAGCTGGTGAGCCAACCCAATCCTTGTGGCCGCGTGACCGACCTGCATGTTGAGGAGCAGATTCCGATGTATCTGCACCTGGCTTGGTCGAATAGTGCTACGCCCGACAGCTGGGAGCTGGAGTATGGCACCCGGGGCTTTGTGCGCGGAACGGGCACGACGATGACGCTGACCGACTCGAATGCTTATTTCTACTCGTTGACTCCTAATACCCAATATGATTTCTTTGTGCACGGCCTGTGTGGCGATACCGCTGAGACGGAATGGGTGTATCTGTCGGTACTGACGGACAGCATCCCCACCCATCAGGGCATTGGCGTGGTTGAGGCCGAGCGTGTGAAGGTGTTCCCTAATCCAGCCATGGGCCGCTGTGTGGTTGACTTGGGCGGTGTGAAGGCCAGCCAGCTGAGACTGTATACCGTTGAGGGCCGCGTGGTGCTGGAGCAGGCAATAAATGACGAGGAACAGCTGGAGCTGACGCTGCCAGGCACCGGAATCTTTATTGTGGAGGTAAAGACCGAGGGGGGAAATGTGTATAAGCGATTAATTGGAAAATAAACCTCACGGTATGTGAGCCCCCTACTTTGGAGGGGGTGAGAAGGGGTTCCTTTGGTTGAGAGGGAACCTCTTCTTTTTTTTGTTAAGGAGAAAGAGTAGAGAGGGAATAGAGGGGGTAGAAGGGAGAGAGAGGGTAGAAGGGAGAGAGGTATGTGGGCATCAGGGAGGGAGCAGGCGTGTTGATGCAGGCGGGGCGGCTATAAAAAAAAGCCCCCGCTGGGCGAGGGCTTGCGTATCTTTTTGCTTTGAGGCGGGCTGGCTTATGTTTGTGGGGCCTGCATGGACTGGATGTCAGCTTTGCTTGTCGCGGTCGTTGCGGGCCTGGCGGACGACGAGGATGAGCGCAACGGTCTCAAAGGCAAGGTAGGCGGCATAGCAGATGCAGAATCCGATGATGAAAACCTTGGCCGTATGGATGTGGGTGAGGGACCAGATGAAGAGCACACAGAGATGGAGGAAAAGGCTGCCTACCGTGATGCCGAGAAAGTTCTTGACAAAGGTACGGGGGTCTTTATAGAAACTCTTAACAACGCCATAATGCATCAGACCGGTGATAACGGCAAAGTAAAGGGGCATCAGCGCCAGTATGGTTTGGAAGATGTTCTCGCCAAACCAAAGGGTGCAGAAACTGACCAATATGAGCACAAGGGTGAGGGCGATGAGGGCGATGGTGTACTTTTTCATACTATCGGATTGCTGTGATTGTTATGTGTAATCCAAATCTGGCATAAACCCTAATGACCGATTGGGGTTTATGCCAGATGAAAGGAGATACTACTGGTTGAACTTGATGGTTTCCTTGGTGGTGTACTTCTCGCAGTAGTGGCAACGGAGCTTGAGGTTCTCCTTGTCGACGACATCGAACTGGGTGGGGATGTCCTCGAAATTGGTGATGCACTTGGGGTTGGCACACTTGATGAAATTCTCGATATGGTCGGGGATTTCGGTGGAGAATTTCTCAATAACACGGTAGTCCTTAATGGTGATGACCGTGACAAAGGGGGCTACAAGGGCAACTTTGGAGACTTCGTCCTTGGTGAAGTGTTTGTTCTTGATTTTGATGATGCCTTTGCGACCGAGTTTGCCGCTCTGGAGGTAGGTGCCGATGAGGACTTCGTCCTTATAGTCTTCGAGGCCAAGGATATGGACAACCTTATAGACTACTTCGGTGGGGATATGGTCGATGACAGTACCGTTTTCGATGGCGGGTACGACAAGTTCTTTCTTTGTTTCCATGGTGTGGGGGTGTTTAGTTACGATGAATGAATGGGTTTATTTGGCACCGAGGATGGCGGCAATGAGGGCCTGACGGACGTAGACACCGTTCTGGGCCTGCTGGAAGTAGTAGGCGTAAGGGGTCTTGTCGACATCGGTAGTGATTTCATTGACGCGGGGCAGGGGGTGGAGGATGCGCATGTTCTCTTTGCAGCCATGCAGCATTGAGGCTGTGAGGATGCAGGAGTCTTTGACGCGCTCATACTCCAGCAGGTCGGTGAAACGTTCGCGCTGCACGCGGGTCATGTAGATGATGTCGGCTACACCAATGATGTCGTGGATTTCGCGATACTGGTAGTATTTGAGACCGGCTTTCTTGATGCTGGACTTGACTGACGAAGGCAGTTTGAGCTCTTCGGGTGAGACCAGGTGGAAAGTGGTGTTCCAGTTGCACATGGCTTGGACGAGGGAGTGGACCGTGCGGCCATATTTGAGGTCGCCGACCAACGCGATGTTGAGGTTGTCGAGGGTGCCCTGGGTCTTGCGGATGGAATAGAGGTCGAGCAGGCACTGGGTGGGGTGCTGGTTGGCACCGTCGCCAGCGTTGATGACGGGGATGGTGGCTACCTCAGAAGCATAGCGCGAGGAGCCTTCCTTGGGGTTGCGCATGACGATGAGGTCGGCATAGCTGGAAACCATCTTGATGGTGTCGTGGAGGCTCTCACCTTTCTGGACGCTGGTGGCGCCGGGGTCGCTGAAGCCAAGGACGCGGCAGCCGAGCTGGTTGGCTGCGCTCTCGAAGCTGAGGCGGGTACGGGTAGAGGGCTCGAAGAAAAGGGTGGCGACAACATGGTCGCGGAGAATGGGCTGCTTGGGGTTCTTTTCGAAACCTTCAGCGATATCCAACACCTCGAGATATTCATCTTTGTTGAAGTCGGTGATGGAAATGAGGTTGCGTCCTTTAAGTGTGCTCATATTTGTTAGATTTAAAGATTAATAATCAATGTATGCGGGCCAGGCCGTCGATGGCGGGTTGGAAGGTGTGGTCGAGTTCGAGGGCATGCTGGAAGTCGTGGCGGGCTTGCTCTTTGTTGCCGTTGAGTTCATAGGCGCAGGCACGGTTGGCCCAAGCCTCGATGAAGGTGCTGTCGGTTTGAATGGCGCGTGTGAGGTATTCGATGGCGAGGGGGTAGTCGCCGTAGGTGAAGAGTTGGATGTAGCCTCGGTTGTGCCAGGCGAGTTTGTGTTGGTCGTCGATGTCGAGAATGCGTTTGTATATGTCTTCGGCTTGGTCAATCTTGTTGCCCTCTTGGTAGTACATGGCCAAGGCGTAGAGAGCGTTGGTGTTGGTGGGCTCAAGTTGGTGGGCGGCGTTGAGGTACTCAACGGCCATGGGGTTGTGGTGCACCGAATAGAGGACTCCCAGTTCTTCAAAAGCAGGTTCGTAGTCGGGGTAGAGGTCGCAGACTTTGCGGAGAAGGAGGATGGCGTTGGAGGTGTCGCCGGTTTCCTTATAGATGAACCCCTTCATGAAAAGAGCGGTGCGGTTGTTGGGGTCTTTGGCGGTGACTTTGCTTAGGTGCTCCATGGCGCGGTCGTAATCGCGAGAGTAGTAGGCAATTTCGCCCAGCTTGAGGAAGGCTTCGGCCGACTCTGGCTTCAGTTCCAAAGCACGCTGTAGCGAGCTATAGCTGTGCTCGACATCGCCGTTGGCAAAATAGGCATCGCCCAGGAGCATGAAATATTTGTACTCTTTGTTGTTGATAGAGGTGGCACGGGATAGGTCGGCGATGGCATCGTTGACGCGGTTTAACTCAAGGTAGATTTTGGCACGCTCGTATAGGAGTTCAGCATCTTGGGGATGCTTGTTGATTTTAATATCTAAAACCTTGAGCATGTCGTCGTTAGACATTTCGGTCGTGGGGGTGTTGCTGTTGCAGCCGACAAGGGCGAACAGGAAAGGTAGGGTTAGTATGAGAAGGCGTACTATATGTTTCATCATATGTGTAACGAAAAAAGATGTGATTTATTTTATAATATTATATTTTTTTTAGAGTTGTTGAGGCGTGGGTGGTGTTTGTTGGAGAAGGGAGCGGAGGGTGTGGAGCGTGGAGGAGAGGGTGGGGGCATGCAGAACTGCGCGGGCCTGTTGTTCTGAGAGGGGAAGGCTGCGAAGGAGTAGGCACCAGTATTCTTTGATTTTTCGCATCTTGCTTTCGTCGGAAACGGAACGGGCGAGGATGGCATTGAGCAGGGTTTCGATGAAAAGGTGGGCGGCTGCAAGGCTCTTGGCTTTGTCGTCTTCGGGAATGAGGCCTTTGATTTTGAGTGGCAGGATGGGATCGTAGAGTATGCCGCGACCAATCATGAAGTCTTCTACTGCGGGGAATCGATGGCGCAATTGTCGGTAGTCGGCCGTGGTGCAGAGGTCGCCATTGTAGATGACGCGGGAGTTGAGGAGGGGATAGACCTGCCCGAAGGTGTCAAGGTCTACCTGGCCAGAGTATTGCTGTCGGCCGGTGCGGGGGTGGATGGTGACATTGGCCAGAGGGTAGTCGTTGAGGACAGGAACTAAGGCGAAGATTTCGTCTTTGCTGCTAAGGCCTAGGCGCATTTTGATACTGAGGCGTGGCTTTAGCTTAGGAACCACTTGGTCGAGGATGGTGCGGACTTCGTTGGGGTAGGGGAGGATGCCGCTGCCACGGTGTTTGGCGGTGACGCGACGCATGGGGCAGCCAATGTTCCAGTTGACCTCGGTGTAGCCTATATCAAAGAGGCGATTGCCTAACTCGACAAACTCGACAGGTTCTTTGCCGAGGATTTGCGGAATGACAGGAATGGAGTCCTGATTGTCGGCAGGTATGACATCGTCTATTTTCTTCCATGCGTCGGCAAGGTTGCCATGGGTGAGGGAGAGGAAGGGGGAGATGGAGAGATCCAGAGCGCCGGGGAAGCAATGCTGATAAGCCTTGCGGAACATGAGTTCGGTAAGACCCTGCATGGGAGCGAGAATGAGCATGGGCGATGGTCTTATTTTTCAGTATGATTGGTTGATTCTTGCTGTTCGGCCAGTTCGGCACGTTTCTCGGCGATGTAGTTCTTGAGGGAAATGGTGAGTTTGTTGCCGATGCGGTAGGAGGGTTTATAGAGAACGCTCTCCTCTTTAGCCTTGGGGGTGAGGATGGATTGGTGAGTGTCGATCATAAGTATGAAATTGAGGAGGACGCTGATGACACACAGGCATTTGGCCATGCCGAGGAGGGCTCCAAATAGTTTGTTGAGGAAATTGAGTTTGACCATCTTGAAGATGCCCTCGATGGCTTTGCCCAGAAAGTAGGCCAATGCTACCACGGCAGCAAAGGTAATGAAAAAGGCGATGAGTACGCCGGTGTCGCCCTGAATGTTGAGGGTTTCGGCCACCCAGGTGGAGAAATGAACGCAGGCCCATACGCCAACGATGATGCCGGCAAGGCTGGTTATTTCGAAAATAAGTCCGCGACGCCAACCTTTGTAGATAAAGAAACAGAGTGGGATGGCAATGAGAATGTCTAAGAAATTCATATCAGTTTTGGGTTTACAGATAAAAAACGAGAACGTCCCCAATAAGGAGACGTCCCGTCAAATACATCTTTGAAATAAGTAAGCACGCCATTAATAACGCAAAAAGTTGAATTTTGTTTCATTTTTTTTAAACTTTTTTTTGCGTGCTATGATTAATTATCAAATTATCAATAAGATGGATGATGAAAAAAATAAATAATCCGATGAGCATTCCAAGTATAAGTCCGCCAAGAATATCGCCCATATAGTGTTTTCCGAGATAAATGCGGGAATAGCCAACCACGATGGCCCAGAGGAAGACAAAGAAGGTGAAGAGGGATGGGTGGATGGCGTATTTGGGACGGGGACTGCGGGTGGCGCGTTGGAGTCGGATGGCAGATTGATGGCAGCGCAGGCAGAGGAAGGTGGCCAGGGCAAAGATGTTGGCAGCATGGGATGAGGGAAAGCCGTATTGGCCGCCACAATGGGTGCGGAACATGCGCACGTTGTCCAAAGCATAGCAGGGACGCAGGCGGGTGAAGACATCCTTGAGGATATCCGACACGCGGTCGGCGCAGAGGAAGCAAAGGACAATGCCTATCAAGATAAGCCACCATCGTTTGGGCTCATAGCGGAGGGTGGTGATGCAGAAAAATAGAATCAGCATGACGGCCCAGCACCAATGTTGACTAAAAGACCAGAAAAACCAATCGAAGAAAGTGCTGTGATGTTGGTTTATCCAGTAAAAAATATTGGTTTCTAAGGAATTAATCATTTCCATGATATGTCTGAATTATGAATTTTCGCTGTTCAGTTTCTTGAAGATGAGGTCTTTGAGTTCTTGAATGTGGAATCCGGATACGGCAGAGATAAAGATGGTTTCCACGTCTTTGGGTAGATGGTCGCGGAGCTGCTCCATCATGGTCTCATCGATGATGTCGCATTTTGTGACCGCGAGAATGCGTTGTTTGTCGAGGAGCTCTGGGTTATACTGGGTGAGTTCGCCAAGGAGTACTTCATACTCATGCTGGATGTCGAGCTGTTCGCAGCTGACCATGAAAAGAAGGATGGAATTGCGTTCGATATGGCGGAGGAAGCGAATGCCGAGGCCTTTGCCTTCGCTGGCACCCTCGATAATGCCAGGAATGTCGGCGATGCAGAAAGAGTTGTCGTCGCGGTATTTGACAATGCCGAGGTTGGGTACCAAGGTGGTGAATGGGTAGTCGGCAATCTCGGGTTTGGCCGCAGATACCACGCTGAGGAAGGTGGATTTGCCTGCGTTGGGGAAGCCCACAAGGCCTACGTCGGCCAAGACTTTTAGTTCGATGACAACCCAGCGTTCAACAGCTGGTTCGCCGGGCTGGGCGTAGCGGGGCGTTTGGTTGGTGGCCGACTTGAAATGGTCGTTTCCGAGTCCGCCACGACCTCCTTTGGCTATAATCACCTCCTGGCCGTCTTCGGTAACCTCGCCAAGCAACTCACCGGTCTCGGCATCGCGACAGATGCAGCCGAGGGGCACCTCGAGAATTTGGTCGGCTCCGGTGCGGCCGGTGCATAGGTTCTCTCCACCGTGCTGGCCGTCTTCGGCAAAGACATGCTTGGTATATTTGAGATGGAGGAGGGTCCAGCGTTGTTTGTTGCCGCGCAGGATGACATGTCCGCCACGGCCGCCGTCGCCACCGTCGGGGCCGGCTTTGGCGTTGTATTTGACGCGAAGTAGGTGGGCGGAACCTGCGCCGCCTTTACCTGAACGGACAAAGATTTTGACGTAGTCGACGAAATTAGAGGGCATTTTGTTCGGGTGTTGGAGTTTGGTGATGAAGGTGTGAGTCGGTGGAAGCCCTGCGAGAGTGGGCAGGCGTTGGCTCTGAGTGCAGTTTAGGAGTGGGGATTTGTTGTGAAGGAACTATGTTTTAGGTTAAAGGGACTCCATTAGGTCCGGAGGAGATAATGGAGTCCGCTTTTTTAAGGTGGGTTCTATAAATTGCTTTCAATCGATTTTGTTCTTATTTCGAGAAGATTTCCGTGCGGAAGGAGGGAGCAATGCGGTGCATTGTAACCGACTGACAATCGGAAAGATGTCGAAATAAGGGCAAAAGCGCTGAAAAATTTAAGTACACTCATATTAATTATTGTTTCTAAATGTGGAATTTATAGAACCCACCTTAATAGTATTAGGAATTAGAGGGATTCGATGGCTTTGGCAATATCTTTGGATATGCGTTTGATGTCGCCAAGACCGTTGACTTTAACCTCTTTGCCTTGCTTGTTGTAGTAATCGGCCACGGGGAGGGTCTTGTTTTCGTACTCAACCAGGCGGTTCTTGATGGTCTCCTCGTTGTCGTCGCTGCGGCCACTAACCTTGGCACGCTCGAGCATGCGGTGGATGAGTTCCTCGCGGGGCACATCCAAACGGATCATGCAGGTGAGGGTGCGGCCGTGTTTGGCAAGGAGTTTGTCGAGCACCTCGGCTTGTGCCACGGTGCGGGGGAAACCGTCGAAAAGAATGCCCTTGGTGTCGCGTGCGATAGCGTTGTCCATCATCTCAATGACGATGTCGTCGCTAACCAGTTGACCAGCATCCATGATACTTTTTATACGTTTGCCGAGTTCGGTCTCGTCTTTAATTTCTTTACGAAGGAGGTCGCCTGTGGAGATATGGGTGAGTCCGAATTTCTCGACGATGAAATCGCTTTGGGTGCCTTTGCCGGCGCCTGGGGCACCAAAGATGACAATATTTTTCATGTTTGAAAGCTTTCAGAGGTTATTCAACTGAAACGATGGTGAGGTCGAAGGTGAGGGGGCTGTAGGGCATGATGTCCATTCCGGCACCACGGGCACCGTAAGCCAGTTCGGAGGGGATGATGAGGGTGATTTCGCTGCCAGCAGGCTGACCCATCACACCTTCTTCCCAACCCTTAATCATGGATTGGCCACCCACAACATATTCAAGAGGCTTGTATTCGCGGCCATTCATGTATTTGTTGGCGGCTTTGGCATCAGCCTCACGGCTGGTGTCGAAGAGGGTACCGTCGAGGAGGCGGCCAGTGTAGTCGATAGCCACTTTCTTGCCCGTGGCGACCTTGGCACCCGTGCCTTTCTTGTTGACGATAACATAGAGGCCGGACTTGGTGGGTTTGGCGGTAATGTTGTTGTCGGTGAGATACTTCTGAATGGTAGCGGGCTCATCGTTTTTGCGTTGTTCCATTTCTTTCATGAAGTTGGCCTGCTCCTGAGCGAGTTCTTCCTCAGAAACGATGTCGTTGAGGGTGACCTCATAGTAGAAATACTGGCCATTGCCAGCCTGATAGCCCTGGGGCATCTGGTTGGGCTGCATGAATTTGGCGATGGAGTCGGCAGGGATTTTGAAGATGGCTTTGTCGCCTTTGTGCATCATAAGGAGACCTTCGGAGTAGTCGCCCTTGAATTTGGAAGGGATAACCTGTAGGATACGGTCGGGGTGACCCACATTGGTGAAGAGGGTGTCCTTCTCGAGACGGAGAATGAGTTCGCCTACGAGGACATCGCCCATCTGGGGCTGTTCACCATCGGCAACGGTGGTAACGAATCTGTAAAGAAGACCGTTTTCGGTTTTTTTGAAATTGTTTTTGTTGCAAGCCGTGAGAAGAACGGCGCAAGTCATTGCTACGAGAGCAAAAGATAAAAATTTTTTCATCTTAACGTTGTTATTATATTATTTTTGTTGTTCTTAATAAACGCAGTTATAATTTTTGTATATTATTTACATTATATATCACCACCGTTCGGGAGGGGACACGGTCGCCGTCACCCACAACACCATAGGCGCTATTGGAGGGGGCGATGAGGTAGGCTTGGCTGCCGTAGTGGAGCTGCTGCAGGAGCTCGTCGAGGGCTGCAGTTACATCGCGGTGTCCCACCACGAGGGTGTCTACCTGATTGGTGTAGAAGGGAGTTCCGTCCAGACCTTCGAGGCGGTAGGTGACTCGGACCTTATCGTTGGTGAGGATGGCGGATCCGTTGCCCTGAGTGTAGGGGTAGAAGAAAGCACCCGAGGGGAGTTGATGAACGGACCAGCCGCGACGTTGGATATAACTCTCTATCTGGGTGGCCTCTGACTGTATCACCACACGGTTGGCATTAATCATATTCTCTTTGACCAGCTCACTGTTTTCGGGATGGAGCTCGACAACCGGGGTGCGGTCGCCACAGGAAACCAGAAGCAGCAGGGAGGAGAAGAGAATGATGTGGAAGATGTGGTTCATGCGGTTAGGGTATTGTTGTCGATGGGCTGTAGACCTTGGACTCCAAGGAGCTGTTGGACGCGCAGGAGCGTCTCCTCAAAAGACATCATGCAGGTGGCACCGGCGGCCTTGGTATGTCCGCCCCCGCCGAGTTGTTGGGCCAAGCTATTCACATCCTTGGACTTGGAACGCAAAGAGACTTTGGTGCGACCCTCCTCTTCGCGCAGGAGGGCACCGGTATGGATGTCGGACATCATGAGGGTGTAGTTGACCAAGCCCTCCATGTCTTCGCCCCCAACACCAAAGCGGCGTTGGTCCTCGAGCGAGAAGGCAAAAAGGGCAACGTGCTGAGTGGGGTAGACCTGCAGGCGTTGGCTGATGGCGAATCCATAGAAACGCATACGGTTGATGGTGAACGTGTTGACAATATGGTTGTGGATGTCGGCGGGATTGATGTCGTAAGCTACGAGCAGGGCTGCCGCCTCGAAGCAACTGGGTTGGCTGCAGCTGAAGGCGAATCCCCCCGTGTCGGTGCGCAGGCCGGTGTAAAGGCATCGAGCCACATCGCAGTTGAAAAACTTACATCCCCAGAGCGTTTGGGTGAGCCACACGACATATTCGGAGGTGCTGGATATGTCGGGGTCGGAGAAAATGAGCTGAAACTCCTGCTCGGCGGGATTGTGGTGGTGGTCCACTAAAATCTTGCGGGCCTTGGCATTGCGGAGGTCATCCTGCAGGAAATCGATGCGGGAGGCACAGTTGAAGTCGAGACAGATGATGAGGTCGGCCTCGGCGATGCGCTCTTGACAAAGTGCCAACTGTTTCTCGCCTGAGAGGATGCGTTCGGCTTGCGGCAGCCACAGAAAATTGCGGGGGCAACCGTTGGGGAGGATAGGTGTGATGGTGGCAGCTTTAGTGGCTACCTGGTCGAGTTGTAGCGTCATGCCCAAAAGACTGCCACAGGCATCGCCATCGGCATTCATGTGGGAGAGGAGCACGATATGGCAAGCATCCTCGCACCATTGGTGAAAGGTTGCTAAATGCTGGCTATCAAACTCTTTATTATACATTTATACCTATTCTTTTCAAGTCAATTCAAATTGCAAAAATACTACTTTTTTAGGATTCAAATAAGTTTTTTTATGTGGTTCTTAAAAAAAGTCGTATTTTTGCAAAAAATATTGTTTTTACCTCGTTGACATAAAAATAGAAACACAACAATATGAAGAAAACTTTTATCTTTTTGGCTGCCTCCCTCCTGCTAACGGTGGGGTGCAAACATGTAGAACAGACCGAGAATGTCATTGGCAATCCCAATGTGACGGTTGAGAATGGTCGCTTCACACCTGAAGTGATGTGGGGACTTGGCAAAATGGGCGAGTATGCTATCAGCCCAGATGGCAGCAAAGCTGTGTATGCCAACACCTATTACGACATCGCCAACAACAAAGGCAATGCCGAGTTGTATCTCATTCCCACCGATGGCGAGCAGGTAGATCCTGTGCGGTTGACCAACACCAACCAAAGCGAGTTCAACCCCGTTTGGCAGGACGACAACACCCTGCTGTTTGCTCGTGGCAACGACATCATCAAGATGGTTGTTGAAAGCCGTGCCGAGAGCGTTGTGGCCACTTTGCCGAACGGTCTTGAGGGCTTCAAGCTGTCGCCCGACGGCAAGCAGATTGTCTATATCAGCGATATCGCCGTGCAACGTCCCGATGACATCCAGAAACTCTATGCCGGATTGGACCAGACCACCGGCCGCATCAACGAGGATTTGATGTATCGCCATTGGGACAACTGGGTGGACGAATATCCCCATATCTATGTGGCTCCTTATGAGAACGGTACGCTGCAGGTTGACAATGCAAAGGATGTGATTGGGGCTGAGAATGCTTACGAGTGCCCGATGCGTCCTTGGGGCGGCGTTGAGCAGTTCAACTTCTCGCCCGATGGTAGCCGTATCGCCTACACCTGCCGTAAGAAAACCGGCAAAGATTATTCTTTGAGTACCAACAGCGACATTTATGTCTACACCATCGCTACCGGTGAGACCGTCAACATCAGCGAGGGCATCATGGGCTATGACCAAAATCCTGTTTTCAGCCATGACGGCAAGAAGATTGCCTGGGAGAGCATGGAACATGACGGCTATGAGAGCGACAAACTGCGCCTGATGGTGCTCGATTGTGCTACTGGCGAGCGCACCGACTATACTGAGGCCTTCGACTATGGTGTCAGCGGCATCAGTTGGACCGACGACGACAGCGAGCTTTTGGCCGTTGTGATGTATCGTGGCATGAACGAAATCTTTGCTTTCAATGTGAACAACAAGGCCATCCGTCAGGTGACCAAAAACCAACACGACATCAATGGCTTTGCCCTCCATGGCGGTGCTATTTATGCCAACGAGGTGAGCCATCAGCATCCTTCTGAAATCTTCAAGTACACCGTGGCCGACACCAATCAAACAGGCAAGCAACTCACAGCCATCAACACCCAGGTGTTGAGTCAGGTTCGCATGGGTCGTAGCGAGGAATGCTGGATTCCTACCTCCGATGGTAAGCAGATGCTGGTGTGGCTGATTTATCCTTATGACTACGACAGCACCAAGACCTATCCCGCCCTGCTCTTCTGCGAAGGCGGCCCACAAAGCATGGTCAGCCAGTTCTGGAGCACCCGTTGGAACTTCGAAGTGATGAGCGGCGCTGGCTATTTCGTCATTGCCCCCAACCGTCGTGGCTGCCCGGGCTTCGGTACTGCATGGTGTGAGGAAATCAGCGGCGATTATGGCGGTCTCTGCATGAAGGACTACATGACTGCTACCGACTATTTTGCCAAGAATATGCCCCAGATTGATGCCGAGCGCATTGGTGCCTGCGGTGCCTCCTTTGGTGCCTACAGCATCTATTGGTTGGCCGGTCATAACGAGAACCACCGTTTCAAAGCCTTCCTTGCCCACAACGGTATGTTCAACTTTGAGCAACAATGTCTCGAGACCGAAGAGTACTGGTTCACCAACTGGGACCTCGGCGGCCCCTACTGGGAAAAGAATGCTAAAACAGCCCATTCCTATGCCAACTCCCCCCACCGTTTTGTTGACAAATGGAACACCCCCATCTGCGTGGTCCACAGCGAGTTCGACTTCCGCATCGTGGCTAGTCAGGGCATGGCTGCCTACAATGCTGCCAAACTGCGCGGATTGGATGCCCGCTATCTCTATTTCCCCGATGAGACCCACTGGGTGCTGAAGCCTCAGAATAGTATCCTCTGGCATCGCAATTTCATCGACTGGTTCGACAAGTACCTCAAGAAATGAAGAAAGCTTCCGGTGGAGGACTTCGATAGCGATACTGAGAAAGCCCTGCCCCGGCTGTCAACCCCATAGCGAGAGGGCGTCCCACCAAATTAGGGACGCCCTCTCTGTGTATAATGCAGAATTGAAAGTGCGCCAAGTGAAAGTGCCGGTGCGCCATGGCGTTAATCGTTCAAAGGGCTGTGAGTGGAGCCGTCTGGGCCAAGGGGAGGGGCAGGGGAGCGGATGGGGCCAAAAGGGCGTTTGCCGTCAAGGAGAGGTCTGCCGCCAAAGTACCCTTGGCAGCACAGGGGCGGATGAGTATTTGGGCACTCTTTTTTGCTGACACTTATTATTATTAGGATTTTTAATCTGTTTTGTTTTTATCATTCTTAAGGTGGGTTCTATAAATTGCTTTCAATCGATTTTGTTCTTATTTCGAGCAGATTTCCGTGCGGAAGGAGGGAGCAACGTTTCGCAAAGCGAGCGCAAAAGATGCTTGTGTCTTTTGCCGAGCCAAA
>JAEEGF010110137.1_pt1 | contig 25621 bp, 27 predicted proteins | sample 9134171 | NCBI WGS metagenome assembly JAEEGF01 (sample SAMN16246542, study PRJNA631951) | gut metagenome | biome: gut microbiome; feature: rumen; material: AP-attached | host: Bos | place: Iran: Karaj | collected 2018-10 | reverse complement strand
GGCTGCATCCCCAACCGGGGTTTTTCATGCTATTTTTTCAAAAAAACAATGCCCCGGCCGCAATTGGCCGGGGACTTTGTTGATGAGTGTTCGCCTAGGTTATTCAGGCAGTAGTCGAACTTCGACCGATGAATCCTATGCGCTCACGCGCAGCTCGTAACCCATCTCCTGGGCACAGGCTTTGGCCAGCTCGACGGCGCCAGGCATATCCTTGTAAACTTCCGCAATCTCGCGAAGTTCCTTGATGCCCCTTGCGGTGACGATATCCTGAATCATGGCACCATAATCCATGGCTTCGGACGCCCTCACGGGCACCACCATGCCGATATCATCATCGATAACGCCTTCGTACATGGCCACCTCCAGCATCTTCGTGGCGATGTCTGCCAACGCACGCGCCTTTGGCGATTCATCTTCGAATCCGAGTATTTTGGCATCATATGCCGCCAACTCTTCATCGGAGTCGGGGACGATGGAGAGCCCCATCACTCCCAGTTCGTTTCTTGCCGTCATTTCCTGGCGGACTTCCTTGGATTGAAACATACGCACCTCATCTTCCTGCCAGCTCTCCAGCCGGCTGTCTAATCTTAGCCCGTGGCGAGTGGCTTCGCTTAGGGCTAGATTTCCCTCCCCTCAGAGAAAACTAGCCCCAAACTGGATGCTATACGTATAAGAATAAACTCAATCAACGATTAAAGGTCATGACTTACTAGATATAATAAGCCATAACCCTATTGTATCACACTTTGACTAAAAAGTCAAGATGCTTAAGCTACATGCTCGCCGGAATCTCGATACCCAATAGATCAAGCGCCCGCGCCAACACGAAGTCTGCTTTGCGAATCACATCTAAACGCGCTGAGCGTTCTGCATCTTCTGCCGTCGAAATCGGCGTCTTTTCGTAATAGCGATTCAGTTCTTGTGCTAGCTCAAAGGCAAAACCAGCAATCTTGTGCATCTCAAAGTTCTCGCATACACTCGCTACTATTTCTGGGAATTTCAAAAGCAACTGCAATACACTCTTCTCCGCCGCGAAATCATAGTCGGCATAATCCACCGACGCAAAATCAGCATTTTTCTCGAGAATCCTGCGCAAACGCACATCTGCATACTGACAGAATGGCCCCGATTGGCCCGTCAACGCAAAAATTTTATCTGGGTCGTACAAAATTCCCGTTTTACGATCTGCCACAAAGTCGGAATATTTAATCGCCCCCACCGCAATCTTCGCAATATCCTCATTGGCAAGTTTGCCACCAAAATTCTCGCGCACGCGTTTTTCGGCATCGTTCAGCAGCTCTTCCATCAAAACTACCCCTTTACGCGACGACATTTTTTCGCGCTTCCCCTCTGGGTTAATCTGGTCAATCGTGCCAAACCACAAGTGATAATTGTCTACCTTTAGGCCAATTTTCTTCGCTAACGCAAACAGCTGCTCAAAATAGAATTTCTGCTCCGCTCCCACCGCATAGACAATCTTATCCGGATGGATATTTTCCACGCGATACAACATACAACCAAGATCCGTCGTCGCATATAGCGCCGTACCATTACTCTTGAGCATCAGCATTGGCACATCAATACCATACTCGTCTAAACGGCAAATAATCGAGCCGTCCTCATTACGTTCAAAAATACCATCTTTAACCAGTTGCTCGACTTTCTCTTTGCCCAGTTCTACAAAACAACTTTCACCCATCTCAAGGTCAGTATTAATGCCTAAGCGCCCCATAATCTCATGCGTATGCGCCATCGAAATCTCTTTAAAATGCTCTGACAGTTTCACTGCTTCTGGGTCTTTCGCCTCGAGCTTTTTCAGCCAATCCTGTACCTGCTCGGCCAATTCATGCTTACCAGCCTTTTCTTCTTCCTTCAAGTCGGCCTTCATCTGGATATAAATATTACCAAGGTCATAGATTGTTACCTTGTCGACATCAATCCCCGAACGCTTAAAGCCGGTAGCCCAAATCCCAAACGGCGTACCCACATCACCTAAGTGATTATCCGTCACCACTTTCCAGCCATTCGCTTCAAGCACTTTCTTGGCCGCCCAGCCCTGTGTACCTGGACGCAAATGCCCCACCGAATACGGCTTAGCAATATTCGTGCTCGGAAATTCCGAGATTGCTACCTTACCGGCACCAGAATCATTATCGCCATAATGCCCAGACCAGGCCGCATCCAACTGCGCCTTCAAAGCTTTTCCAGATACGCCAATATTGATAAAACCTGGCCCCGCAATCGACAATTCAAAACCACAATTCCCCAGTTTTTGGATAATTTCTTCGGCAATTTGACGCGGATTCTTACCAACTTGACGCGCAAGACGCATCGCCACATTCGTCGAATAGTCGCCTTCGATATCTGCCGGCACTGCCGCGAAATCAATCACGACATCATCAACGCCATATATATCGTTGATAACTCCCTTGATTTGATCCTTAAAATTATCCATGATATGCATATTTTACCATCTTTTTACCCCTGTCGCAAACAAATGCAAGCATAAAGACTATTGACAATTTTACTAAACTATGCTACAATAAGACTATAACTTTGCACAATTCTGTGCTAAAGTTATTTTTACGCTCTTCTCCGCATAGAGGAGAACGTAAGACACCCATTGTGTCGGAAACGACAAGAACTTTTAAAGGAGATGATCTGATGAAGAACATCATCGAGAAGTCAAAGAAGTACATCGAACTCAGCGGCAAGGAAGCCGCCGGCTCCAAGCTGACCGCTGAAGAGGCCAAGCAGGTTCAGGAACTCCGCCGTGAGCTCTCTGCCCGCGGTCTCGACCCGCAGCATGTTGTGGGGCTCGATTACAGGGCCCTTGTTTTCGCTTATAAGTCCAAGGTGGCCACTTTCGTCGCGATGCGCGAGAACGACAAATACTATGCGTCCACCCGCTACTACCTGCAGTCCGCCGGCATTGAGCCCGACCAGCAGCGTCTCGGTCGTATGTTGGCCGAGTTCAAGCAGAACGCCAAGAGCATCGCCAAGAAGAAGACCACCAGGGGGGTCTGCATGGCCCGCCAGGAACGCGAACGCGCCATCACGGCTATCGTCGCGGAAATTTCCGAGGAGGACGCCCAGCGCGCCGCCGAGGAACTGGCTGCCGAAGAAAAGGCCCGCCAGGAACGCGAGCGTATGTCCCGCGAAAGCATCACTGCCTTCGCCGCCGAAGCTTTCGGCGTCTAAGCACCACTTGCGTCAGGGAGTGGCTTCCCTTTACCGATTTTCATCACCCTTTCTCATCTTCCACCGCCGGACTCCTGGAGTCCAGGGGCGACCGTTCCCGCCGGCCGCCCCATTTTTAATGCCAAAAATTATTTAACGCTCGCGCGAATTAAACCCTCAAACAACGGATGCGCACGATATGGTCGACTCCTGAACTCCGGATGCGCCTGCGTTGCAATAAAGTAGTCACATTTTGGCGCTTCCACATACTCCACCAATTTTCCATCTGGCGAAGTGCCAGACACTACCAAGCCACCTTTTTCAATTTCCTTCAAAAACTTCTGATTCACCTCATAGCGATGACGATGGCGTTCAATCACATCTTCGACTCCGTACAACTTCTCCGCTAAACTGCCTTTCGTAAGATGGGCTGGATAGTCGCCTAAGCGCATTGTGCCACCAGTGCTTTCCTTGCCCTTCTGGCCTTCCATGATGTAAACCACATTCGCATCTGCCGGCGCATCAAATTCTTCCGAATTTGCATTCTTTACACCACCCATACGCGCCGCCGCGATTACCGCCGTCTGCAAGCCAAGACAAAGTCCAAGATATGGCTTATTATGCTTCAGACAATAAGTCGCTGCCGCAATTTTCCCCTCTACGCCACGAATCCCAAATCCACCTGGCACCACGATGCCATCCACACCCGCAAAATCTTTTTCGGTAGCTTTTTCGGCATCAATCCAAATCGTATTCAGCTTTACGCCCGTCTTCCAGGCCGCCGCTTTCAAAGCTTCCGTCACTGACAAATATGTGTCCGTATTGTCGATGTATTTTGCGACCAAGCCAATCTTCACCTCTTTTTTCGGATCTGACTCGATATTCTTCACTAATTCTTCCCACTGACTCATATCTGGATCGCCATGATCGATAAACCTCTCAAGTGGCGTCAATACGCCACCTTTTACGGCATTCAGTGGTACTTCGTAAACAGACTTTGCATCTGGCATCAAAACTACTGCATCTTCGGATACGGCACAAAATGTCGCCAACTTCGAGGCCACCTGTGGTGCCTTAATTACCTTATCGACATCCATGCGTGCCACTACCATATCTGGAATAATGCCAAATTCGCGCAAATCACGTAGCGAATTTTGCGCCGGTTTCGTCTTAAACTCCTGCGAGGTCGATAGCCAAGGCACATAGCATACATGCACATACAAGCAATTTTCGCGCCCCACGCGCGTACCAAATTCACGAATCGCCTCCACAAAATGCGAGCCTTCTAGATCACCGATAGTACCACCAATCTCAACTATATGGACATCGGAACCAAAGTATTCTGCATTATCAAGGAAAGTCTGCTGCACTAAGCCAGTTACGTGCGGCACTAACTGCACTGTGTGGCCACCAAACTCGCCTGCGCGCTCCGCATCAATCAATTTCTTATAGAGTTTTCCTGATGTCCAGATGGAGTTGCCGGTCATCTCTTCATCGAGGAAACGCTCATAATGGCCCAAATCTAGATCCGTCTCGGCGCCATCGCGCGTCACAAAACATTCGCCATGTTCACGCGGATTTAAAAGCCCAGCGTCGACATTAAAATAAGGGTCGCATTTCTGCATCGAAACTTTTAGACCCTTCGCCTTTAATATTGCACCGATACTTGCCGCCATGATTCCCTTCCCAACACCGGAAATCACGCCCCCTGTCACAAAAATGTATTTCGTTTTTGTTTTCATTGGGCACCTCCTTAATCAGCCCACCTTATTTTATAACCCTAGCATAAGCTATTTTTTATGCCCCCGCAAGAACTGATTTTTGCAATTTTTATGCCTTAATACTTGCACAACTACACTATATCTAGCGTAGTATAGTAACATTTCAACACTATAATCGCGTGCCAGTATTAAACTACCGATTTGGACATGCGCAGGCTACGGCCCGGCCGAGCCGAAGCGCGAGTCGCCCGTAACGACTGGCCGGCTCGACGCGGTCCAAAACGGCAGATTAATACTGAATGTTATAATCATAAGTAATGAAATGTTTCTATTTTTCTAAATACCGTTTCTACAAGCCAGAGGTCAAAAAAGAGCTCAAATTCTTCCTAATGAGCGACATTCATTTTAGTCCTAAGGTTACTTCCAAAACTCTTGAAATTGTAGCCAAGAAAGCCGCCTCCGAAAAACCAAATTACATTCTTATTGCCGGCGACCTCGTCGACTCTCTTGATGCCATTCAGAGCAAAGCCAGTCTTAAACGTCTTACGGCTTGGCTTTCCCATCTCGGCGAAATTGCGCCAACCCTTATCGTGCTCGGCAATCACGATTTTTATCGCAAAAATCCCGAATATTCTGGCGTCTTCTCTGGCAAACGTCACTGGTACGCCGAAGAGCCACATCTTCTCGCCGATGCCATCAAAGACATGGATAATGTTCACCTGCTCGACAACGAAGTTTACGAAGACAAAAATGCTTACATTTTCGGATTCACCCAAAGTCCAGATTATTTCCAATTCGACCGCGACGAAAACCGCACCACCTCTATATTCCATCCTGGGAGCGAAGATAAAAGCATCCTGCTTTATGATCTTCACCAACTCGACCACAAGCTAATCCGCGACTTGCCAAAGCATAAAGCCAAAATCGCTCTGCTTCACTCTCCCGTATTTTTGTTCGATTCTGAAGTATCCAGTTATCTCTACGAATTCGACTTTTTCGTAACTGGCCACATGCATAGCGGCGTCGTTCCACCGGTCGTGAATGACTTTTGGCGTTCCGATCGTGGGCTCATGGCCCCAGGCAAACTCTTCTTCCCGCGCCATGCTCGCACTCACATTACCGAACCATACCAAAAAACCATCGTCTGCGGCGCGATTTCTACCATCCAAGATAGCGCCAAACCAATCACTTTTCTTAATGGTGCCTTCCCCATCAATATTGCCACGCTCGAATTTTCACATCGCGAAACCCTCGAGCGTAAACCCGATATTAAGCACCAATATCTTAGTTTTTAGCGCTTTCCAAAATTTTCTTTAGGTCAGACTTTAGCTCGTCGTAATATTTCGTCGTCTCTTCGTCGTCCGTGTTGCCAATAATCTCAAAATCCGCCCCGTCAATCTTAATCGTGATTAATTTTTGGCGACCGCTCTTAAATACTGGCGCCTGACGCTGACTGATTTCCAAAAGCTTATCATAATTCTTATAAACATAATCTTTTAGTGCGCCCCGCGTACGTTCGCGGTTTTCGCCAATTTTCTTTCCATTTGGCGCCACCAACACTTCGCCAACGCAGCCAAAATCTTCAATCTTCTTTGCCTTTTCATCCGAACTTGGCGTATATTCACGTACACGCGCCACAAATTGCAATGGTTCCATCTCGCGATAGACTCTCACTCTTACGAAAGTCGTCAGACTCGCATCTGCAGAAATCATCACCTTATTCGCAATGCGCTTAAATTCGCCGTTAAAGACTTCAACAATATCTTTTGCGCGCGGATCTTTCATTAACGCTGGCACGTCTTTCGTCCAGTAGTCGTATACTTCTCTATCCATTACCAACGGCAATTTTTCCTTGGCATACTGAGGAGTTAAATAGCACCAGAAAATATACTTCGCATGCGACAAAGGCCCACCGCCCGCTAGCACAAGCATCGCAGCGTTATACATCATTTCCCTAGCTTTACCATCAAGTAGACCTTTCGCCTCAGGACTCATCTGTCTCTCAAAATAATCAGCAAGGTCGCTTGCAATCTCTTTTTGACTACGTCGTTTTGCCTTATTCATCAAAAATTTAATACTCCTTATGCTAATTATAACTTATGCCACGAATAATGCCACAAAAATAGCTTCATAGTTAAAATTGTGTAGATTAGTAGTTTCTTCGACTCTCGCGCGGTTATTGACCGAGCGACGAGGAGAAAAACTGCTGAGATACGCAATTTTAACATGAAGCTTGGTAGGCCCGGCTGGAATCGAACCAGCATTGTACCCTTAGAGGGGGTATGTCCTATCCGTTGAACGACGGGCCCTTCCCCTATAATCTTACCATAAAAGATGTTATAATTATAAAGTTAATAACTAAAGGAGTATTCATGAAATTATCCGAAGAACTCCAGTGGCGCGGTTTCGTAGCCGAGCACACACTGGACCAGATATCAGACCTAGACAAAGCTCCGCGTAATTTCTATTGGGGCACCGACCCTAGTGCCGATTCGCTTCATATCGGTCACCTCGCTGCTCTAATGATGTGCGCTTGCTTCGTTCGCCACGGTTATACTCCTTACTATCTTGTCGGCGGTGCCACCGGTCAAATCGGCGACCCAAAAGATACTACCGAACGCGACCTCAAGGATTTAGGCGAAATTGAGCAAAACAAAGCCGCTCTTGCCGCTCAGATTATTCGTGTCACTCACTCCCCTGCCGACACTCAAATTCTCGACAACAACGATTGGTTCAAAGATATCAAGTTTTTGCCATTTCTCCGTGAGGTTGGTAAAGCTTTCAGCATGACGCAGCTCCTCGATCGTCAGTTCGTCCAAAAACGCATTGGCGAAGGCGGTTCTGGCATTTCCTACGCCGAGTTTAGCTACACTCTCATTCAGGGTTACGATTTTCTGCATCTTTTCCGCACGCACCACATTGATCTTCAGCTTTGCGGCGCCGATCAATATGGCAACTGTACCTCAGGCATTCATCTCATTAAGCGTCTCGAGGACGCCAACGCCGATTGCTATTCTTGTCCACTTATCATCGATAAAGTAACTGGCCGCAAGTTCGGCAAGTCCGAAGGCAACGCCGTTTGGCTCGACGCCAACAAAACCAGCATTTTTGATTTCTACCAGTTCTGGCTCAATCAGTCCGATGACGCGCTCGAAGATTATTTCAAATACTTCACCTTTATCATGCCAGAAGAGCTCGATCAAATTCTCGCCGAACATCGCGAAAATCCGGGTGCTCGCCTTGGCCAAAAACGCCTCGGCTTCGAGGTCACTAAGGTTGTTCACGGCGAAGAAGCTGCCAAACAGGCCGAAAAGCTCACCGCCTTCCTCTTTGGCGATGGCAAAATCGAAGAATTATCTTCCGAAGACATCGAACTTCTCGCCAAGAGCTTCCCTACTACTACCGTCGGTAAGACTCTTGTTGATATTCTCGCCGAAACCGGCCTCGCTAGTAGTAAGGGCGAAGCCCGCAAACTCATCTCTGGTAACGCTATTTCCGTAAATGGCGCCAAGGTTACCGAAGATTCCATAATTGCCAGACTCTCTCTTATCAAAAAAGGCAAAAATAAGTTCGCACTTGTCCGCTAACTATTAGCATTATTGACTTTTTTAGCCAAATGTGCTATAATGAAAAAGTGCGGTCATTTCGACCTGCACTTTTTCGTGTCCTAGACGCGAAAACGGTAACCCCGAGCACTTTTTAGCCATGAAAGGAGCAGTTTTGTATGGATTCTTATTACCAGAACCTCGTCGATCAAGAAATTCAGCGCATGCGTGACAGAGTCACTATCACCATGTACGAAGGCCACACCGTTACCACTGTGAACAAAGATGGACGCACCGAGTCCTACTCTCCCGAGAGCGCCATCGAAGCGACCAACCGCGAAATCGCAGAGCGCTATGCCATCGGCAAGCAGCTCGAGCACTGCGTCGCCATCAACCCCGATACCGGTCACGCCTACGACCTGGATTTCCTCGCTCAGTTCTGCAAGAACATCTATGAACAGCCCTCATCGCCGCGCCCTCTCGAGAGTGCGCTCTACGTAATTGGCGAAACCATCGCGCCGGCCAGCTATCCGCCGGAGGATCTGCAGCGCATCGTCGATATCTTCGCCGACCTGAAACAGCATGCCCATCTCGACATCTACCTCTATAACGAGCTTGGTCATATCCTCCGCAGGAGCGCCATCGCGCACGAGCGTTACGCCACCGCTTAACATGGTTTCATCCCCGCCCACCAACGGCGGGGATTTTTCTATTCCGAAAATGCTTAAAAATAGCAAAATACTATTGACTTTTTTGCAAAAGTGTGATAGTATATATACGTACTCGCAAATGTGAGTACGGTACCTTAATTCTCAGAGTAAATTCACTATTAATTCGACATCTTGTCGAGCGTTAAGCGCATTAACCTCCTTAGTGCGTTTTATGCTCGACAAGAGCCCAACTCTGCATTCTTGCTGGTTGGAAGAATCTCTATCTTATAGAAAGGGCCCCTAGGAAGAAGGGGTAATGGTGAAAATCATGGAAAAGAAAGTGAAGACCCTGATCTACGTTGCTGCTGACGGCTCCAAGCTGGTCAATCCCGCTGCGTCCGTTCTGCCCGCTACGACCGATATGGTCATCACCAGCTACACCGACGACAGCCTGGTCATCGATGCTCCGATCGTGGGCGAAGTGTCCACCGAACCGCAGCGTCAGACCGTCAACGAGCTGGTCGCCGACTGGCTGGGCAAGCGCAAGATGAAGATCAGCTCCGCGAAGGGCGATTTCCGCATTCGCGAGGAGGTCCGCAAGGAAGACGGCGACGAAATCCCGAGCCTGATCATCAAGGCTCCCGACGGCCGCCCCACTGACGAGCAGCTGCACGTCGTGGTCGGCAAGGCCATCAAGTGGCTGAATGCCACTGGCGTCAAGCCCGAAGCCAAGGCCGAGCCCAAGCCCGATCCCAAGAAGGATGACGGCAAGAAGGCCACTCCGGCTCCGGCGCCCAAAACCGAGCCCAAGAAGGATGACGGCAAGAAGGCCGCTCCCGCTCCGGCGCCCAAGACCGAGCCCAAGAAGGACGACGACAAGAAGGCCGCTCCGGCTCCGGCGCCCAAGACCGATCCCAAGAAGGATGACGGCAAGAAGGCCGCTCCCGCTCCGGCGCCCAAGACCGAGCCCGCGGCTCCGACCTACGCCACCAAGTGGGATCCCAAGAAGTCCATCGAGGACAACCTCGATGCCATCATGGGTCCCGCCGACTAATCCACCGCGCCTCTGGCGCAACTCTGAGAAATCCCACAGCCACGCTTTGAAAGGAGCGTGGCTTTCTCTTTATGTCGACTCAAAAATCTTATATAATATCTTCCATAACATGGAGGATTTTATGAAAAAAGTACTAGCATTCGACGTTGATCAGACCTTAAATATTGCCAAGACCCCAATCCCTCCAGAAATTGCCGAATTACTCACGAAATGTCTTGATCACTTCGAAATCTGCCCAATTTCTGGCCAAAAATACGACCAGTTCTTATATCAAATTGTTGATCAGCTCAAAGATGCCACCCCAAAACAGCTCAGCCATCTCCATCTTTTCGTTGCTCAAGGCACTCAATACTATCGTTTTGACGCCAAGAAGAAAGAGTGGAAACAGGTTTATAGCTACCCTCTCACCGATAAGCAGGTAAAAGAGATTACTACCGCTATCGAAACGGCCGCCAAAGAACTCGGCTACTGGGAAGAAGATAAGCTCGCAGAAGGCGACGAAATTATTGAAAACCGCCTCAGCCAAGTTACCTTCTCTGCTCTCGGCCAAAAGGCTGGTACCGAAGCTAAGTATGCCTGGGACCCAGATTGCAAGAAACGCGAAGCTATCGTTAAGCGCGCCAAAGAACTTGCTCCAGCTTACGATTACGAAATCGGTGGCACCACTTCCATCAACGCTATCACTCCAGGCATGAATAAAGTCTTTGGTATGACACACCTCATGGAAGAACTCAAAGTAGAAAAGAAAGACATTCTCTACTTTGGTGACATGACTCAGCCTGGCGGCAACGATTATCCTGTTGTCCAAATGGGAGTTGACACTATTACCGTTCGCAACCACGAAGACACTGCCTACGCATTGCGCGGTATCCTTGGCCTCGTTCAGAAATAATTAAAACAATTATGCTAAAATAAGTGCATGAATAAACATCTTTTTGCACGCATTTGTCGCGTTATTGGTCGGTTTTTGTTATGTGTTGGGACTATCTTTTTAACTGGTTCCATACTTCTCGCAGCCGCCCCAACGCTATTTGGCATTAACGATCAAAGTCAAGCTGCTTCAAATTTCTCTATTGAAAACTTTTTCAACCCTAGTAGTAGTTGCGGCTCAGTTACGCATATCGGCGCCACTAACCCTGCCTATTCCGCACTCGGCGTCGTCATCTTTATTGCCGTCATTACAATTTTTGGCGTCGTCCTGCATCATTACAACGACTCTATCCGTAAATTTATCGCCAATATAGCAAAACGCTTAAAGATTAGTATTCATTCTACGGAATTACTTTGTTCGACATTCATCTGGGGTATGGTTACTGCAGTAACTCTCAATTACCTACCAATTTTTGCCCTTCTCGCCCTCACTATTTTAATCGTTAATAATCTTTTCTTTATTTTTGCCTGGACATCTTACGGCTGCCGAAATTACACTCTCTAGCCACCCCAAAACTAGTCGCTTATGCTAAAATATTAGTATGACTAGTCCTCGAAAGATTTATATTATTGCGAACTGGAAGATGAACTTCACCCCCGGTGAGTCCAGCCTCTATTTGCATCGCCTTAGCAATCGCATCCAACCTTCACGCAATGTCCAGGTTGTGCTTGCACCATCTACGGTTGCCCTGCAGCCATTATCACTCCAGATCAATCGCCGCCAATTCAAATTGGCAGCACAGAATTTTTACTGGCGCGATTATGGTGCATACACTGGCGAAACTTCCGTTTCTCAAATTCGTGGATTTGTAGATTATGCCATCGTCGGTCATTCCGAACGTCGCTATGTCTTTAACGAGACCGAAGAAGATATCGCTCAGAAAGTTGCCGCCGCTATCCGCAACGGCCTCACCCCTGTTCTTTGTATTGGCGAAACTGCCCTTGAGCGCAAGGACGGCGAGACAGCGTCAGCTATTTATAACCAGCTTACCAACGGTCTTCACGAAGTTAGTAAAGAGGACATTTCTAAAGTCATTATCGCCTACGAACCAGTCTGGGCTATTTCCAGCAATAAAAACGCCCGTCCAGCCCGTCCAGCCGACATTGCCGAGGCTGAGCTAATCATTCGTCAACATATCGCTAAGCTTTACAACAAGCAAATTGCCGAAGATATTGCTATTCTCTATGGCGGCTCCGTCAATTCTGACACCGCTGGCGGCTATCTTGACATTCCTGGCATCGACGGTCTTCTCATCGGTGGCGCTAGTTTGATAGCAGATTCATTCTGTGCTATTGTAGAGACAGCAAAGGGAAAGATTAATGAGCGACAATATTGATTATGCAGAGTTAGACAAAGCTGTTAATGAAGCCATCAAAAACCGCTCCAATACAGCTAAACCAACGACTAAACCAGTAGCAGCTGCGCCGGTTAAGCGCCCGCATGGTCAATTTATGGATATCATGGGCCCACAGCGCCCTGCTCCGCATATGGTTAAACCAGTCGCCAAAGCCCCCGTCAAACCTGCCGTAAAACCAGTTGCTCGCCCAATCGCAAAGCCTGTCGCTACTAAAGTTATTACCGCACCGCGTCCGGCAATTGCTACTCGCAGCGCCAAAATCGGCACTGCTACCCGCCCTGTCCGCCCAAGCGTTGCTTCCCAAATTCAGCAAAAACAGCAGCATGTTGCTGCAAAACCAGTCGCTAAACCAACGGTAAAACCAGTCACAAAGACCGTCGCTCCAGCTAAATCTGTCACCAAGCCAGCCCCAGCTACCGCTAAGAAGCCAGAGCCAAAGAAAGAGACACCAAACGCCAACAATTATTCTCTCGGCGTCCGTTCTCCATTCATGACTAATACCAAGGTCGAGAAACGCCCTCTCGGTACTGACATTCCAGAGACCAGCGCAACCGCCCTTCGTAGCACTAAGAATATTTATAGTTCCAAGAGTCCAAGCAAATCTTCTAAGGCCGACAAAAAGCACATGGTCACAGAAGCACCGAAGAAACATTCCGGTTGGCTCTGGACGCTCATCGTCTTATTAGTAATCGCTGCCGGCGGTGGTCTTGGCTACCTCGCCTACATCATGGTCTTTGCCAACCAGCTCTAAATCTGATATAATCTAGACACGTCAATCTGTTCTGACGTGTCTATTTTTACATGGTGGGTATAGCTCAGCTGGTTAGAGCGTCGGTTTGTGGCACCGAAGGTCGGAGGTTCGAACCCTCTTACCCACCCCATGTAATTTGCGAGTTTCATATAACGGTTATTATGTGAGTTTTCCAAACTCAACATGAGAGTTCGACTCTCTCAACTCGCACCAAAGCACAAAACATGACCCACAGGGTCATTTTTTATACTATCCTCCTCTCTCAACATCCATACTACTTATGTTAAACTAAAAGTATGGAACAAGAAGTATCAACAACTCAAACTCCAGCTCCAACTGAAGCTCCAAAGGCTAAAGGCAAAGCTGGCGCAATTATCATTACCGCTATCGTTGCTTTCGCACTCGGTATCGGCGCATTTTTCCTTATTAATACTCTAACTAACAAATCGGACGACACCGATAACCCAACCGGCGAAACCGTTACGGCCAAGAATGCCAATGATGTCATTGCCGACGCCAAAGAGTTAATCCGCCGTACAAATCTTATTTTCTTCTTATTTGACGACGAATCCGATCAACTCTCGATCTATAAAACTCCTCGCTATTCTTCCCTATCTGAACTTAATGAATTATCTTTGGATGCTAAAGCCACTATCGCCCGCGGCACCCTAGTCGACGATAAATTTGTAACCAACTGGGAAACGATGACCAAAGATGAACTCACCGAGTTACAGAAAGCCATGGGCGTTGACGTCAAGGAAGATCCGCTAACTTTCAACTTCTACCGAGTCAGCCGCAATTTCGACATTACGCCAATTGCCGAAGAATACAAAAAACTCTTTGGCGAGGAACTTGATCTCGAAAACAATAAAGTTATTCGCCTCGACTACACTTATCCGGGCATGGATTACATCTATGTTGTCAGCAATAAAACTCTCTATTCTGGCGGTGGCGGTGGCGAAGTAAGTACCGTCTCATATACCTATATCAACGACGTTAAGTTCGATGGCGACGATGCCTACGTCTACTTCAATGTCTTTAATAGCGATATGACGGAATACGATTTAACCAGCGGCGAAGTTCAAACCGAAAACGAAACCTGCTACGACGGCATCGGCCGCACCAACACATTTAAATGCAATAGCAAAAACGATATTCTATACGGCGGCATTAAGTCCTCCAACTACAAAGGGCTCAAAAACTACCGTCTCAAATTCCACCTCGAAGATGGTAATTACATCTACAAAGGCGCCGAAGAAGTAAAATAATTAACGCAAGAAAAAGCTCCGGCCTGTTCCAGCCGGAGTTTTTTGATTATTTCTTATTAATGCCAACAATCGTAAATGGTATTACGCTCAGCAGCAGATTTTCTGCTAAAATTCCGGAAATATAATATAAAGTATATCCGTCAGATGGATAGATAATCCTAATCACACTCAATGCGAGAAACATAATAACCGTATGAATAGAAAGCAGCTTCTTATTGCATTTATTACCAATAATCTTCAAGACAACACAATCGATTAGAGCAAATAGCAAAATTTTTATCAACAAGCTATCTAAAGCTGCATTTATAAACAATGAAGGTATATTCGATACGAAATCAGCAAAAATACCAACAACTAGTGTTTTAAAAATAGCAGAAATAGTTATAATCGCCACATTATAATTATTGGTATCTTTCTTATTTGCATTTTTATAATATTTCTTATACCAAAACGCATCAAGAAAGGCGATTAGCAACAACAGAATCGGATATATCCAAATATAGTTAACCTTTAATATCCGGGAAGATAATCCACAATAAAAAAATATTATGATATTTATAAAAAAAGCCACATAACTAAACATATATTTATTATATCAACATTTGAAAACGCCTGCGGAATTGCCGCAGGCGATGGCGATGCTCTCAATTATTAATTATGATTGCTTATAGAATGTAATATCATTTAATTCTATATCATGTGGGCTCCCCATACATGTTAGCACTACCCTATACTCTCTTGGTATAAAATATGCAAATGTATTTGGGATATTCCAGTATAGTCTGAAAAATTGCCCATCCACCATCTGATTAGTGATAGTGTTATAGGTCTGTCCCGTCGTAGGTGTAACGTATCGAAACGAAACATTTGATACATCAGTAAAGCCCTCATTACCGGACAATGGGCGGCTCTGTATACGCGCCCTAAACTTTCCACTAACACCATACGCTACGCCTTGGAATATAACAGTATTACCACCACTAGCTACAGCACTATTAATTCCGGCGTTAGGTACATAATCAATGCCAGAATACTGATGCCAGACAGTCGAGTACGCATATGCTGTAAGCGGCATCAAGACAATAATTACCAGAGCTAATATTACACTCGCGATTGCTCTTTTACTTTTCAAAATAATCAACTCCCGTAATTTAAAGAACGCGGAGCATCGCCATCCGTTGATTATATCAAAAAACAACAACATGATAAAAAAGCTCCGGCCTGTTCCAGCCGGAGTTTTTTGATTGAATGTTACATCCTCTTTCTGTGCGGAATTCCGCCAGATGCTGCATAGTTTACTCTTCTGCCTTTCGGCTTAACGAGCTGCCTCTGTCCAGCCTCGAATTTCGATTTGAAACGACGCATATCTGCTTTGCATTGTTCGCAGAAGCAATCGCGCTCATCCTCCTCACCCGCCAAGCGGATTAAAGTCGGTAAATCCAAAGTCTGACACATTGAGCATCCAGCATTTGTGCAATGTTCACCGAGATTCATCTCTGTGTTGCTACGCTTCAGGTCTTTTGCGCATTCGAAAATGTGGCCAAGTTCATGACGCATTGTTCTGCGTATGCAAGCCGACATCACTTCTTCGCTCAGCCCACGATAACGCGCTACACTTTGCACGGTCATTTTAACCTCAGAGCGAGCCGCCCCGAAGCACCAATTTATCCCGCGCACGCTCAGGTCTTCACTGGTAAACAGGATCATTGCGCCCGGTTCGACCCATTCCCTCATGACATCCGCCATAATTGTCAGAATAGAACTTGCATTCTTCTGACCTTTCTCGTTACGCGGCGCAGCGCGTACAATTGCATCAGCGCTGGTATAGCGGCCATAGGTCCACTTACGCGCACCGTAGCACACGAAAGTACACCCAAAGATCGCCTCTGTTTCACGCACACCCCTCAGGATGGCATTTTGTTCGGCGGGTCTCAGGCTGCCGTCCCAGCAGATATAGATTGGGAACATTCATCTTTCCCCCTTTCAAAGATCCTTGAGGCCACAAAATAACCCCAACATGTCTATTATAGCACATATTGGGGGAAAAGTCAATACAGCTAACGCTTACGCAAGGTCAGACGCAACGCGATTCACCTCTTCAAATGTTGTTACACCAGTTAAGGCCTTCAGGACACCATCTTGGCGCATCGTAATTGCACCCTTCATCTTTGCTACACGCATAATATCACCAGATGTCGCATGTGCAACAATCAGCTTCTGAATATCCTCATCAACAGCAATCGTTTCATAAAGACCAGCACGACCTTTATAGCCACCCGGCGTCTCCTCCGATTCAATACCCTTCACCAAGGTAAAGCTCTTCGAATTCGCTACCGGCAAAGTGCCATAGCCAAGTTTTTCACTCACGGCCGCTACATCACCTTGTGATTGCGGTAATAAGTTCCCCACTACTTGCTTAATTGCATTTGTTTCAAGTTCTGAAGATTGGTAGCTCTCACGGCGTTCTGCCACGCGGCGCACAAGACGCTGACCAATCACTGTATTTAAAGTCGAAGCAATCAAGAATGGCTCAATTCCCATATCCAAGAGACGAGGCATAATACCAGCTGCCGAGTTGGTGTGGAGTGTCGAGAATACCAAGTGGCCCGTCAATGCCGCCTGCACCGCCAAGTTCGCCGTTTCACCATCGCGAATCTCACCCACCATTACTACATCAGGGTCTTGACGCAAAATCGAACGAAGGCCAGAGGCGAAAGTTAAGCCAGCATCAGTGTTAATCTGAATCTGGTTTACGCCATCCATCTTATACTCGACCGGGTCCTCGAGTGTAACAATATTAATCTTTTCGTCTTTTATCTTCTTGATTAAGGCATATAGAGTCGTAGACTTACCAGAACCAGTTGGGCCAGAAGTCAAAATCATACCATTTGGCTTCGAGATACCATCCATCACATCCGCCAACGCGCGACCCGTCATACCCATCTTCTCGACTTCCATAGAAGTACCAGATTTATCCAAAAGACGAATCACTACTTGTTCACCCCAGACCACCGGCGATGTCGCAATACGAAGATCAATCGCGTTATCGTTTACGACTACGGCGAACTGACCATCTTGTGGAATACGATGTTCATCAATCTTCAACTTAGCCATAATTTTAATACGCGATACTAAAGCTGGCTCAATCGACTTCGGCAACTCCATTGTTTGACGCAAAACGCCATCGATGCGCATACGAATAACGAGCGATTTCTCAAGTGGCTCAACGTGAATATCCGACGCTTTAGACTTAGCAGCGTAATCAAGAATCGAAGCTAATGCCTTCGAAATTGGAGAATCCTGCGTAATTGTCTGCGCGACTTGTCCAGATTGCGAACGAATTTCCGCCTCTTCTTGCTTAGCGACTTTATCGACATCCTTAAGGTCGGCAATATATTGCATTAAAGCATTTTCGATACCGGCTTCAGAAGTCATTACTGTTCGAATTGGCATTCGAACTAAGGTCGAGATATAATCCGTGCGTTGGACGTTCGTCGTATCGAGCATCGCCACCACGAGCATACCACCTTGCATGCCAAGTGGTACCGTCTTTGAGCGCGACGCTACATCTTGTGGAATCTTCTGAAGAACTTCCTTATCGAACTTCACATTACGCAAATCGTAATACTGAATGCCAAGAATCTCGGCTGTCGCATGCTGAATACAGTCATCCGTAGCAACATTCTTGCTTTTTAGGACAGCCAAAATCGGCTGGCCACTCTTTGAAACCTCATTATAGGTTTTCTTAACGAGTCCAGCATCAACCAAGCCATTCTCAACTAGAAGGCTTACTACTTTATCTTGTGACTCCTTATTTAGGAGCATTAGCTATTCTCCAGACGGGCGTTCGGTCGGTTCATCCCCACCTGTGCCACCGCCGCCATTTTCGTCGCCACCATCTTCGCTATCAATACAAGTGTTCGTATCTTCATCCCAAACCTTGCCATCTTCACATTCACCAATGTAAACCTCGACAGTAGGATTTCGCATCGAACCATTAAACTCTTCAACTTCAGGATCCTCTACGACACCAGTGATACTATCAACATAAGTCATCTCTGCAGTCAAATCACCTGGATCGCCAAGAATCCAATTCCCCAAGAAATAGGAAATAACAACACTAATGACAGCGATTAAAATTATTAACGCAATATCCGTGTTTTTCATTTCTTGCCTACTTCCTCACCATGCTTCAAGGCGCATTTTTTACTTTCGCCATCGGCACACAAAACTTTATTATTAATCGAAATAGATTTTTTATTCGTATAATAACCGACATATGACGCCGTCAGATCAATCGTCCCGTTATCGGCGGACCAGGATATTTGGAAACTGGATACATCAAATGGGCGAATAGATCTTTCAATCATATCCAAGGAATTCATAATTCTAGCCGAACTATCACTTAATGAAAAGTTAATGCCAATCGGATTTACCGTCAATTCACCAAACGCGTTCCCAGAATTACCGCTCACAAACGCCGTTTTTAATCTTTCCGGGATTTTAGCAGCGTTGGATAGGCCAATGAATTCAACATTAACACCTGTACCACCATTGCTCCAAAAAAGTAACTGGTTCAAACTTGCCGCAGCCGCTTCCTCATTTAGCGACGAAGGCATAGAATCTGGGATAACCCTTAGCGAAGAGCAAATCCTAGCTTTTTGTATTTCGGCTAAACTGTACTCAAAATCATTTTCAGTACAAAGCTTGCTACGCTGACGCGCAACCGCTTCAAGATACTCATTCTCAGATAGCGCCTCAACATCGTTCGACAAGTTATTCAAATTCTCTTGCACGCTCTTAATTTGCTCAAGTGCAACCTTCTTCTCATCCATCACAGCTTTATTAAACTTAATCACGCGAGCAAGATAGACTACACCAACCAAAGTAATACCGAACACAATCGACGCCAAAGCAATCGCGATAAACATATTCCTTTGCGCCTTACTAATCTTAGCGCGTTTACCAATTGCTGCTGATTTGCCGCTACTCTTTTTTTCGTTAGCTTCAGCCATAATTAATTATCCTCCAAATCGGTAGCTTTTTCCGTGAACATATCGCGTACTTGGATATAGCTATCTGTTACGTTTTGGCGAGATGGCCCAATTACTCTCATGTGCTTACATGAAGATTTAAACACATCCATATTTATATAAACATTCGCGGTGAAAGATAGTACCAAATTCCCATCTGCATCCTTACCAAAGTTGGAGTTTGTAGCTAATACATCTTCAGTAATGAGCTTACATTTTTCAAGTGTTGCATTTGAATCGATATTTCCGGTCTCACCATCAAACTCAATACACTGGCTTTCAAAGTAATAACCGGCTTTAATATTTAGATCTTTGCGCTTGGTGTTACCATTCTTAGCATCTTCCATTTCGCTTTTATTGCGATAAGTTCGCAAGATGTAGATGTCGTCAACTTTTTCGTTTTCTTCTTCCTCTTCCTCGTCATCGGATTCAGAACTATTATTGCTCACCATTGGGGCTTCGCATCCGGCTGCACCCTTATGATAAACACCATAAATCAAATTATTTTCAAGTACCTCAGTAATACAGAAGGAAGGAATGGTAACATACTCACCTGTACTCGTATCCTTACGCATGTAATCACCATAATCGAAATAGGAACTTGCAGCATTCTTCTTAAAGGCCTCAAGCGAACGATAGCCAATATTGTTCGAAGCGCTACCCACAGCATCGAAGTACAACACGCCTTCGCTCAAATCTGCGTTCAATTCTGTTATGCTTACATTATTTTCGCCAGTTGGGAGAATGATATCGAGCACCGGAAACAACCTTGACATCTTAATCTTTTCGCCATTAAGGAGCTTGATGTTATGCATCTGGTCCTGAATGGTCAAAAGCTCTTCGTAGTTCTCGAACTTCATTATTGCAGGATACTGCTTACCATTTTTATCTTTCTGGTCACATTTTTTCACGTCGCCAGTTGGTCCAGTCGTTCTACAAACAACTTCCGTATCAATTCCAGCAAGCGTCAATGCTTGCGTACCCGTAAAGCCAAGCAAAATCAAAATTACCGCGCCACAGGCGATAGACACAATAATACAAATCAAAATTACCAAGTTGCGTAATTTCTGTTTCTTCAGCAATTCTGCTTTTACATCTGGGACTAAGCTAATTTCGTACATAATACCCTACCTATTATTCGTCCTTTCCGCTAAGCCAATCGCCACCGAAAATTCCGCTGCTACCTGAGATAGAGCTTGTTGCTGTTGCTGCGTAACCCTGACCATCTGCCATGGGTTACCCTGAATTGTCTGAACGCCTGTTTTAGCTTCGAGATATTCTGCCAAGAATGGGATAATCCCAGCAAAGCCAGAGAGCACAATACCGCCGACCTTTACTGTTGGATATTTCGTCTGGAAGAAGCGAATTGACTTCGTTAGTTCTGAGGCAAAGTTTTCAAGTGTCTGATCGAGTGCTTTAAAGACTTGACCATCCAACTTATCCTGAGCAAGACCAAATTTCAAAATAAACTGACGCGCTTGACTCTCTTTTACATTCAAAGAGTTCGCGACTGTACGCACAAGCACCGAAAGACCGCCCGGAAGCATACGCACTAGGCGCGGAGCACCATACACAACTGATAAATCAGTAGAGTCTTCACCATAATCGATGATCAGGCGTGCATCTCCTAGCCCCGGAGGGGTTAATGAGCGCGACATGGCCAACGAGTCTGGTTCCTGTGCTACCATATTAAAGCCAAAGGCTTCAACACTTTCCATTCTTTCCTCGGCGTACTGAATTGCCGTACAAGACAACAATACCTCGGTAATCTTTGGATCATTCGGGCTAGGTCCCAAAATCACATAATCAACCTTTGCGTCATCTATCGGCATCGGGATGTATTGGTCGGCGTGGTATTTAATAATCTTTTCCATTGATTTCCTATCTTGAGTAGGAATCTCAATAATCGTCGTAAATGTTTTATTCGATGGCATACCCATCGCAATATTCTTTGTTTTAATACCAGCTTGATCAGCAGCACTCTTAATCGTTTCGCCAAGACGGCGACGACCAGCGTCACTGCTATCTTGCAATATCTGACGACTCACTGGAACATAAGCAAAACGCTCCAAAACCCAGCCATGCTGAATATTTCCAGATAGCTGAACCATCCTGAGTGCGTCTGTTCCGATATCTAATGCGAAGAAGTCGCCCACACCATAACCTAGACTCATACAACTAGTTTAGCATAAGCAACTTCTAAAACGCAAATATTTTTAGCAAAAACAACACCTAAACATTGAACTTAAATTCGACTACATCACCATCTTGCATGACATAATCTTTGCCCTCTGTTCGCATCAGCCCTGCTTCGCGCACAGCTTTTTCCGAGCCAAGCCTTACGAGATCATCGTATGAACAAATCGTAGCCGCAATAAAACCCCTCTGAAAATCAGAATGAATAACTCCGGCCGCCTCCGGCGCAGTAGCACCTTTTTTTATCGTCCAGGCGCGCGTTTCCTTCTTTCCCGCCGTCAGATAACTCTGTAACCCCAAAGTCTTATATGCCACATGCACCAATTGACTCAGGCCATCCTCTTTAATGCCGTAACTATCCAAGAATTCTTTCTTCTCTTCTGCCGACATATCAGCCATTTCGGATTCTAGTTTTGCATTCACGAAAACACATTCTTGTGGCGCCACTAATTCGGCAAGCTCTTTCTTCTTATTTTCGTCAACAACTTCGTCTTCATCCATATTGAACATATAAAAAACCGGCTTAGCAGATAATAAATCCAGTCCGTCAACTGCATCAATGTGCAGCTTTCCGCTCTTCAAATCTTCAAGAGCACTCGTTGCCTGCTCTGCGCGCTTTGCCGCATCTTTATCGCCACCACGCGCCTCTTTCTGTATCTTCGGCAAACTTTTCTCTAATGTCTCAATATCCGCCAGCGCAAGTTCCGTCTCTACCGTCTCTATATCACGTTTTGGATCAGGACCTCCAGCTACATGCGTGACATTCGTATCTTTGAAAGCACGAACGACATGACATATTACTTTGCACTCTCGAATGTTCGCCAAAAACTTATTGCCAAGCCCTTCACCTTTTGACGCGCCAGCAATTAAACCTGCAATATCTACAAACTCTACCGTCGCTGGCACCACTTTGTCAGACTCATACATTTTTGCAAGAACATCCAAACGCGCATCCGGAACACCGACAATACCAGTATTTGGCTCAATTGTTGCAAAAGGGTAATTTGCCGCCAAAGCCCCCGCGTTCGTTAAGGCATTAAAAAGCGTACTTTTGCCAACATTAGCCAACCCCACAATTCCAATCTGTAAACTCATGCCAATATTATATCAGATAGAGCCACTCTTACTTGTACTAGAAGTATTAATACCCAACGTAAAGGTATCAATCATATCAAACTTGTCACTATTTCGGCTCGGCCCCTCAATTGATACATAATGCGTTTTTCCATCTTCGGCCTCAAAAATCCAAATAAAAATCCAAGTGTTGTCGTCGTAATAATACCCAGATATCACATTAGCCGAATATTTATCTGCAATCGTAGCATTTGTTTTCATGAGGCTTTCGATATCATCTTCCTTCATGCTGTCATATATTCTCGAAGCATAGTCCGTCGCACTAATCTTATCCGTCGAAGCCGCATAAAGCGTAACAATATAAAGCCCACTACTATACTGCAAAGTATCGTTACTATCGATATCTACAAAATCCAGCCAAACTCCATCTGCTTTTAAATATCCAAATTCATCATTCCCTATATATTCATTGGAATAATAATTTGTGCCATCATCATCGACGCCAAAATTGATATCTATTGGTTCCCAATCATCTTCTTCGGCAATTGATTCTATTTTTTCGCCAAAACGATGAATCCCTGTGATAACCAAACCAACGCCCAATAAACAAGCGCCAACCACCAAGAAGCCAACTACTAAACCAATTATCAAACCCGTATGCGATTTTTTCTCTTCTAGTGGAGTATTCTGAATCTGAGTAATCTGCTCATCACTCATCGGTTCTGCAACCGGTTTTATCAAATCATCGTCTTTCATATTTTGCCTAATTAAGCTTTAGCTTAATTATAAAATATTTAGAAGCTTAAAGTAAAACGAGTCAATTTATTTATCGAGCTTGCTTCAATCTTCCAATGATTCTGCTCCGCTAAAGCCTTTGCTATAGCTAAACCGAGGCCAGATCCTTCCGCAGTCTTATCGGTTTGATAAAACCTATCAAACACATGCGATATTTTATCTGATGCAATTGTTTTCCCGTCATTTTCAACATAAATAGATTTTGTTGTCATTTTTACAACAATCTTCGACTTAGAGTATTTCACCGCATTATCCAACAAAATATCCAGCAGCTGCGTAAAGTCCGCGTCGGCAATTGTTGTTTTCATTTTTTCCGGAATATCCAATACGAGCTCCTTACCGCCCAAACGAGCCTCAATTAGCTGCGTGCGCTTTTGTACGATTTTCACCAAATCGACTTCTCTTTTTGTTGCCGCAACACTTCTACCATCAGTCCGCGCCAACATTAATAAGTCATTCACTAACTTACTCGCCCGTTCTAATTCCATATCAACATTATCCGTCCACGGCTGTTCGTCCGTACCGAGCGCCTCGAAGTTCGCTCGTGCCGCCGCAATTGGTGTTTTTAATTCATGCGACGCGTTCGCAATAAACTCTCTCTGCTTATCGTATGCTTCTTTCACTGGACGAATTGATCTTTCGGCATAATAATAGCTTGCAAAGAAAACCAAAATTTCTGTCATTGCGCCCACCATAAACAACACTACAGCCAATCTAGCCAAATGTTCACTGCGCACTTCTTGCATTTCACGTTCAAAAACTTGACGCATGTCCAATGTACTAAATTCATTCGGAACATCCAGCGGACGGCGCATAGACTGCGAATAAGCAGTTACCCCATATATTAACGAAAAAGCGAATACAATAATCACTGTCGAAATTATCATATTCGTCAGGATAAATTTATTGCGCAGCTTCGAAAACATTATTATTCCTCTACTAATTTATAGCCCAATCCGCGCACGGTCATTATCTTCGCACGCGATTTCAATTTCTTTAAAACTTTGCGAAGACGCGACATGTACACTTCAATGTAATTATCTTCCCCATAAGCATCGCCGCCCCAAACTTTATTCAGCAAGTATTCTTTCTTTACTATTTTTTCTGGCGTTTTCATTAATTCGTGCACAATATCCGCTTCTTTTGTCGTTAAACTAACGCCATTCAATTGCTTCTCATCTAAATCGTAGGTTAAATCGAGATAACTAATCTTACGCTCTTGCATTTCCGCCGGACGACGCGATAGTGCATTGATTCGCGCCACTAACTCCGCTGTTTTAAATGGTTTTGCTAGGTAATCATCCGCACCAGCGTCTAAACCACGCACTTTATCTTCAACTTCAGAAAGCGCCGACAACATAATAACTGGGGTCGATTTCTTACGCTCGCGCATTCTACTCAAAATATCAATTCCCGATAATTTCGGAAGCATCACATCAAGAACAACGCAGTCGTATATATTATCAAGAGCGGCATTCAGACCGTCTTCACCATCAAAGGCTAAATCAACATCAAAGCCAGACTTCTCTAAATTATGTTTCACAGCCTCAGCCAAGAATTTCTCATCTTCAACGTATAGAATTCTCATAATAATTCTCCTATCTATATATTACCAGTGTATTTGCCCAACCTTAAAAAAGCTTAAAAAACTGAAAAGATATATAATAAAAACATGATTATTTTTAACTATGAAATATCTCCTGCTTTTCATGGACCATCTTTAACCGAGTTCGATAATGTTATCCTACGAATTACCATCGAGAACACCCCAGCCAATAATGTTACTATAATCCGTGACGGAAAAAAGATTACTTCTACTCTCCAAGAATCCGACATTAATCAAATCATCGAATTATATTCTCGCAATCCCCGCATTTTCGATATTCGCCAGCTCGAAGCAAATAACGTTGCAGATGGGGATCAATTTGATTTCTTCTTCTCCGACGGCGTTAAGTCCACCCGAGTTGTAGCGTTTAATATTGGCCAATATGGTGATATTCCGCATCCAGACGCCGCTCTCTTTATTCGTATCGTAAAAAGCGTTCGTACTATTCTCGATAAAAATC